>WFLX010068055.1_pt1 | contig 13776 bp, 8 predicted proteins | sample 4967041 | NCBI WGS metagenome assembly WFLX01 (sample SAMN12857096, study PRJNA449069) | gut metagenome | isolation source: stool from male and female vole | host: Microtus ochrogaster | place: USA:Florida | collected 2017
ACAATCGGGCCTACGACACGCCCAACATGGAGCGTCTGGCAGCCTCGGGAATGAAATTCACCCAAGCCTATGCGTGCGCCATCAGCTCGCCCTCGCGCTGCAGCCTCATCACGGGCGCCAACAATGCCCGCCACGGCGTCACGAACTGGACCATGGAGCGCGACCGCTCGACCGACGACACCCGCGAGGGAATCACGCTGCCGCAATGGAACGTCAACGGCGTNCAGCAGACAGCAGGCATACCCCACAGCTACACAGGCCGCTCGTTTGTCGACGACCTTCGCAACGCAGGCTACCACACCATTCACTGCGGCAAAGCCCACTTCGGCGCCCTCGACACCCCCGGCGAAGACCCNCACCACTGGGGATTCGAGACCAACATCGCCGGCCACGCGGCAGGCGGTCTGGCCACATATCTGAGCGAGCGCAACTATGGCCACAACCCCGACGGCACGCCCTACGCCCTCAACGCCGTGCCCGATCTTGAACGCTACTGGGGCTCAGGCACTTTCGTGACCGAAGCCCTGACGCAGGAAGCGCTGAAAGCCCTCGACAAAGCAGCGAAATACGAGCAGCCCTACTTTCTCTANATGGCCCACTATGCCATCCATATACCAATCGACCGCGACGAGCGCTTCTATCAGAAATATATCGACCGCGGGCTGAGCGATAAGGAAGCCGCNTANGCCTCGCTCATCGAGGGCATGGACAAAAGCCTCGGCGACCTGATGGACTGGGTCGAAAAAAANGGCCGTGCCGACCGCACCATCATAATATTCATGAGCGATAACGGAGGTCTGGCCTCGCAGAGCGAGTGGCGCGACGGCGAGCTATACACCCAGAACGCCCCCCTGCGCAGCGGCAAAGGCTCNCTCCTCGAGGGAGGCATACGTGAGCCCATGATNGTCAGGTGGCCCGGAGTAACTGCGCCCGGGTCGGAAACCGACGGCTACCTCATGATTGAAGATTTCTACCCCACCATCCTCGAGATGGCCGGTGCGCAGCATAATCCCGACCCCGACAAGCCCCTCGACGGATTCAGCTTCGTACCCCTGCTCAAAGGGGGCGAGCAGCCTGGTGGAGCCGAGCGCGAAATAGTGTGGAACTTCCCCAACGTGTGGGGCAACAACGGCCCGGGNATCAANCTCAACTGCGCTCTNCGNCGCGNCCCGTGGAAACTCATCTACAACTATCAGACCGGCGAAAAAGAACTCTATAATATACCCGACGATATAAGCGAGCTCCGCAATCTCGCCGCCGAGCGACCCGACGTCGCGCGCATGATGTCGGAGCGTCTCGGCACGCTTCTGCGCGAGCGGGGCGCCCATCGCCCTTCATTCACCGCCACCGGCCTCCCCTGCCCGTGGCCTGACGAAATCTGACCATCGACAACACCTCAATAAACCTANTGAACATGAAAAAATCTCTGAGTGCACTATACCTTAGCATTGTAATAGCGGCTGTNCCGGCCGCCCACGCCCGGATAACCGTGCCCGAAATGACGACGGTGCCCGCCGGCTCGTTTATGATGGGTAGCGACGGAGGCAAAATGTTTGCCGACGAGGCCCCGCGCCATCGCGTCACCATCACCCAACCGTTCGGCATGAGCGTAGGCGAAATCACCAACGCCGAGTTCGAGCAGTTCTTTCCGTCGCACGTCCGCGGTCTCGACGGCGTGTCGATGGCCGACAACGAACCGGTGGTCAACGTCAGCTACGACGAAGCCATGGCCTACTGCCGCGCCCTCAGCGCCGTCACCGGACGCCATTTCCGACTGCCGACAGAGGCTGAATGGGAATACGCCTGCCGCGCCGGCACCGACACCCATTACTGGACCGGCGATACCCTCCCCTCGTCGATGCACCGCAACCAGACCATAGCCCGCGACTACAAGTCTGTAGACCTCAGCGCCGACGGCTTCGCCCCCAACCCGTTCGGTCTACGGGGGATGCACGGCAACGTCGAAGAATGGTGTCTTGACTGGTACGGCGCCTATACCCCCGACGACGTCACCAATCCCGGCGGCCCGGACAAGGGCATCTACCGCGTGACGCGCGGCGGCTCCCACCACACACCCGCCGTCTACCTCGCCTCGCCCCGCCGCATGGCCATGCTCCCGTCCGACCGTCACTCGCTGACCGGTTTCCGCATCGTCGAGACCGATATGGAGCCTACGGTATCGGGCATCAGCGACGTCGTGGCTCCTGATCCTTCCGTCGGTCAGGCAAGGATGATGTGGCGCGCATCGGCCGACCCCTTCTTCGAAGACCCCATCCCGTTCGTAATCGAACCAACCGACACCGCCCGCACACCCTTCTACAGCCACAACCATCAGCCGGCAGTGACGTGGTGCGACAACGGCGACATACTTGCCATCTGGTTCTCGGCCAACGCCGAAAACGGGCGCGAGATGGTCGTGCTTCAGTCGCGCTTCATGCCCGGAGCCGAGGAGTGGACACCTGCGGAAATGTTCTTTAAAGTCCCCGCGCGCAACATGACCGGCAGCTCGCTGCTCAACGATAGCCGTGGCAACCTCTACCACTTCAACGGCATAGAAGCCGCCGGCGACTGGCAAAACCTCGCTCTGGCGCTGCGCACATCGACCGACAACGGCGCCTCGTGGACCGCCCCGCGCCTCATCGAACCCCGCCACACTAAGCGCCATCAGGTGATTTCCGGACCGATAATCCTCGCCGACGGCACCATGGTGCAGCTATGCGACGCCGGTCCGGGCAGTCACGACGGCACATCGATACACCTCTCGACCGACGGCGGACACACCTGGCATGACCCCTGGGACGGCTCTCCCCTCCCCGACTTCAATCGCGACACCGTCGGCACAACCATCGCCGGAATCCATGCCGGCATAGTCGAACTTGCCGACGGCACCCTCATGACGTTTGGCCGCGGCAACAGCATAAAAGATGCCGACGGACGCCGGCGCATGCCGATGAGCACCAGCACCGACCGTGGCGCCACGTGGCACTACAGCGCCTCTCCGTTCCCGCCAATCGATGGCGGCCAGCGCCTGATTCTGCGCCGTCTCAACGAAGGCCCGNTGTTGCTCATAGCTTTCACCGATCACCCCGACCGCACTCCTGAGGCCGAACGCGGCATGACTTTCACGCGTGCCGACGGCAGCCAATTCACGGGGCGGGGCATGTATGCCGCCCTATCGTTTGACGAAGGCAAGACTTGGCCTGTGAAGAAGCTGCTCACCGACGGCCAGCGGCGCGATCTCACCGGCGGCGCCTGGACCGGCAGCTTCACCATGGACGACACCCATGCCGAACCCCTCGGCTACCTCGCCGCCACCCAGAGCCCCGACGGCACCATCCACCTTCTCAGCTCGCGTCTCCACTACCGCTTCAACCTCCCCTGGCTCCTCCAACCCGCCGAATAACAATCGCCGAAAATAATAATTTGAAATTATTTTTGGATATTTAAGAATAATCTGTAATTTTGCAGAAAGAAAAGATTGCGAATCGTCACCGCATCAACCCTGACGTCGCTATCCGACCAAAATAACCGACATTCAGGCTCACAAAACGAAAATCAATGACCACAATCCGCTCATATTGGCATCCCATCCTATCTATCGCCCTCCAGCGAATGGAAAGCGGAGTCATGCACAATCTACCGACGGAAAACCGGACATATTTTCAGGCGTGAGAACAATCTTACATGCCCGAAACAGTAAATAGACATAGAGTCCGGTTTCCTCGCAAGAAGAAGCCGGAATCTTTTTAATATCAAGTCATGAGACACTACTATACTTTCGACCGGCCGTTTGAGCTTGAGCTCGGCGGAACTATCGAGAATCTGACTATTGCCTACGACACGTTCGGGCAGCTGTCGGAGTCGGGCAACAATGCCGTGTGGGTGTGTCATGCTCTGACGGCCAACAGCGATGTGGCCGATTGGTGGCCCCACACGGTTGAAAAGGGTTGTTTTCTTGACCCCTCGAAGACTTTTACGGTGTGCGCCAACATCATCGGGTCNTGCTACGGCTCAACGGGNCCGCTCAGCATCAATCCGGCCACCGGCGAGCCCTACTACGACGAGTTTCCACAGCTGACAATCCGCGACATGGCCCGCGCCCACGCGCTACTGGCCGACCATCTCGGCCTGAAGCGAATCAAAGCCCTTATAGGCAGTTCGGTGGGCGGATTTCAGGCCGTGGAATGGGTGGCCGCCGAACCGCGCCGATTCGGACGCCTTGTGCTCATAGCCACCGACATCAAGGCATCGCCCTGGAGCATAGCCATCGACGAGACCCAGCGCATGGCCATCAAAGCCGACAAGACATGGGGCGAGCATAGGCCCGACGCAGCCGCCGACGGTCTGGCCGCAGCGCGAGCCATCGGNCTGCTGACCTATCGCGGCGGAAGCGGTTACAACATGACTCAGCGCGACCCCGCGACGCAATCGCCGACCGACGATCACCGTGCATGCACCTACCAACGCTATCAGGGCAAAAAGCTCGTTGACCGCTTCAATGCCTACTCCTACGTGACGATTCTCGATGCGTTTGACACCCATGACGTTGGCCGCGACCGCGACGGTGTCGACGCCGCCCTGAGGCGCATCAGNTGCCCGACAATGGTAATAGGCCTCACCACCGACATGATATTCACCCCCGACGAGCAGCGCGAAATGGCANCACGCATCCCCGGAGCCGTCTACCGCGAAATCTCCTCGCCGCTGGGCCACGACGGATTCCTTGTGGAGCACGCCCAGCTCAACGCCCTACTCAACGATTTCCTGTATTAAAACGAAACGACATAAAATGACCAACATCGAACCACAACAAACCGACATAAAGATAGGACTGTTCGGACTCGGCACCGTGGGGTGCGGACTCTGGACCATACTTCAGAACACCAAAAACGCTCACGCCACACTCCACCGCATCTGCGTGCGCGACATCGACAAGCCCCGCAAGGTCGACGTCGACCGACGACTTCTCACCGACAACCCAGCCGACATACTCGACGACCCGGAAATCAATCTGATAGTCGAAGTGATTGACGACGCCGAGGCGAGCTACCGCATAGTCAGCGAGGCTCTTCGCAAAGGCATCCCCGCAGTGTCGGGCAACAAAGCCATGCTCGCCCGCCATCTTCCGGAACTTATAGAGCTTCAGCGCCAGACGGGCGCGGCGCTGCTCTACGACGCTTCGTCGTGCGGCTCGATTCCCGTCATCCGCAACCTCGAGGAATACTACGACAACGATCTGCTTCTTGAAGTAAAGGGCATACTCAACGGCTCGTCAAACTACATACTGTCGCGCGTGTTTGACCACGCCGAAGCCTATTCCGACGCTCTCGCCCGCGCCCAGGCGCTCGGATTTGCCGAGAGCGACCCGTCGTTTGACATCGAAGGCTTCGATTCGCTCTTCAAACTCGTGATAATAACNGTCCACGCAATCGGCGTCTANGTGGCGNCCGAACGCATCTTCACCTACNGAATCCAGAACATTNCCGACGCCGACATACGNCTNGCCCGNGAAAAAGGCATGAAAATAAAGCTCGTGGCGCAGGTGGCAAAGCTTTCCGACGGTGAATTCACCATGTTCGTAATGCCCGAACTCGTCAGCCCGTCGCGCTACATCTACAGCGTCGACAACGAATACAACGGCGTGGTCATACGCGGCGANTGCTACGACCGGCAGTTNATGTTCGGCAAAGGNGCCGGAGGGCTGCCNACAGCATCGTCGATACTCAGCGACGTTACCGCGCGGCGACACGGCTACCGCTATGAATACAAAAAAATGAGCTACCTCAACCTGCCCGCCTACTCGACCGACATCACCCTTCGCCTGTATATGCGCTACAACCGGACAAATCTCCCCGAACTTCTGGCCACCGAGCGCATCCGCGAGCGCTATTCATCGGACGATTTCAACTACGTGATTGCCGACGTGAAGCTCAGCGAACTGATAGCCAAGCGCGAGCTGCTCAACGCTCCCGACGTATTCCTCGCCAACATCCCTCAGCTCTTCACCGAACTCGACGACTGACTTACGCCGCCCATCGNCACGCNTCAATCAGTAGGCGTTGGGGTCGCCGCGGAGGATGTTGACGATTGTGCGTCCCACGATTTTCAGGTCGAGGGGGAAACTGCAATGTTGTATGTACCAGACGTCATGCTCCACACGGCGCTCCATCTGCTCCACACTGTCGGCACACCCACGGCAACCGTTGATTTGCGCCCAACCCGTTATGCCGGGTTTTACGTGATGGCGCATCATATAGCGGTCAATCAGCCGCCGATATTGCTCAGTCTGGCTGAGCATGTGGGGACGCGGCCCGACCACCGACATGTCGCCCCGCAACACGTTGATAAACTGCGGTAGCTCGTCGATTGACGTGTGGCGCAGAAAACGTCCGACGGCAGTGATGCGCGCGTCCTCGGGCGTGGCCGATCTGCTGTCGGCGGCGCTGTTAATCGTCATCGTGCGGAACTTATAGAGCGTAAACGGTGTGCCGCGATAGCCCGTGCGCTGCTGGCGAAACAGCACCGGCCCCGGCGACGAAAGCTTAATCGCTGCGGCTACAACAGCGGCCAACGGTAGCGACAACGCAATGACCGAAATCGAAAACACGACATCGAATCCGCCTTTTATCACCTTATAAATCACTCCGGTGACAGGCGGATTATTTCGCGTTGAGTCAGATTTGGTTGTGTTTTCCGTCATTGCAGGGGGATGTGTAGCGATGTTTTCGCGCGTGGCGCAGTTACGTGCGGATTATAGAACGCGACATCCGGCGGCACGTAGTGTGCCATGCCGGATGTCGCGTAATTGCTTTGACTTATAGTCGAGAATCGATTAGCTCGATTTTCTTTTCGAGATCGGCGATATCGTCTTTGATTCGCTGTATCTTTCCGTGAAGTTCGCGAAGCATCGAGTCGCCGCTCTTCGAGCGCGAATTGAAGAATCCGAGGTTGTTTTCGTAGGTGGCGAGCTCGCTGCGACGCGTCTCGTAGGCGCGGAGCAGTTTTTCTCGTTCGCGCGAAAGCTTGCCATGATCGGTCATCTCGTTGATTGAAGCCTCGTACTGAGCTGCGCGTGCGCGGTTCTCATGGATGTCAAGCTTGCTATAGAGCTGACGCACCACCTCACGATATGCATCGTGAAGCTTGTCTTTCTCGCGGAACGGCACGTGACCGGTCGACTGCCAGAGCTGACGCAGCTCNTGCAGNCGGGCGATGGCGTCTTCGCGCGGAGTGGAGTCGGAGGGGTCATTGAGCGCCGTGAGTTGAGCCACGATGTCGCGCTTGGTGCGAAGATTGGCCTGCTCGGTGCGGCGAACGTCGGTCGTCTGACGTTTTTTCTGCTCGAAGAATGAGTCGCAAGCCGCCAGGAAGCGATGCCACAGCGAGTCGCTGTATTTCTTGGGCACGGCACCGATGGTTTTCCACGTTTTCTGTAGCTCGACGAGCTTGTCGGACGTAGCTTTCCAGTCGGTCGAATCTTTCAGCGCCTCAGCCTGCTCGCATAGAGCGGTTTTCTTGGCGAGGTTGGCGGCAAGCTCGTCTTTCATATTGTTGAAGAAGGTGGCTTTGGCGGCAAAGAACGCATCGCATGCGGCGCGGAAGCGGGCAAAGAGGGCGTTGTTGGTCTTGCGCGATGCAAATCCGAGTTTCTTCCAGTCTTCCTGAGTGCGGATAATCTCGGCTGTAGCCTGATTCCAGGCTGAGTATGTCTTTAGCTGAGCCAGATCAATTGCCTCCACGCGCTCGCATAGAGCTGTTTTGGCGGTCTCATTCTCCAGCTCGCGTTTTTTGCGCTCCTCGAAGAAAGCCTGATGACGCTTGTTGACTTCGGCCGAAGCCTCGCGGAAGCGGGCCCATATTTCCTCGCGCACATCCTTGGCCACAGGGCCGATTTCGCGCCACTTCTCATGTAGAGCCTTAAGCTTCTGGAAGGCCGTCAGCACGTCGGTTTCGGCCGAAAGAGCTTCAGCATCGGCCACAAGCAGCTGCTTTTCGACAAGATTTTTCTTAAAATCATAGTCGCGCAACTCTTTGTTGACTTTCCATTGATCGTAAAATTTCTCTACGGCAGCCTGCTGGCGTTTCCANATGTCGGTGGTCGAAGCCTCGGGCACATCGCCCACGGTNTTGAACTCGGCCACAAGTTCCTTGACTCTCGGATAGAGACGCCCCACATTATCAGTGTCGGCTGCAATGGATTCTATTTCGGCTATTATGGNCTGCTTGCGCTCGAGATTGCGNAGCTGCTCGGCCTCTATGAGAGCGCGGTAAGCGGCTTTTTTCTCGCGCACGGCATTAAGCGTGGTCTTGAACTCATCTTCATCGGGGTCNACCGGCGGCACAAATTCTTCGGCCTTGCCACCCTCTTCGATAAAGGCGGAGCGAAGCGTGTGGAGCCAGTCGTTGTGGAGCGAGTAGAACTGCTGCTTNAGNCGATTGANTTCTTCGGAATTGATATCGGCGTCAGGCAGAGTGGCAATCTCCCTTATCCGGATCATCACGGCTTCTTTCGTGGGATGCGACGGAGTAGCGTCGTCGGCTTCGGCCATTTCGGCCTCGGCTGCCGACTCTGCTTCAACGGTGGGCGTGTCGAGGGCTTCCACTGTCGCTGTTTCGGCGGCGACTATGATTTCGGGCACTGCTGTTTCTGACTGGCTGTCGGTGAGATTCAAGGTGGCGTCGGCAGGTTTCTGAACCTCTTCCGACCGGTTTGACAATTCCATAGGGAGTTACTTTGTATAAATCAATTGTTTTCAAGGGTCGCTCCGCGCCGTAGCGCAGAGAGAGTAATCGGGGATATAGTTAAGGTGGTAGCCCTCGGCCGCACGCTGCNGCACAAATCATGNTGCACAAATGCTCCGTGAGTAACCGGACTCAAAAATAACTATAATTTTTCTAAAAACAATTTTTTTACCTCAAAATGATGCAAATAAACCCGAATAGNATTCAATTTCAGGCTGCGTCAGCCATAAAAGCCGTGCTTCGCGTAGCTCTCTCTATATCTAATAATGTGTGTTGCGTGCACATCCGGAATGGAGTCCATTTATGCCATCAGACACAGACCGTCTACTTTTTAAGATTTTGAATGTTAAGAAATGTGGATGATTTTTCAGCTTTGGCAGGCAGCGCTCCGACCGTTTAAAAGAAAAAACGGTTGTCTCACGACAACCGGTTAATCTTTAACCTTAAATCTAATACCATGAAAAAACACAGTGCAAATAGTAATTATACACTTTCAACATGTGAAGACCGGTTTTGTTTACAATTAGCTCCGATTTAACACATATTAACTAAATTTCTCGATTTACTGTTGTACCTTTGAACGTCGTAAGAAAATAACGACATTTTTTGACACGCCCATACATCACATTAGTTAAAGTATTCACTGACATTCACAATGAGAATAAAGATTTTAGTAATAGACGACGAAGAAGCTTTGTGCGAGATTCTCAAATACAATCTTGAGAAAGAAGGCTACGAAGTAGATTGCGCCTATAGCGCTGAAGAAGCTCTCGACATGGATTTGTCGGGGTATTCGCTATTCATCGTNNACATTANGATGGAACGCCTCAGCGNTTTCGACTTTGCTAAGCGCATCCGTAATCAGGTAGCAACCGAAAACACTCCTATAATATTCTGTTCGGCCCTCAACGGCGAGGACGACACNGTAATGGGCCTCAACATCGGCGCTGACGACTATATCACCAAACCGTTTGTGATCAGCGAGGTGCTTGCCCGCGTCAGAGCCGTGCTCCGCCGCAGTCAGGCCACCAAGAAGTGGGAATACAACGTATCGAAGAGCATCTACGAGCCCGACATCACATTCAAGACCCTGCGAATCGACCGCAACGAAAAGCTCTGCTATCTCGACGGTCAGGAAATCAACCTCACCCGCACGGAATTTGACATCCTGCTCTTCCTGCTGACACACCGCAACCGCATCTATTCGCGCGAAGAAATCATACGCAATGTGTGGGACGACGTGGTAGTTGTCACCAGCCGCACCATCGACACTAACATAGCCCGCCTCCGTAAGAAGATAGGAGAATACGGAAACAACATCGTCACACGACTCGGTTTCGGCTATGGTTTCAAAGAGACGGTTTAGTTTCAGGTGGCGCCTCTTTATCCCGATTGCCATCGTGCTGTGGATAATTATAGGTATATTCACGGTCTACACCTATAAGCACGAAACGGCCTATCGCGAACGCACCATCAACCGACAGCTCACGCGAATCAACGCGCGAGTGCTTCAGGCCTATGACTCCAACATGGACCTGATGCCCTTTATGAACTNNATAAAGTATTTCTACAAAAACACTCTCTATTCCGAGCTGATGGTGAGTGTCTACGACCGCAACGGTGAACTGGTCTACTCCATNGGNAAACCGACAATCAGCGACTTCTCCGATGTGACCGACCTCGANGAACTCGTCGGCACCCGCACCGGCGGCAACGAAGAGGGAAAGACGCTCTTCGGCCAGAAATACTTCTTCATGTCGGCCATGAAAAGCAACGACGGCCAGGTATTTGTCCACACCATGCTCCCCTACAGCGATAAGGTGATGGACCGTCTGCAACTCGGCACCGATTTCTGGATACTNGTGACGCTGACGTTTATCATAACCACCGTAATCGTATATCTCACAGCCGGTTATCTTACCCGCAACGTAAAGCTTCTGCGCGAGTTTGCCAACAAAGCCGCGTCAAACCTCGAAGCGGGCGACGACACTGAGCTATTTGACGAAAANCGCTTCCCCCACGACGAGCTTGGCGATATTTCGCGTCGTCTCGTAGAGCTTTATCATGAGCGCGTCGAAGCAATGCGCCGCGTTGAGTCGGAACACAAAATGGCCCTCAATGCAATTCAGGAAAAGACACGTATGAAGCGACAACTCACCAACAATATCAATCATGAGCTGAAGACACCCGTCGGCGTAATCCGAGGCTACCTGGAGACCGTGCTTGACTCGCCCGACATGGACGAGGGCATGCGATTGCACTTCCTCCGGCGCGCACAAGACAACGTCGAGCGCCTCTGTGCCCTGCTCGGCGACGTATCGACCATGACCCGCCTCGAAGAAGGAACAGGCAACATCCCNACGGAAGAACTTGATTTCCATGAACTGGTGTTTGGCGTGGTCAGCGACCTCGAGACGAGCGGCACGCTAAAATCGATGAAATTCATCTTCGAACTTCCGCTCAACTGTATGGTCAAAGGAAACGCAGGACTGCTGACAGGCGTAATCAACAACCTCTCCAAAAATGCCGTGCTTTACAGCCACGGTACTGAAATCCACCTTACTATTCTTGCAGAAAGCGACCGCTACTATACATTCTATTTCTACGACAACGGCACAGGTGTCGATCAGGAACATCTGGCCCACCTATTCGAGCGCTTCTACCGAATCGACTCCGGCCGTGCCCGCAAATCAGGCGGCACCGGTCTGGGACTACCAATTGTCAAAAACTCCATCGAAGCGCTTGGCGGCACGATTTCGGTTCAAAACCGTCAGGGAGGAGGCTTAGGATTCATCTTTACGCTTGAAAAATGGAATCCAAATGTGAATAATGGTTAAATTTAGCCGATTTTACAAGCTGTCACAACATTGTAATACAAATGCGATGATGATGTAATTTCCGCGTTATAATTTTGCTCTCGATAGAAATTTATCATTCTCGTTTAGATAATAAGCCAAAGATATATACAGAGTCTATACCACAACTTTGCAAAATAGTAATTAAGAGACCATTTAAGAATTATCATACGTGGACTGTCGGAGAGACAGTCCACGTGTCATTTTAAANCACCGGTAGTGGCCGTTATAAACCGCTGGGAGTGGCGGTCTCCCGACCGGCACAGAAAGAGACGTAGCGACCTTTGTAAGGGGCCGGGAGGCCGGCCCTCCTAAACTCCGCAGCGTTAGCCCGGGAGAAGAGAATGGCTCACGTGAGAAGCGGTGATGGGCTATTTCACATTTATTGAGGTGGATTTATCGGACANTTAGAAANGGGCTGAGTGNCNGGNGGTACGGTGCTGTNGGAGCCTCAGGCGTGGCGGCGGAGCTGCGAGCCTGAGTTCNGTATGGGTAGAGGATGCGGGAATCCCCACCCGAGTCTCCTTTTAAAAGCGTTATCGAGAAGAGTCAGCCAGGAATCCACCCCTCNCAGGCCTCATTGCGTCAGCGTGGGAGTGGCGGTCTCCCGACCGCCACAAAAGAGATGTAGCAACCTTTATAAGGAGCCGGCCTGGAGACCGGCACTCCTAAGCTACGCAGCGTTGGTCGCCTTGGCTGTGAAATTGCTATTCGGGAAGGTGCTTGAGGATTTCGAGCGGGGTGCTGACGATGTGGTTGGCGAAATGGTCGCGGAGCTCGCTCTCGGGGCGGAATCCCCAGGTGACGCCGATGGAGGTTACACCGGCACGGTAGGCTGTCTCCATGTCAACGCCCGAATCGCCTATATANATGACCTGACTCTTAGCCGTAGGACATTTTCCTAAAATCTCAAAGACAATCGATGGGTCGGGCTTTACGGGCACGCCCTCTTTCTGCCCTTCGATAGCAACCCATTCGACCGTTGGGAAGAAATCGCGAATCAGACGGCTGACGGCGGCCTGATATTTATTCGAGGCAACGGCCACATCGACCTTACGGCGGCGAAGCTCGGCAAGCAACTCCGGTATGCCGGCATAGGGCTTGGTGCGGTCGGTCATGTGCTCTCCGTAATATTCCCTGAAGTGGTCGCGCATGCGGTCAACGTTTTCGGGCGTGCGCACGTCCTCAGGCATAGCGCGCTGCAACAGTCGGGTCACGCCATTGCCTACCATATAGACGTAGGATTCGGGCGAGTGAGTGGGATATCCTTCCTCCTTCAGAGCATAATTGGTAGCGTCTGCAAGGTCGGCGATAGTGTTGAGCAGAGTGCCGTCAAGGTCAAAGATTGCAAGCATGATAATGGGGATTAATGGTTGATGAATCAGAACGGATAGCCAACCGAGAAATGAAATGTCGCGTCGCGCCCCCAGCGGGGATGGAGCAGTGGCCAAGGCTCCTGATTGCGGGCCGGATTGTGAGCTTTCATGCCGAGGTCGAAACGCAGCAGAAAATATGAGAAGTCCATGCGCAGACCCACACCGTAGGCCAGCGCAATCTGACGCCAGAAGGTGTCGAAGTGGAACATGCCTCCGGGCTGGTTCTCGTAGTTGTGAATGGTCCAGATATTACCGGCGTCGACAAACATCGCACCCTCGAACACCCAAAAAAGGCGCGCGCGGTATTCAGCCGAAAGGTCGAGCCTGATGTCGCCGCACTGGTTGATGAAGTCGGTCACCGAATTGCGGGAGTCAAACGAACCGGGACCGAGCGTGCGCACGCCCCAACCTCTGACACCATTGGCGCCTCCGGCATAGAAACGCTTCTCAAACGGCAGTACTCGCGAGTTGCCGTAAGGCACACCGATGCCCATCCCCACGTGAAACGCCAGAGCATGACGCTCATTGAGATTGCGCGTATAGGCATAGTCAAACTCGGCTTTGGCATATTGCGAATACTGGATACCGAACAGACGGTAGACGCCGTCGCGACGATGCTGATGCGAGAGCGACGAAATGGCATAGAGCAGGTTGCCGGCTGTCTCGACCGACGAGCGGAGCGTGTAGACCGACGGCTGAAGCGCGTAGCGGTTGGTCTGCGTGCCGGCGATTATCTTGTTGGTGCGGTAGTAGGTATAGCCGATGCGGACAATGAAATGGTCCTCGTAGCTGTAGCGCAGCAG
>WFLX010113134.1_pt1 | contig 13774 bp, 11 predicted proteins | sample 4967041 | NCBI WGS metagenome assembly WFLX01 (sample SAMN12857096, study PRJNA449069) | gut metagenome | isolation source: stool from male and female vole | host: Microtus ochrogaster | place: USA:Florida | collected 2017
CCTGACCAGAATCGGTTTCGGCTCCAAGGCGGTCATTACCGGCGACCGGACACAGAAAGACTTATCCCAGGGAACTGTTTCCGGTCTCGACGAGGCATGCNGGGTTCTTTCCAAAGTAGAGGGANNTTCTTTTNGNACGCTGACCAGCANGGACNTGGTGNGACATCCGCTGGTCANGAAGATCGTACAAGCGTATGAAAAATACGAGCAGTCAAAACAAACAAGGCCGCCGAAGAAATCAAAATAGCATCCCGGAGACCANGAGAACGACCGACATGACATTATATTTNGAAAAAGAAACAACGGAAGAAGCTTTGCTGGATTATGAAGCGACTGCAAGAGATGTGATCAGTACAGTGCTGGCATGTTACCATTGTCCATATGAGGCATGCATCTCGGTTTATCTTGTTGATGAAGAGACAATACAAAATGCCAATCATCAAACACGCGGTATAGATAAAATTACGGACGTACTGTCTTTTCCCAATATTCCCTTTGCGGAGGAAGCGGATTTTTCGATTCTGGAGGAAGAGGAGAATCATTACGCTTATTTTGATCCTGATACGGAAGAATTGATTTTAGGTGAGATTATGATCTGTCATAAAAGAATGGTGGAGCAGGCAGCGCAGTATGGGCATAGTATTTTGCGTGAATATGCATTTTTACTGACCCACAGTTTGCTGCATCTTTTGGGATATGACCACATGGAAGAAGCGCAGCGACTCAGGATGGAAGAAGCGCAGCGAATGATATTAGAACGGCTTTCGATTACAAGAGATCCGGACGCACAAGCAAGATAAACAAGCACAGAAGCTTTTAGGCAGAGAAAGGACAAGCATATGAGCAAAAGAAAAAGAGTGGAAAAAATACAGGACAATTATCCCGCGGAGGATTTAGTTATTCCGGCAGTGATTTTAATGATCATTCTGCTTACTTCATGGACATGGGCAGTGATCGTATCCAAAAACGGGCTGCGGGGTTCGGCATATTTTTTTACAGCAGCTGACTTGATACTGATACTGATGGTGTCGCTACCTTATACATTGAAGTCTGTTATCGCCTCTCTTGTATATAAAAGAGTGGAGCAGCGGCAGTACCGGAATGCGAAAAGCATATTGAACGCGGGATTATTGGTCTCTATTTTATACAGTATCGCCACCATTTTGCTGTTATATATCTTTGCGGATTCGTTATGCCAGTCTGTACTGATCGGTCCGAAAAATTATCTGACGCTGATCATATTAAGTTGCGCGATATTGTGTTACAGTATTTCCTGCACATTTAAGGGATATTTTGAAGGCATGGGTGGTTCATTTCCGCTATTGACGGCAACGCTGACCGGACAGTTGGTGATGGCGATTGCAGCGGCTATTTTTTCCGGTATCTTTATAACACGTGGGATCAAAGCTGCCAATGTACTCGGAACACAGGAAACGCGTTATGCGTATGGCGCTGCCGGAGCAGCCATCGGAATAACTATCGGGGCAGCGGTAGTATGTGTTATGATGATATTCATGTATCGGCTGTATGGAAATTATTTTAAAAAACTGTTAAAGAGAGATACCGTAAAACGAAGAACTGATACGGTGGATATTGTCATCCAGCTTGTTATGCAAGTACTACCCACGGCAGGCAGCTANTTTGTAGTGCTTCTTTATCCGGTCATTGACCAGATTATCTTTTTCAGGACGGGAGAACTTCGCGGGGAGACGGTCATGCTGACCTATCAATGGGGCGCATATGCCGGAATATACAGAGGAGTCCTTTTTCTTCCACTGCTGATTGTGCTGGCGCTCACTACCACCGAAAGAAGGCGGCTGTCCATGGGATATCACAGCGGTGATATTCATGAAGTACGCATTAAGATACATGGCATTATCCGCGATAATATGATCATATCATTATNTTTTATGNNTCTTACGCTTGTTATGGCGNATAAGATCATTACNGGATTTTTCCTTNTGGAATNCGCACTGGCAGTACGCTTACTTCGTATGGGATGTATCGCGATAGTATTACTTGCCATGACGGTGACGCTGCTTGTCATCCTTCCGGCGATCAATATGTCATTTGCCGCCCTGCTGACAGGGGTTGTCGCGCTTGCTGCAAATGGCATTACTGCTTATATCACAGTAAATCGGTTGTCTATGGGAATTTATGGGATTATGCTTTCTGTCATCATATTTGGCGCAGTATATACCCTTTTGGGAATCATATTTCTGCTTCAGGCAGTCAGGGGGCGTATGAATATCAGGAAACTCCTGTATTTTCCGGTGGCATCCAGTATCATCACAATGGTGGCGATGATTCTTTTGTCTCTTTTATTTGGATTGTTTCTTCCGCCGATCGTCAATGTCATCGTAACCGCGCTGCTTTCTTTTCTGGTATATTTTATTGCACTGGCCAAGTTTGAAGTCATCAGCGCATACTCAGTTTCTGCATTTCCATTTGGAAGCTTGATACTTAAGCTTGGCAAACTGTTGGGGATATTCCTTTAAGGAAATGGGGGATTAGATTGAAAAATAAGATTGATATCTTATTTTTCAATCGGCAATTTGAGTCAGAGCCTCAAATTGCTTTGATCGCAGATGAGAAACCGCCTACGCGGATTTCTCATCGCGTGTCATCGCAGTAAACTACTCTGACATGGAGGATTTATGATTTATACACCGTTAACAATCAAAGCCATTAATATGGCTTATCAGGCGCATGAGGGGCAGTTTGATAAAAGTGGACTGCCTTATATCTTTCATCCATATCATCTTGCGGAACAGATGCAGGATGAATATTCAGTCTGTGCGGCGGTGCTTCACGATGTGGTGGAAGATACGGATATCGGTATTGAGGTTATCGAAAAGGAGTTCCCTGTGGAGATTTCACAGGCAGTACGGCTTCTGACGCATGATCCAAAGACACCTTATCTGGAATATATCGTACAATTAAAGGACAATCCTATCGCACGCCAGATCAAGCTTGCCGATCTGACGCATAATATGGATGAGACCAGAAGCGCGGGTAACGAAACGGAGCCGGAGGAAAAGCGCAGGAAACGTATGGAAAAATATATAAAAGCAAAAGAAATATTGCTGAATAAATAAATTTTTTGAGCTGATACTATAAGAAAATGACTGAAAGCTGGAAGAATCCTCCAGCCATGAAAGGGAGTTTGATTATGTCGAAGGTTTATAGAATCAGCTTGATCTGTGTTATGGTCCTTGCTATGTTCGCACTTTGCTTCCTGTTGTACCGGTATAAAGAACACGATGTGCCATATGTGGAATATTCCGGCGGACAGACCCTTGCGGACAAAGGAACAGCGGACGCTCTGCAACCGGAAGAAGCAGGCATGCCGGAAGATCAGGATAACATTACAGTTGCGGCAGATCCGTCAGATATGACAACTGCCAATACGAAACTTGTTATCATAGAAAATTATCCCGGCGGACTGTGCAGGCAATCTGAATCCACGATTCCGTCAGAAATGATCGGAAAGTGCCGAAGCGATCTGGATGGACTGCTGGAGACTTATTGTTCCATGCCGGACAGCCTTGATATTGAAAAGGGACTTTATCGGATAGAACTGACTGCATTCTCGGCGGGCTGTGTAACCATAGAAAAATCGTATCATAATAAAGTGATGGAGTATTATTACCTTGCTTTTGCAGATGACTGCGTTACGGTGTACTGCGAAGATAAAAAGACCGTCTTATTGACGACAGATATTCACCGGGATCAGCTGACTGATTCGCTTGCGGAAGAAATACTGAATTTTAAGCTGGTGGTGGGAAATGCGGAATTATTTGATTTCCTGGAGACATATACCAGCTGACCATATTGAGTTGCGGCAGAGCTGCGACATGGAGGATTGGTGTGAAAAATATTGTGATCATAGGCGGCGGGATGGCAGGGATGACAGCCGCCATCAGGGCGGCAAAACCGGGGATTAAAGTGACGCTGTTAGAACGGCAGAACAGGATTGGGAAGAAGCTTCTTCTTACCGGCAGCGGAAGATGCAACTTGACGAACCGGACAATACATGAAGATTTTTATCTGACGGATGACGTGATGCGTCTGAAAAAAATATTGGAGGCCTACCGCACTTGCGAAGAAGAATTTTGGAGGGAGCTTGGACTTCTGACAAAAGAAAAAAACGGCTGCGTCTACCCAATGAGCGGACAGGCAGCTTCCGTACTAAACTGCCTGCGTCTTAAACTGGATGAAAAAGAGGTAACGATCCGGACGGATTATGAAGCCGGATACATAAAAAAACAAAAAGAATGTTTTACCATAGAGACAGCAGAACATAGAGATAAGATCTCCGCGGATGCCGTCATCCTTGCCTGCGGTGGAATGGCAGGCGTATATGAGGAACAATATAAAAACGGCTATGCGCTATGCAGGCAGCTGGGGCATCAACTTCTGCCCTGTGCTCCGGCACTTGTCCAGACTATATGCGAGGGGGATTATTTTAAAAGTATAAGCGGCGTCCGGACGGATGTGCGTATCTCTCTGTTACTGGACGGGAGTACAGTGGCAACAGAGGAGGGCGAGCTGCAGATCACGGAGCATGGGCTTTCGGGAATTGCCGTATTCCAGCTGACCAGATATCTTGGAGATGCTTTCAGGGAAGGAAAGCAGGCTTATTTTTTATTAAATTTTATTCCTCATATGACGCGGGAGGAATGGAACAGAATAATGTTTTTGCGGCGGACAGAGATGAACAGCCGTAACGCAGAGGATTTTTTTATCGGTATCTTACATAAAAAACTGGTATTAATGTTGTTAAAAGAGCAAAATATTACTCCCGGAAGAAGTATGGTTTCCATATCTGATCATGAGTTTCAGAAATTGTTGGATCAATTTCAATGTTTCCGCGTCAGGGTGAAGCATTTGAATGATTACAGCCATGCACAGATATCTATGGGAGGCGTGCCTTTAAAGGAAGTAGACGATGCATTGGCTTCGAGGCTGACAGACCGTCTTTATCTTACGGGAGAGATGTTAAATGTTGCGGGAGCCTGCGGCGGATATAATCTTCATTTTGCAGCAGCAACAGGATATATTGCGGGGGAAAACGCCGCAACGTCCCTGTCGCGCGGTTAACCAAGTCTACAGGCAGAGAGGAAAGGCAGGGGAACAGATATGCTGCAGATCGATCAGATTAAAATGTTGATCACAGAACAGCCTCAGGAGGAAAATGTATTTCTGCAAAGGCAGATTGAAAAACTCCTGCGTATCTCCGGTAAGGAGATTGCCGGCTGGCAGATTGTGAAAAAATCTTTAGATGCCAGAAAGAAACCCAAACTTTACTGGATATACCGTGTAGTGGTGACGTTGACGGACAAGCAGACGGAAGAAAAGCTTCTGAAATCTGCAAAGAACACCTTTGTTATGGCGTATCAGCCTGTTATTTATCAACCGCCTGTGATCAATGCCGTGGACGCAGACCGGCTGCAAAACCGCCCGGTCATCATAGGTACAGGNCCGGCAGGACTGCTGTGCGGCTATCAGCTNGCCTGTCAGGGACTTCGGCCNATCCTGATNGAACGTGGNAAATGTNTGGAACAGCGCAAAAANGCTGTGGAAGATTTCTGGGACAGGGGAGTGTTTGAGCAGAATACGAACGTCCAGTTCGGCGAGGGCGGCGCCGGCGCCTTTTCGGATGGAAAGCTGCAGACGCAGGTGAAGGACAAAACCGGCAGAATCCGGTATATCTTAGAGACTTTCGTGGAACATGGTGCGCCGGAGGAAATTCTTTTTTTGAATAAGCCGCATATCGGAACTGATCTTCTGGCTGTTGTTGTAAAAAAGATGCGGGAGCATATGCTCTCTATGGGGGCGGAATTTTATTTTGATACAACGATGACAGGTCTGGAGATCAATAATGGGAAAATCTGCGGCGTCCGGTTGGCGGACAGGCAGGGAGAACGTATCCTCCCTGCGGATTGTTGTATCTTATGTATCGGGCACAGCGCAAGAGACACGTTCCTGGCCTTATATGAACAGGGTGTAAAGATGGAAAATAAACCTTTTGCGGTGGGACTTCGCGTGCAGCACAGTCAGGCGATGATCAATGAAGCACAGTACGGAGAGGGTTGGAAGAAGAAGCATCTGCCGCCGGCGGATTACAAATTGACATATACGGCAGGCAGCGGACGGGGTGTCTATTCTTTCTGTATGTGTCCCGGTGGATATGTGGTCAATGCTTCCAGCGAACCGGAACGAACGGCAGTAAACGGAATGAGCTATCATGGCCGTGATTCGGGCAATGCCAACAGTGCTATTGTCATGACGGTAGATCAGGCAGATTATGGCAGGGATATGTTTGACGGCATGTATTTTCAACAGGAATTGGAACACAGGGCATATCTTTTAGGAAACGGACGGCTTGCGCTGCAAAGGCTGTCGGACTTTGCGGCAGAATCATCCGCAATGGGGGGAAATATACAGGAATTTTTACAGCCCAAAGTAAAAGGTCAGTATCTGTGGGAGGATATCCGCAGCCTTCTGCCTAATCGGCTTTCTCTTGATTTTAAGGAAGCCATGCAGTATTTCGGAACGGTCATGAATGGATTTGACCGGCCGGATACCATATTGTGCGGGATTGAGAGCCGGACATCCTCCCCTGTTAAAATACTGCGCAATGAGGACTTTCAGAGCAATATCAGAGGTCTATATCCTTGCGGGGAAGGCGCAGGGTATGCCGGTGGAATCACTTCCGCCGCATTAGACGGTTTAAAAGTTGCAGAAAAAATCATTATGTTGTATAATAAATCTATATGCGCTACAACATAATGAATTTAATAAATGAATAAAATATCTGACAGTTGAGGTATGAAATGAGTAATTTGCGTGAAGCAATTTCTAATAAAAAAAGAATTGTCGTCAAGATCGGATCGTCTTCCTTACAGCATGCAGAGACAGGCGATCTGGATTATATTAAACTGGAGGTTCTGGTACGGGAGCTTTGCAATCTGCGTAATCAGGGAAAGGACGTGGTACTTGTCACCTCCGGTGCGATCGCTGCCGGACGGAAAGCAGTCCATATCGGCAAGGAGGATCATCCGATTGCAGTTAAGCAGGCGTGTTCCGCTATCGGACAGGCAAGACTGATGATGGTCTATCAGAAATTATTTGCTGAGTACAATCAGGTATCGGCGCAGATTTTAATGTCAAAAAACACAATTGTGGATGATCTTAACCGGTTTAATGCCCAAAATACATTTTCTGAATTGCTGAAACTGGGCGTCATACCGGTTGTCAATGAAAATGATACGGTTGCGACATATGAGATCGAAATAGGGGATAACGATACGCTTTCTGCAATTGTCTGCGCGCTGATCGACGCTGATCTTCTGATCCTGTTATCGGATATTGACGGCTTATATTCGGAAAATCCAAGAAATAATCCGGGAGCTGAGTTTATCAGCGTGGTAGAAAACCTAACCGAAGATATCATGCATATGGGTACGACGGAAACAGGTTCTACCAGCGGTACGGGTGGAATGAATACAAAACTGATTGCAGCAAAGATCGCGACCTGTGCCGGCGCGGATATGGTCATTGCCAACAGCAGCGATATCAGGATCATACACAGGATTATGGATGGCAGGGATATTGGAACATTCTTTAAATCCCATAAAGATGAGAATTTTTATTTAAAGGATTTTGTTCAAAATCTGCATCGAAGCTAGTGTGAAGTTTCACACCGAAAAACGCAAAATCGGCGTTTTTCATTTCTATTTAAGTCGTAGCACAGCTGCGACATGAGGGATTAGTATGAATGACATGGAAGCAAAGATAAAGCGAATCAATGAATTATATCACAAGTCGAAAAGCGAGGGCTTGACGGAAGCGGAAAAAGATGAGCAGACACGGCTGCGCCAGGATTATATTGCCAGTGTGCGCGGCAATCTGCGGACGCAGTTAGATCGGATCGATATCGTTGATGCCGATGGAACTATCAGTAATCTGAAAGAAAGACGTGAAGCCGCTGCTGAAAAAAATCGAAGCACGGAGAAGGATCATGTATGAAAATAATATGAACAAAACTGTTCTGCGAAAAGAGATACAGGCAAGACGCAACCATCTTTCGCCGCCGGAGATGATACACTACAGCGAAAAGATCTGCCGTCTGATTACATCATCTACGCGTTTTTTCAGGGCGCAGCATATCCTTTTATACTGCAACTACGGCTCTGAAACAAGAACCAGTTATATTTTTGAAGCTGCCAGGAGGGCAGGGAAAAATACATACTATCCTAAGGTGGAGGGGGATAATATGTACTTCTATAAAGTAAATTCCCTTTCTGAACTTTCCGATGGCTATCGCGGCATCAAAGAACCTTATCATCCAAGCAGGGCATTTCAGAACAGCCGTAATAATATGGACTCGATGATCATCGTACCGGGATTGGTATTTGGCAGAGATGGTTACCGCATCGGATACGGCAGAGGATTTTATGACCGCTATCTTGCAGATTATCCGGGATTATGGAAAACGGGAATATGCTATGGTGTTCAGATTGTCAAAGATTGTCCGCATGAAGATCACGATATTTGTATGGATGAGATTGTATGTGAACAGGGAGTGATTACCCTGAATGGGGAAGGAGAAGCAAGATGGATTTAGCAGAGTTATGCAAAGCTGCAAAAGCAGCAAAATATGAACTTCAAAAACTGACCACAACAAAGAAGAATGAAGTATTGATGGAGGTTTCCAAAGTCCTGTTGGAAAATAATGAACATATATTGTTAGAAAATGCCCATGACATTGCAGCTGCAACGTCTAAGGGACTTAGCATTGCTTTGATCGACAGGCTCAGGTTGAACGATGAACGGATCGCGGCGATGGCAGAGGGGCTGGTGCAGATTACCCAACTTCCGGATCCTATCGGCGAAGTAATGGAGACGTTTGAACGGCCAAACGGCTTGCAGATCGAAAAATGCAGAGTACCGCTTGGGGTGATCGGAATTATCTATGAAGCAAGGCCGAATGTGACGGTAGATGCTTTCGGGTTATGTTTTAAAAGCGGTAATGCCGTAATTTTAAAGGGAGGAAGCGACGCCATTCATTCCAATACAGTCATTGTCTCCTGTATCAGACAGGCATTAAAAAACTGCGGTGTTACCGAGGATGCTCTTTGTTTTGTGGAAGCTACGGACAGAGATACGGCATTGCAGCTGATGCAGATGTCGGATGATATTGATGTGCTGATTCCGCGCGGGGGTGCCGGGCTGATCAGAAGCGTTGTAGAAAACAGCCGTATTCCGGTAATTGAAACGGGCACCGGCAACTGTCACATTTATATTGACGATTCCGCGGATCTGAAAATGGCGAAAGAAATTATTGTGAACGCCAAGACGCAGAGGATCGGTGTGTGCAACGCTTGCGAATCCTTAGTAGTACATGAAGCGGTAAAGGAAACAATCTTAAAAGAAGTCGCTGCGTCATTGCAGGAAAAACGGGTGGAAATCCGTGGGGATGAATCCACAGTAGAACTGCTTAATTGTAAGTCTGCCACGGAAGAAGATTTCGGCATGGAATATCTGGATTATATTATCTCAGTCAAAACGGTAGCTTCGCTTGATGAAGCGATCGCGCATATCAATCGTTACAATACAGGACATTCTGAATGTATCATTACGCAGGATGCACAGCATGCGGAGCAGTTTTTGAATGAAGTGGATGCGGCGTGTGTCTATGTCAATGCATCAACCAGATTTACAGATGGATATGAGTTTGGTTTTGGCGCAGAGATTGGGATCAGTACGCAGATGCTTCATGCGAGAGGTCCGATGGGACTACGTGAACTGACCTCGTATAAATATAAGGTGCGTGGAAACGGACAGATCCGTAAGTAAATAGGAACGGCTTGCGGCATCGTGGAAGGGCATGGTTATTAGTGTGAAAAATATATCTAAGGCAACGGATCATAAGCGTACATCTGAAGAAGAAAGCCTCCGACAAAAGGAGGCTGTTTTGCATGCCAGAGAACTGGTGGCACAACTGGAAAGAGATCTCGGCAGGCAGCCAACCTGTTGTGTTACAACATTTGGTTGTCAGATGAATGCACGCGACTCTGAGAAGATATGTGGGATCCTACTGGAAGCAGGGTATCAATTAATCGGGGAAGAAACGGCGGATTTTGTTATTTATAATACATGCACAGTCCGCGACAATGCAAATCAGCGCGTCTATGGCAGACTGGGGACGCTTCTTGCGATGAAGAAGAAAAATCCTGCCAAAAAGATTGCTTTATGCGGCTGTATGATGCAGGAAGCGGCAGTGATAGAAAAAATATTAAAGAGCTATTCCCAGGTAGATCTGATCTTTGGCACACATAACATCTATAAATTTGCAGAATTGTTATGTCTTATGTTAGAGGAAAAGGGACAGATCATTGATATCTGGGAGGAGACAGACCAGATCGTGGAGAATCTTCCGACGCATCGGAAGTATCCGTTTAAAAGCGGTATCAATATTATGTTTGGCTGCAATAATTTCTGCAGTTATTGTATCGTTCCGTATGTCAGGGGTAGGGAACGCAGCCGTGCAAGCAGTGAAATCATTGACGAGATCAGGGCATTGGCAGCGGAAGGCGTTGTGGAAGTGATGCTTCTTGGTCAGAATGTTAATTCTTATGGGAAGGGACTTTCGGAAGATATCACTTTTGCAAAGCTGCTGCAGCAAGTGGAGCAGATCGAAGGAATCCGCCGGATCCGCTTTATGACATCGCATCCAAAGGATCTATCGGATGAATTAATTGCAGTGATGCGGCATTCTAAAAAAATCTGCCGCCATCTTCATCTGCCGTTGCAGTCCGGAAGCAGCAGGATTTTAGAGAAAATGAACCGCAGATATGACCGGGAGGCATACCTTGCATTGGTAAAAAAACTACGTGCAGCGATTCCTGATCTTTCCATTACGACAGATATCATCGTCGGCTTTCCTGGAGAAACCCAAGAAGATGTTGATGATACCATCAGAATGATAACGGAAGCCGGCTTCGATAATGCTTTTACCTTTATCTATTCCAAACGTACCGGCACTCCGGCTGCCACCATGGAAAGCGCAATGTCTGAGAAGGAAATTTCCAAACAATTTGACCGTGTTTTAAAAACAGTGCAGGATACTGCAAGACAGCAGACGATAAAGCATACCGGAAAAACAGTAGAAGTTTTAGTAGAGGAAGTTAATGAACATGACCCTTGTATGGTCACCGGAAGACTTTCCAACAATCTTCTGGTGCATTTCCCGGGCGGAGCAGAACTGATCGGAACTTTTTGTACGGTAAAATTAGTAGAAAACAAAGGATTTTACTTTATCGGAGAGAGGAACTTATGGAACAGCAACTAACCCCCATGATGCAGCAATATATGGAGACAAAAAAGGAATATCCGGACTGTATTCTTTTTTATCGGCTCGGTGATTTCTATGAAATGTTTTATGAAGACGCTTTGACTGCCTCGAAAGTGCTCGAAATCACCCTGACCGGAAAAAACTGCGGTCTGGAAGAAAAAGCTCCGATGTGCGGCGTGCCATATCATGCGGTAGAGACCTATTTGAATAAAATGGTCTCCAGCGGCTATAAGGTTGCAATCTGTGAACAGATGGAAGATCCTGCAACAACAAAGGGGATCGTAAGACGTGAAGTGATCCGCATCGTTACGCCCGGAACGAATCTGAATATGCAGGCGCTGGAAGAAGGAAAAAACAATTATATCATGAGTGTTGTTTATTTTCCGGATAAGATCGGCATTTCCTTTGCAGATGTCACAACAGGAGAATACCGTCTGACAGAGATGACAGATACGAAAAGGCTGATGGATGAGATTGCAAAGCTGCTTCCGGTAGAGATCATCTGCAATGATGCATTTATGGTTTCCGATATAGATATGGATACCTTGAAAAACCGTCTTGGTATCACCGTTTACAACATCGATTCGTGGTACTTTGAGGAAGCGTCCTGCCAAAAGGCTTTGCAGGAGCATTTCCACGTATCATCAGTCAAAGGACTGGGGCTCGATGATTTTGCAACAGGGACGATCGCCGCGGGTGCACTTCTGCAATATCTGTATGAAACGCAAAAAATTTCACTTTCCCATATTACACGCCTTGATCCGTACATCAACAGTAAATATATGCTGCTTGACAGTTCTACCAGAAGGAATCTGGAACTTTGCGAAACGATGAGGGAAAAGCAGAAGCGTGGTACGCTGCTTTGGATCTTGGACAAAACCAAGACTGCTATGGGCGCAAGGATGCTTAGAAACTATATCGAACAGCCGCTGATCAGGCTGGATGAGATTATTTCGCGGCAGAATGCGGTAGCTGCTCTATGTAAGACACCGATGGAACGGGATGAGATCAGAGAATATCTGGGCGCGGTCTATGATCTGGAACGACTGCTTGCAAAGATCAGTTATAAATCAGTGAATCCCCGTGATATGATTGCATTTCGCAATTCCTTGAAAATGCTGCCCTTTATACGGCTCTTGCTGGAAAAGTTTGAGGATACCCTCCTACATACGATCTATGAAGAGATTGATGCGCTGGAGGATATCTGTCAAAAGATTGAAGCCGCCATCGTGGAAGAACCTCCGATCAGTACCCGGGACGGCGGTATCATCAAGGAAGGGTATGATCCGGATATTGACCAGCTGCGCAGCGCCAAGACCAAGGGAAAAACATGGCTTGCGGAGATGGAAGCCGCAGAGCGGGAACGGACGGGCATTAAAAATCTGCGGATCAAATATAACAAGGTCTTCGGATATTATCTGGAAGTGACGAATTCCTACAAAAATCTTGTGCCGGAGGATTATACCAGAAAACAGACCCTCGCAAATGCAGAGCGATATACGACACCGCGTTTAAAAGAACTGGAGGATATGATCCTCAATGCGGAGGATAAGCTGTATACTCTTGAATATGATGCATTTGCCGCCCTGCGTGATGAAATCGACCGGAATCTTAACCGGGTACAGAAAACAGCACGGGCAGTGGCACAGCTGGATGTCTATGCATCATTATCCTTTGTTGCGGAGAGAAATCATTATGTATGTCCGGAGGTGAATACCAAGGGCATTATCAGCATCAAAGGCGGTCGTCATCCGGTGGTGGAAAAGATGATTGAAAACGATATGTTTATCGATAATGATACCTTTCTGGATAATAAGAAAAATTGTATCAGCATCATCACCGGTCCCAATATGGCAGGAAAATCAACCTATATGCGTCAGGTGGCGCTGATCGTACTGATGGCACAGGTGGGGTCCTTTGTCCCGGCTAAGTCAGCAGAGATCGGTATCGTGGACCGTATTTTTACCAGGGTAGGCGCGTCGGATGATCTGGCAAGCGGGCAGTCAACTTTCATGATAGAGATGAATGAGGTGGCAAATATACTGCGGAATGCAACAGCAGACAGCCTGCTGATCTTAGATGAAATCGGGCGTGGCACTTCCACATTTGACGGTCTTTCTATCGCATGGGCCGTCATAGAGCATATCAGTAACAAAAAGCTGCTGGGAGCCAAGACGCTTTTTGCAACGCATTATCATGAACTGACAGAACTGGAAGGCAGGATGAACAATGTCAATAACTATTGTATTGCGGTGAAGGAAAAAGGCGACGATATCGTATTCTTAAGAAAGATCGTCCGCGGCGGTGCAGATAAGAGCTATGGAATACAGGTGGCGAAGCTGGCCGGTGTACCGGATATGGTGATCGACAGGGCAAAAGAAATCGTCGGACAGCTTTCGGATAATGATATTA
>WFLX010232090.1_pt1 | contig 13771 bp, 12 predicted proteins | sample 4967041 | NCBI WGS metagenome assembly WFLX01 (sample SAMN12857096, study PRJNA449069) | gut metagenome | isolation source: stool from male and female vole | host: Microtus ochrogaster | place: USA:Florida | collected 2017
AGGTTGTCCACTTCGCCATAAGCGTTGCGGCAGATGAAGCCCTGCGTGATGTATATCTGGTAGCCGGGATTGGCTTCCAACACTTTGACGGCCTTCTCTTTAATGTAGTTCATGTCCGGCTCTGCGTTCTTGTCGGTACGCACCACATCAAGCGCACTAATAAGATATGCCTTGATGCCACACTCCTGCAGATAGTTGGTCACCATGTTAGTACTCATGATTTCGCCTTGGGCAAGGATAACCTTCTCCTCGAAACTGGTGAAGTGTACCTTGGTGAAGGAACGCAGATAGTCGAACTCCTCGTGCAGGAACTGCATCGTCTTCTGCTTCATCTGGTCGGTGCTGTACAGGTTCTGCACATGCTCTGCATACTTCTGTTCGAGTCGGTTGATGATGGTATTGGCGCCTTCGGGATTCTTCTTGTAAAGATAGTCCGATATCTCTACAAGAGTATTCGTAGTGCCGGACATGGCAGAAAGGACAACNATCTTGGTCTGTCCGTCCTCGACAATGAGTCTGGACACATCCTGCATTCTCTGAGGTGACCCCACAGAGGTGCCACCGAACTTCAGTACTTTCATTTGCTATTTGTCGTTATGTTGTGAGTTATCAAGAGTTGTATAGGTCTCATCGGCTTGCGGTAGCAGTCGTGCATTCTCGCAGCGATACACGGTGCCGGGGAAATAGTGCGGCCATTGCGCATTGTGCGTGCTCAAGATGATGGCCGTATTGTTCTGTCTGCGTATCTCGTCNAGCAGGGCGAGAATGAGTTCTCCGTTGTCTGCATCAAGGCTGCCTGTCGGCTCATCGGCAAGTATGACCTTNGGGTTGTTGAGGAATGCTCGCGCTATGCAAACACGTTGCTGCTCGCCGCCGGACAGTTCATAGACAAAGGCATCTATCTTGTCCTCGAGCTGCACCATGTCGAGAACCTCGCGAATNCGCTGCTGCCGGTCGGCTTCACGCTTCCAGCCTGTGGCGCGAAGAACGAAGTCGAGGTTACGACGAACGTTGCGTGTGTTCATGAGCTGAAAGTCTTGGAAGACAATACCCATCTGTCTTCGCAGCTCCGGCTGGTGTCGAGTCTTGAAGTGCGTCATGTCGAAACCGAGCACCTTGCACGCCCCGCCTTCCACGGGCAGTTCGCCGTAGATGGTTTTCAGAAGCGATGACTTGCCGCTGCCCACAGCCCCCATCAGGTAGACCATCTCGCCTTCCTGCACCTGCAGGTTGACGTGACCAAGCACCAGGTGCTCGCCGTGGCAAACGTTGATGTCTTTGTAGTCAATTATCATAATGCTTTAGAATACAGCGCTTAGTTCATTATCTTCGTGCGTGAAGCACGTTATCATCGTACATGAAACACGTTATCTTCACTCATGAGGCACGTTAACTTCGCTCGTGAAGCATGTTATCTTCGCTCATGAAGCACGCTTCATTTTAGTGTTTCTTCCAGCCCGGATTGTGACGCTCCATGAGTTCTGCCGCCATGTCCTCAATGCGCAATCCCTTGCTGGTAAGGAGCACGATGAGATGATAAAGCATGTCGGAACCTTCGTAGATGAGTCTGTCGTTGGATCCATTGGTGGCTTCGATGACAAGTTCAAGGGCTTCTTCGCCCACTTTCTGTGCCATACGGTTCAGCCCATCACGGAAAAGCGAAGTGGTATAACTTCCCTCGGGCATTTCGCGGTGGCGTTGCTCTATAAAGTCGCTCAGTTCGGACAGGAAAGTTAACGGATTGAGTTTATTCTCCTCGCCCCAGCANGTGTCGGTTCCGGTGTGGCAGGTAGGGCCGTCCGGATGGACTTGTATGAGGAGTGTATCGTTGTCACAGTCGCTTTTGATGCTGACCACATGCAGGCAGTTGCCACTTGTCTCGCCCTTAGTCCACAGGCACTGACGCTTACGGCTGTAGAAGGTGACGAGTCCCGTCTGCTGTGTCTTCTGGAGCGAAGCCTCGTTCATGTAGCCAAGCATGAGTACGGTCTTGGTGTTTGCGTCCTGGATGATGGCGGGCACCAAGCCTCCGCACTTCTCGAAGTCGATGTTCATCATAGTCTTACGTTTATGTTTTCGTTCTTGAGGTAATTCTTGAGTTCCGGTATGCCAATCTGTCCGAAATGGAAGACACTGGCAGCGAGTGCGGCATCGGCATTGCCGTTAGCGAAGACATCGCGGAAATCCTCCATGGAGCCTGCACCACCGCTGGCTATGACGGGTATAGTGAGGAAGGAGGCCAGTTGGCGAAGTGCCTCGCAGGCGAAACCTGCCTTAACGCCATCGTGATTCATGCTGGTGAAGAGTATCTCGCCGGCGCCGCGGTCGTTCACCTCGCGTGCCCAATCGAAAAGACTGCGTTCGGTGGGAATGCGTCCTCCGTTGAGATAGCACGTCCAGCCCGCGGCATCCTGTTTGGCATCAATGGCCACAACGCACACTTGACTACCGAAATGGCTGACTATCTCATCAATGAGTTGGGGCCGACGCAATGCTGCGCTGTTGACGCTTATCTTGTCGGCGCCGGCCGAGAGCATGCGTTCCACGTCCTTGAGTTCGCTGATGCCGCCACCTACGGTGAACGGTATATCAATTTCGGCAGCCACCTTCTGCACCATGTCGGCAAAGGTCTTGCGGCCCTCGTGGCTGGCTGTGATGTCGAGAAACACCAGTTCGTCGGCGCCTTGAAGGCTGTAAGCCTTGCCCAGTGCCACAGGGTCGCCGGCCTGACGAAGCTGTAAGAAATTAGTACCCTTGACAGTCTGTCCGTCCTTGACGTCAAGACAGGGTATGATTCGTTTTGCTAAAGCCATGCGTGTGTCATTAGTTGAAGTGTTCACGTTTCGTCAGCTTGCACAGGTCGATTCTGCCCTCGTAGAAAGCTTTTCCGAAGACTACGGCAGGAATGCCGGCGGCATCGAGAGCGAGGATATCGTCAGTGCAACCCACACCGCCACTGGCTATGAGGTGGCAGTCGGGATAGCGTGCCATGATGGAACGATAGAGGTCGATAGCGGGACCGGCCAGCGTACCGTCCTTACTGATTTCCGTGCAGAGGACGTGCCGCGTGCCCTGATTCATGTATTGTTGCAGGAAGTCCTCCAGTCTGACATCGGAATCCTCTTTCCATCCGTTAATGGAGACGAGCCCGTTGCGCACGTCGGCGCCGAGTATGAGCCGGTCGGCGCCATACTTCTCCAGCCAGCCGAGATAGCGGTCGGGGTCTGTGACAGCGATGCTACCAGCCGTGACAAGCGTAGCGCCTGCATCATATGCCTTCTTCAGGTCTTCGTCGGTTTTCACGCCACCGCCGAAATCCACGACAAGACGCGTGTGAGTCGTAATGGCCTCGAGAGTTGCGATGTTGACCACATGCTTGCTTTTCGCCCCGTCGAGGTCCACCACATGAAGGCGCTTCATGCCCATATCCTCAAACTGCTTTGCCATGTCCAGGGGATTGCCATACACCTTCTTCGTGTCATAATCGCCCTTGGTGAGGCGCACACACTTGCCCTCAATGATGTCTATGGCGGGTATCAGTTCTATCATAGGCTAAGGAAATTACTAAGAATGCGCTGGCCTACCCGGCCGCTCTTCTCGGGGTGGAACTGTGTGGCGTAGAAATTATCCTTCTGCATGGCTGCGCTAAAGGGGTGGATGTAGTCCGCCATAGCGGCCGTGTGCATGCAGAGGGGCACATAGTAGCTGTGCACGAAATAGACGAACTCATCCTGCACAAAATCCTTAAAAAGGTTGCTACGTTCGTCATCGGGCAGTTGTAGCGAGTTCCAGCCCATGTGGGGTATCTTGTCCTCGTGGCGGGCGGGAATGAAACGCTTCACTTCGGCGTCGAAGATGCCGAGGCAGTCCACATTGCCTTCCTCCGAATGGCGGCACATGAGTTGCTGACCGATGCAGATGCCCAGCACGGGCTGTCGGAGCGACGGTATGATGCGGTCCAGTCCGCGTTCCCGCAGGTATTGCATTGCGTTGCTGGCCTCGCCCTGCCCGGGAAAGATGACCTTGTCGGCAGTGCGAAGCTCCTCGGCGCTGTCTGTCAGCAGGGGCTCTACGCCCATGCGTTGCAGGGCATGTATGACGGAAAAGATGTTTCCGGCATTGTATTTCACTACAGCTACCTTCATGCTTCTCTTTGTTTCTGTTTCCAGTTAATCGGGCGCAAATATACACCTTTTATATTAAAGGATGAAACAAAATGTCGGAAAAGAATGCGTAAACGCCAAATTCCGAAAACGAAGGCGCCTCGCACGGTTTGCGAGGCGCCTTCGTTTTATCTTCCTAAAAGGTTAATGTGGCTGTAGCACCTTACTTCAGCACCTTCTTGCCGCCGATGATGTTGATGCCCTTCCGGGCCTTATCCATACGCTGACCGGCGAGGTTAAAGATGGGCGTCTCGCTTTGTGTTGCCTCCATAACGCTGTCCAAACCTGTGGCCTCATCCTCGAGGTCGAAGCCATAGAAGGCCTTGATGTCGCCGCCCACGATGGTGAGGTAAGCCTTGCCGGCAGGAATAGTCGTGCCGTTCTCCACTTGATAGAAGCCCAGACCTGCGGTGTTGTCGGCAAGTACGTACTGGCTGCCGTCAGCCACAACCGGCTCCGCAGCAGCAGAAAGCACGTTGTTGTCTGCGATGGCTTCCGCCTGTTCGATAATGCCATACAGAGCGGTTTCAGCGGTAGAGGCTATCACTACACCGGTGTTGGCAGGAACCTGCTTGCCGACCACCTCTTTCAGACGAACGACTTTGCCGTCCACGGTTGCTGTATAGACGGTAGTCCCTTCGCCCAGAAACTCCACATCCTCTGCACTACAGAAGGTGGCATAGTACATCTCGTCCTTCTTACTCTTGAAGGTAAGCAGGCCGCCTGCCATTACATCGCTTTTGTCAACCACGGTGGCATACTGGCCTACCTTGCCGGCATACGTTGTAAAGCGGGGAGAGGACGTGTTGTACTGCAATGTGCCGTGTGTTGCTTCGGCAGCGGTCAGCAGTTCGCCGTCGTTGCTCCAGCTGTATGGTTCGGCAGATAAGCTTACCTTCTTTGCCGCAGTGGCCTGAACATAATATCCGTCGGCTGTGTTACGGATGGTGGTCTGTCCGTCTGTTGTCTCCACTCTGAAGAGGATGTCATCGAGGTTTCCTGCATAGACATACTTGTCGCCGGCCTTCATGATTTCCACACTTGAGAAGTATGTGCCGTTGAGCGTCGTGGTCATTGCCACATAGCCCACTTTTGCAGGAGCCACGATGATGGCGTTGCCCTCCACTGACTCCAGTCCCCACACGGTCACTTCAACCACTGTGTTGGCGCTCAACGTCTGATAGGTGGCGGTTACCGTCACTTGTGTGGTGCCCGCTGTCAATGTGGCAGGGTCTGCCGTCCATTCTGCATTGTCGGTCACCACCTGCCGGCTACCGTCGGAGTAGATGGCTGTCAGCACGAGCCCTTCAAAGCTGAAGGTTGCCCCTTCCTGATAGGTTGTGGTGTTTGCCGTGCCGGAAACTTCCACAGCGGAAAGCTCCTTGGGTGCGGGGGCGGTGTACGACACGAGGTAGTTGTTCATGTCGAACTCGTAGGTGGTGCCGTACTTCTTGATGTTGCCGTAGACGATGACTTCTGCTCCGAACTCAACATCGTCTGCCGATGCGAAGCCTTCATTGTCAAGCCCCTTCCCGGAATAAACCTCAAAAGCATTGTCGTCCAGCCAATAGGTGAGGGATTGATATTTCGTGTTGTACGAATCTATCTTGCTGACCGTACCTTTCACATAGACCTTTTCAGCAGCAAGCTGCTCGGAGGAAGTCCCGTTTATCAGTTCTATGGCCTCGGCTGTTGTGTATGCCGTTTCGGGTGTGTTGGCTATGGAAGGCACGATGGTGTAGGTGCGGCTGACCTCGGCAGAATAGTTCATTGCCCCGTCAACAGCCACAGCTTTCACGGTGGTGGTGGCAGAGATGTTGATGAGGGCATCCGCCGTTACCAGCGCTGCGGTGTTGGAGACAGTGGGGTCTGTGCCATCGAGCGTGTATTGCACGCCGAACGCGCCATCGGGCACAGTGATGGTAAGAGTCTGGGGTGTCCAGTATGTACCCGCTGCCAGCGAGAAGGAAGGCACGGCAACAGTTGTCGAACCCGAACCGCCCTGCTCGACAGTGTAAGTGATGTTGTAGCACTTCACGCCTTTGTCTATTCCTGTCACACTGACGGCCAGCACATTGCCTTCTGCTGTCTGTGTGCTTTCCACGGTTACGTCCGTGGAGGCATTCAGCGCCCCGTTGCCTATCTCCGTGTCGCCCACCATCAGAGAGATGGTGCCTTTCGTTCCGCTAAAACCGCCGAACTTGGCAGACATGGCGCTCACCGTCATGCTTGATGGCAAGGTGGTGGTGAACATAATCGATGTGGCAGGCGCCTTTGACGAGCCGACTTGATAGAATTCGGCATTTGATGTAAAGGAGGTTGTACCTTCTGTTGTAATGGTCCACAGGTTGCCNAAATCGTCAGCGGCNTGCACCGAGGCACCGCCTATTTTCGTGNCATTTNTGCCGAAGACGATGGTTCCGGTCTCCGCCATAGCATTGACTCCCAGNGTCATGAGAAGCATGAGCAGCAGACTTTTAAGAGTAAAATGTTTCATGATGATAAGTGATTTTAATTGGTTGAATATGCCACAAAGGTACGATTATTCATGCAAAGTACAAAACAAATCCCGATAAATAATTGCCACACTTCCTTTTGCGTGAGTTGCCGGCGGCAGATGACTCTCCGGGCTTCGCCTTGCACAAAGCCTTTGCCATGCCGGCACGGATGGCAGCACAGCCCGCCACACTCATCTGCACGGCACGTCATACTACTGCGCACGGCGCGCCACACTTTTGTGCATAGCACGCCATACTCGACAAGACAAAGCGCCGCACGGGGCCTCATTGCAGGCAGAGCCGATGCGTGATGCAGGCGGGGAGTTCTTCCTCATAGTGCGTCACCATGACCAGTGTTTTCCCCTTGCGTTGGCAAAAGTGCTGAATGATTTGCCGCACGAGCTCCCGGTGGCGGCAATCCAGCCCGTGCAGAGGCTCGTCGAGGATGAGTAGCTCGGGGTCCTTCACAAAGGCGCGTGCAAGCAGACAGAGGCGCTGCTCGCCGCTACTGAGCTTGAGGAAGGTGGTGTCCGCCGCATAGTCTATGCCGAAGATGCGCATCCAGTCGAGACATGTCTGCTTCTGCTCGGGACGAGGACGAACATAGAGACCGACGGAATCGCTCAAGCCGCTTGCCACGACATCGATGGCGGGAATATCCTTGAGGTAGGCACGATGCATCTCGGGACTCACATAACCGATGTGTCGCTTTATCTGCCAGATGCTCTCGCCGGAGCCGCGCCTGTGCCCAAAGAGTGAGATGTCGCAAGCGTAGGCCTGAGGATTGTCGGCACAGACAAGGCTGAGCAGGGTGCTCTTTCCCGAGCCGTTCTTGCCGCAAAGCGCCCAGCGTTCGCCCTCGCACACCGTCCAGTCGAGAGGTTTGAGAATGGTGCGCTCGCCGTAACGGATGCTGACATTGCGGAAACGCAGTATCTCGCCGCCCTGCCGGGGATAGAAAGGAATAGTGCTGAGGTCGCGTGCAGGCAGGTTGGCTATCCAGCGAACAGCCTCCTCGCTGAGTTGGGGCACGGAGCGTTCGGCAGAGGCCGTCAGGAAAGCCTCGCGCGTCATCTTGGGCAGCAGGCGTAAGCCCTCGACCGGCAGAACATGGGTCACGAAATCGGGTATATCGTCGCACTTGGAGAGAACGAGAATGACGAGCAGATGCGTCTCGCGCGTGAGAGTAGCAAGAAGCCGGCGCAAATCGTCGCGGGTGGGAGCGTCCAGACCGATGAAAGGGTTGTCGAGGATGAGTGCACGCGGGTTGCTGCCGAGCGCCTTTGCCAGCTGAAACTTGCGCAGCTCGCCGCTGGAGAGCGAGATGATGTATTTGTCGGCAAGACCGGGAAGCGCAAACATGTGGCGGAGACGCTGCCGTATTGCATCGCGACGCTGCTGCTCCTGCGCCTTCTCCTGCTCGGAAAGGCCCATGCCGATGGTTTGATCGGCCTTGGCATAAGCATCGTCGAGGAGCCGGCCGGCCGTCGGCGTGTCATCGGCTATGTCGTGCCGGTTCCAGCGCTGCTGGTAGTAGTAGCTGCCGTCCTGCTCGCCATAGGAGTCGCGGAAAGTGATGTACTTCATGTTTTCGCTGACAAGGCGCAGCTTGCTGGGCGAGAAATCGTAGCACACCTCATTGAGAAGCAACGGGTAGTGGCCGGTAAGCACCTCCACCAAGCGTGTCTTTCCGGCGGCATTGTCGCCCACGATGGCTATCTGCTCGCCCTGAACTATGTCAAGATTGATGGGTTCCGCCATGCGCCAAAGCGGATGCCGTGCCACACCGTTTCGGACGGAAATAATTGGGGCTTTGTTGTCCATTTTCTGTTTTGATGCGTTATGGACAGCACACCGTGCGCCCTTCNAAGCACACCATGAACTGTTCGATGGTCATTGTTTTCGGTTACGCCTCCGGCTCAAGGACAGATGCGNCGTATGCCNCGCAACGCGGCAAGGATGCTTGTCAGGTGTCGGANACTCTCTCCTTATTCTTGCGCACGAAGTCGCCCCAGCCTTTATACTTGTGGTCGGTCTCGGGTCGGTCCATTTGAAGAAAATGGCAATAAGCNGCGCCCAATGCATCGGTGGCATCCAGAAAACGTCCCATCTCCTCTTTGTCCGTCTTGAGCATCCTGCGGAGCATGTCGGCCACCTGCTCCTTGCTGGCATTGCCATTGCCGGTGATGGCCATCTTAATCTTTGAGGGAGCATATTCGGTGATGGGCACCTGATGCCGTATGGCGGCGGCTATGGCCACGCCCTGCGCACGCCCGAGCTTGAGCATGCTCTGTATGTTCTTGCCGAAGAAGGGCGCTTCCACCGCCATGCAGTCGGGCAGATAGCCCTCTATGATGCTGCTCACGCGCTCGTAGATGTGCCCGAGTTTAAGATAGCCGTCACCGAACTTGCGCAGATCGATGACGCCAAGCGCCAGCATCTCCGCCTTCTTGCCCTGAACGCGCAACACGCCATACCCCATGATGGTGGTGCCGGGGTCTATGCCAAGTATGATGCGTTCGCTCATGCGTCTTCAAGAAGTGTGCTGAAACCGACGATGCGGCCATTGAAGACACGCACCAGTTCCTGCGCCAGTTGGGCACCCTGCCGCAGGTACCACTTATGGAGTGCCTGTGTGTCTGACACTTCAAGATGCAGGCAATAGCTGGTGGAATCTGCTTGCTGATGGCTCAGCACATGCAGCAGACGGGGACTGTGCATGGTTCCGTCCTGCGCCACCTGAGGCAGCATGCACTCCTTCAGCCAAATGCAGAAGTGCTGTTCGTCGGCAAGCGGCATGGTGTAGGTAGTATTGTATATCATGTGTACTTGTGGCTCGTTCGGCGTGCAAAAATACGAAATAAATGTCAAATTCCATCCTTATATCAAAAAAAATGCTACCCTAATCCATCCTTTTGGGAATAAAGTCGTAACTTTGCAAAAGTTGTGAGTAATAAAATAGCAAGCATGACCAACAAGTCCTTCTTAGTGCTCTGCCTGACTGCCGCATTCGGCATGCAGGCTGCTGCACAGACACAAAAACAGAAGCTCAACGTGAGCGAGGTAAAGGCCGTGGCTACCACAAAGGCCGAGAACTACGCAGAACTTTCGTTCGACACATTGCGCCACGATTTTGGCAAATTCTCGGCAAAAGCACCCGTAGTGCGCTGCACTTTCCCTTTCACCAATACCGGCACTGCCCCGTTAGTCATCCATCAGGCCTTTGCCAGTTGCGGCTGCACCATCCCCTCCTACACCCAGAAACCTATTAAACCGGGAGAGCGCGGAACGATTGACGTCACCTACGATGGCACCGACAAGTTCCCCGGCCACTTCCAGAAAACCATTACGGTGCGCTCCAACGCCGTAAACGAAGTGGTGCGTCTGGTCATAGAAGGCACCATGGAATAAGCCATACACAAAAAACATAAGCAGCAGACGGCGGGATGGCTCTTTGCCCTCCCCCGTTTTTGCTTCTATACATTATTATATTATACGCGCGCGTAGGAATGAAAGCTGCTGGAAACCGGCTATACAATGTCGGCCGGCGGCTGAATTCGTTTTTATTAACAACACTCACGTCTGCCTGCCATAATTGGAGACCCCTCCCTACTCTCCCCTAAAGGAAGTCATATCGAAGAGGAGAATTAAGGTGGCCAGCCCGAAACTCCAAGGTTTGAATTAGCTTCAGGCCGTGTTTCAAGCCGAGAGGACAGTTCGGGAAAGAAGCCGATGGCCTTTTCTTCGCCCCGCTTCCATAGGAGGTACCACTTTGAGGAAACTGAAGGCATTGCCGTTGCATGCTCCTGACAGTGCAGGGGAAAAGAGCTACAGCAATACCAATCTCATGCTCGGAGCCTGACTCTGAGCTTTTTGTTTATTTATGACAGGAAGAGGAGGTGGATGATATGTTGTGTGAAAGAGGAAAAGGGCGTGAGGCACACCTCTCCGCTAAAAACCTTTTCTCTGCCTCCGCAACAGGAATACGGACAACAGGCAGACCGGGGCGGAAAGGGCATTGACAAGGAAGAAAAGGGAAAAGCCCAACCGCTGGGCCAACCAACCGCTGGCTGCCATAGGCAGGAACATGGCGGCAGAAACGAGCGGCACCTGAAGCATACTGACGGTGCAACTATAGCGTGCGCCTGAAACGGCACTGACAGGCAGACGACATATGCCGATGCCAAAGCCGAAGAACAACTGTGCAGCCATGGTGCAGGCACTAAGCACAAAAAGCGATGACGGGGGACNGACGGTCATGCCANGATNAATCACAGGCGAAAGCGCCAGACTGACAGCCANCGGCCAAAAGGTCTTTGAGAAACCGCAACGCGCTATGAAGTGGCGCCCGACGGCCATGCCCGCACTGAACGCAATGACGCCAATAGTGCCTTGGGCAAAACCAATCTCCTGCATGGTGCATCCCAAACCACCCATCGCACGCGCAGTGAACAGATACAGAACGCGCGTATGGAACAGCAAACCCTGCGGAAAGAGAAGGAGCAACAGAATGAGCATGGGGCGCCACAAAGCCTTCTGCCGGCGAATGCGTTCGACGAGACGTACATCCTCCTTGTCCGTCTCCTCCCATGTGCCGTGCGACGCACGGGCATACGGGCTTCTCAGCCACAACAGGTGATGGAAGGCAAAAAGCAGAAACACGCCCGCAACGACATAGCAACCCACCGACCACGAATAGCGTATCTGGCGGAAATAGACCTGCAACGTACCGACAAGGAATATCAACGCACCGTAGGTAAAGATTATAGCCAACTGCGTGCACACCATCTTCGGGCAGGAAAACAGCCGCTGATAGACAGGAAGAAGCATCTTTTCGTAGCACATTCCGGCTACCAGTTCGTGCCAAACACACAATAAACTCGTGCCGCACAGACACAGAAAAACTGCGGCACTACCCTGCTTGACTGCCAGAGCNATCAAGAGNAAGGACGCTGACAAAAGCGCTTCGGCAACGTGCAACTGACCACGGAAGTGCCCCGTGCCTCTTACCCCNTAACGCAAAAGCGGCTTNGTCACCCACGGCAAGAAGAGCATGGCAGACAAAGAAATTGCCTCTGCCGGTGCTGTCCCTAATTGGAGCAGCAACAGCAGAGCAACATATGTGACCATGGTTGCAGGAATCCCCTCTGCCGAAAACAGGGTGAGAAACCACAGCCCACGGACAGGAACTCGTTTAGTAACTTCGGGCGATGAGAACACGGGCTTTGCTGGGTTTTCCGCTTACCATATCCACGCCGGGAGTCTGCGCTACCCCAAAAGGCACGCAGCGAATGGTNGCCTGAGTCTCCTCTTTGATGCGCGCCTCCGTCTCGGCCGTACCATCCCAATGGCAAAGGAAAAAGCCTCCGCCCTTGATGCGCTCCTTGAACTNCTNGTAGTCATCACACTNGTAAATGTGTGCATCNCNGTATTCCTTTGCCTTCATGAATATGTTCNGCTGTNTCTCTTCCAAAAGTTTGGCAACGTAAGTCTCAATGCCCTCCAAGGAGACATTTTCCTTCTCCAGCGTGTCGCGGCGCATCACCTCGACAATGCCTTTCTCCAAGTCGCGGGCACCCAGCACGAGACGCACGGGAACTCCCTTCAGCTCGTAGTCAGCAAACTTGAAGCCGGGACGTTTGTTGTCGGCATTGTCATACTTANCACTNATGCCCATAGCCTGCAACTTCTCAACAATGGGAGCTGCTGCTGCATCGCAAAGGGCCGTCTGCTCCGGCTTGCCGCCAATAGGAATGATGACCACCTGAATGGGAGCCAATGCAGGTGGNAGAACCAGACCGTTNTCGTCGGAATGAGTCATGATAAGAGCACCCATCAAACGAGTGCTGACTCCCCATGAAGTAGCCCAGGCATATTCAGGCTTGTTCTCTTTGTTAAGGAACTGTACATCGAAAGCCTTACCGAAGTTCTGCCCCAGGAAATGGCTCGTGCCACTCTGCAGCGCCTTGCCGTCCTGCATCATCGCCTCAATGGTATATGTGTCCANAGCGCCGGCGAAACGCTCCGTTTCGCTCTTCACTCCCTGCACTACAGGCACAGCCATATACTCCTCGGCAAATTTNGCATACACTTTGAGCATCTGTTGCGCACGTGCCTCCGCTTCTTCACGAGTGGCATGTGCAGTGTGACCTTCCTGCCAAAGAAATTCGCTGGTACGCAGGAACAAACGTGTACGCATTTCCCAGCGCATCACGTTACACCACTGATTGACCAATAGAGGCAGGTCGCGATAGGACTGTATCCAGTTCTTGAAGGTGTTCCAAATGATTGTCTCTGACGTGGGACGGATGATAAGTTCCTCCTCCAAACGGGCTGCGGGATCAACGACAACGCCATCATGCGTCTCGTTAGTCTTGAGACGGTAGTGGGTGACAACGGCGCATTCCTTGGCAAAACCTTCCACATGCTCCGCCTCTTTCGACAAGAAGCTCTTCGGAATAAGCAGGGGGAAGTAAGCATTCTGAACGCCCGTCTGCTTGAACATATCATCAAGTGTGCGCTGCATCTTCTCCCAAATGGCATAGCCATAAGGCTTGATGACCATGCAGCCTCTCACATCGCTCTGCTCTGCCAAGTCTGCTTTCACCACCAACTCGTTGTACCATTTACTGTAGTCTTCACCGCGTTTGGTGAGGAAATCCAATTCTTTTGCCATAGTGATATATCTTGTTATGAGTTTCAAAAAGGTTGGGTTGAGAGTGGATTAACAACAATGTCTTCCGTTGCTTGAAAGCTGTACAAAATGGCATTGTCATGCTTCCTCCCTGAACTATGCATGGGAGCCATGGCCCATGTGTCCCTTCAGCCCCTGCTTTGTCACAGTGTGAATGGAACTTAAATCCGCATGCAAAAGTATAATATTTTTATCTATTTCCCCCGAACTATACAAAAAATATGTACCTTTGCAGATAGAATGGGACGAAAAGCCATAACACTTGATAAGCAAATCGAACTTCTGCGAAGCAGAGGAATGATTATTACTGATGTAGAGAAAGCGACAGAAGTATTGCTCGATGTCGGTTATTACCGACTTGGCTTCTATTGGTTCCCGTTTGATAAGTCGTGTGTCCGCAATCAGCCGAGAACGCA
>WFLX010342477.1_pt1 | contig 13769 bp, 9 predicted proteins | sample 4967041 | NCBI WGS metagenome assembly WFLX01 (sample SAMN12857096, study PRJNA449069) | gut metagenome | isolation source: stool from male and female vole | host: Microtus ochrogaster | place: USA:Florida | collected 2017
AGCATAAAGAAAGTGCTTATTAAGAGTCTAGCCGTAAAGTTGGTCATCATTGCTTGAATTTGGTGTATTAGAATATAATTTGAAATCGCAAAAATAACATTTTTTCTTAAAAAATCAAAAAGTTATTCAAAAGCATTTGTTTGATGTCTTAAGATTGAAGAGTTTAGAAAAAATTTTTGTGCGTGTGCGAAAAAATTTGTAATTTTGCAGTCGATATGAGACCGATTATGCAACATAGAAAAAATCATAATATGGCAGACATGCTGTAAGGGATACGCACCCCCGAAAGGGGATGCGTATTTTTTTTATGTTAGCATTCCAGTCGAAGGATTTTATAAACTTCTTAACTCAGGATATTATGCTGTATCATCAATTGCCGGCTGAAGATATGCCACGACATTACATCCTTACCAATTGCCTTTGGATAGACAAAGATGGGGCTTCGGAAGGGACCTCAATCGAAGTCATAGAGGGCAAAATAGTAAGAATCGAACGTGGCGATCTCATTTGGCCGGAGAATATGGCCACTTTAGTCTACGATATGCACGACAAGCTTGTCACATACGGTCTGTGCGATGTCCATGTGCATCTCCGCCAGCCAGGTTTTGAGGCAAAGGAGACCATCTCCACAGGCACCACTGCCGCCATGATGGGTGGCTACACAGCTGTCTGTGCTATGCCAAACCTCAACCCCACTCCCGACACAGTGGAGCACATTAGCGTTGAACTCAAGCATATAAAAGATGATACAGCAATTAGCGTCTATCCATACGCTGCTATCACTATGGAGAGAAAAGGTCGCCAGCTCGTCGATATGGAAGCACTGAAGGAATACGCCATAGCCTTTTCCGATGATGGAAGCGGAGTGCAAAGCGAGGAAATGATGCGCAAGGCAATGGACGAAGCTGCTCGACTTGATGTCATCATCGCAGCCCACTGTGAGGTAAACGACCTCCTGAAAGGTGGATATATCCATGATGGAGAATATTGCAAGGCTCATGGGCACAAGGGCATTTGCTCCGAAAGCGAATGGGGTCAGATAGAACGTGACCTTAAACTTGCAGAAGAGACTGGATGCCGCTACCATGTCTGCCATATATCCACCAAAGAGAGCGTTGCACTTATACGAGAAGCAAAGAAGAGAGGCGTAAAAGTCACTTGCGAGACTGGACCACACTATCTCGTATTTAGCGATGAAGATCTTCAGGATGAGGGACGCTTCAAAATGAATCCTCCCATCAGAAGCCGCGAAGACCGTGATGCATTGATCGAAGGCATAAAAGACGGCACTATCGACTGCATCGCCACCGATCATGCTCCCCACACCGCCGACGAAAAGAGCCGCGGACTGAAAGGAAGCGCTATGGGAGTGGTGGGTCTCGAGACTGCTTTCGGAGTATGCTACACTCATCTCGTGAAGACCGGAATCATCAGCTTGCAGAGACTCGTAGAGCTGATGTGTCTCAATCCTCGCCGGATATTCGGACTCGAAGTGGATGGCGAAGCAAATTTCGCAATCTTCAGACTTGATGAAAAATGGACGGTCGAATCCAAGACTTTCGCTTCTATGGGAAAAGCTACTCCTTTCGAAGGCATGAAGCTGGAAGGATTGCCCTACCAACTTATATACGACAACAAATTAATCTATCTCACATATCAGGGATGGAAATAAACCGACAATAACAGTTTCTACAGAAAAAGTAACCATATAAAACGCATATCATAATCGCACTATCGCTTTCTTTTCAGCGACATTAATTATGCATTATGAATTATGCATTATGCATTAAGATGAAAGACGCAGATGTAAAACTCGTGCTGGAAAACGGTCAGGAATTTCCCGGTCAGAGCTGCGGAGCGCGCCGCAGCATAGTAGGAGAAGTTGTATTCAACACTTCTATGGTAGGCTATCAGGAAATTCTTTCCGACCCCTCCTACACCAATCANATTGTAGTGATGACTTATCCTCTTATTGGANATTATGGCATCACAGACGATGACTTNGAGACAAAAGCTCCTACCATCGNAGGAATGATAATGCGCGAATGTTGCGAATCTCCTTCCAACTTCCGCTACACCAAGACCATGACAGAGACCCTTGAAGAGGCGAATATCCCGGCCATCAGCGGAATCGACACGCGTAAGCTTNCACGCATCATCCGCGACGAGGGATGTATGAGAGCGGCAATAGTTCCAGTCGACACTCCTACTGANGAGGCTCTCAAGCTCATTGCAGACACTCCTGTCGATAAGAAAGTGGTAGCAAAGGTGAGCTGCAAGAAGCGTTGGTTTTCACGCACTCCAAATCAGAAATTCAACGTGGTAGCCATCGACTGCGGAATCAAATTCAACATCATCCGCTCGCTCAACAAGCGCGGCTGCAATGTGATCATTGTGCCATACAACATGGATGCAGAGCAAATCATGGCTTTCAAGCCCGATGGAATTTTCATCTCAAACGGTCCTGGCGACCCGGAAGATGTGCCGGAAGTAAGAAATCTTGTGAAGAAACTTCGTGGCAAGCTCCCAATCTTCGGCATCTGCCTCGGGCATCAGATCATATCGCTTGCCTTTGGAGCAAAGACCTATAAGCTCAAGTTTGGACACCGGGGTGCCAACCATCCTGTGAAGAATATGCTCACCGGAAAGATAGAGATTACTTCACAAAACCACAACTACGCTGTCCGCCCTGAAAGTGTGCGCGACACAGATCTGGAGATCACACACGTCAACCTGCTCGACGGCACTGTAGAGGGAGTGAGAAACAAGGAAGATCATATTTTTTCAGTACAATATCATCCGGAGAGTGCCCCTGGTCCGCAAGACAGCGGCTATCTCTTCGACGTTTTCATCCGCGAAATGGAAGAACACAAGAAAGAAAGAGAGGTGAAAAATGCCTAAGAGAAAAGATATAAAGAAGGTGATGGTGATCGGTTCCGGTCCTATCATCATTGGTCAGGCTGCCGAATTCGACTATGCCGGCACACAGGCTTGTCTGGCACTCAAAGAAGAGGGGTATGAAGTGGTGCTTGTCAATTCAAACCCTGCCACTATCATGACCGATACCGGCATCGCCGACAAAGTCTATATGGAGCCACTAAAGCTGGAATATGTGGCGAAGATTATCCGTTTTGAGCGCCCGGATGCCATCGTGCCTGGACTTGGCGGCCAGACTGGTCTGAACCTCGCTGTCCAACTCGCCAAGAAGGGTATCCTCGATGAGTGCGGAGTCGAAATCCTCGGCACCTCTTTCAAGAGCATCGAGCAGGCAGAAGACCGCGAACTCTTTAAGGAGCTATGCCTTAGCCTTGGCGAACCGGTGCTCCCCTCNGAAATCGTAAATAGCATTGAAGAGGGCGTGAAAGTGGCTGAAAAGATNGGTTATCCNGTCGTGCTNCGNNCTGCNTTNACNCTTGGCGGNACNGGAGGCGGNTTTGCCGACAATGAGGAGGAACTGCGCGAACTGATGCGCAATGCCCTTGCTCTATCACCTGTACATCAAGTACTTGTAGAGAAATCAATCAAGGGATACAAGGAGATAGAATATGAGGTGATGCGCGACAGCAACGACACNGCCATCACCATCTGCAACATGGAAAATGTCGACCCCGTAGGTGTNCACACAGGCGACTCTGTAGTAGTGGCNCCAAGCCAGACATTGACCAACAAGGANTATCAGTTGCTNCGNGATTCTGCACTCCGNCTNATTCGTGCCCTCGAAATCGAAGGGGGATGTAATGTGCAGTTTGCACTCGACCCTCTCTCTTTCAACTACTATATCATTGAGGTCAATCCACGCGTTTCGCGCAGTTCTGCCCTTGCATCAAAAGCCACTGGCTATCCCATCGCCCGCGTCAGCGCCAAGATTGCAGTAGGTATGACCTTGGACGAAATTCAGATTGCGAATACTCCTGCAAGTTTTGAGCCTGCCCTCGACTATGTCGTGACCAAAATCGCTCGTTTCCCATTCGACAAATTCAGCGAGGCATCAAACCTGCTCGGCACCCAGATGAAAGCCACTGGTGAAATAATGAGTGTAGGTCGCACTTTTGAAGAGTCTCTGCTGAAGGGCATCCGTTCGCTGGAGACAGGCATCGACCATCTCTATTCAAAGAAATTCGAGGAAATGCCGACAGAGGAAATCCTCGACTATATCAAAGAGGGACGCGACGACCGTCTTTTGGCAATAGCCCAGCTGCTCCGACGTAAAATTGCGTTGTGGCATATCTATGAAAAGACAGGTATCGACCTCTTCTTCCTCGAAAAACTCAACAACATCATCAAGATGGAATGGGAAATCAAGGAAGCCGAAACACTTGATGCCTCTCTTCTCCGCGAGGCAAAACGAATGGGATTCAGCGACCGCTATATCGCCCGACTCCGCAACCGCACTGAGGCCGACATCTGCGAGATGCGCCAATCACTGGGTATAGTGCCAGTATATAAAATGATAGACACTTGCTCAGGTGAGTTCGATTCTTACGTGCCATATTTTTACTCTACTTACGAGGATGAAAACGAGTCGATTGTGAGCGACCGCAAGAAAATCCTTGTGCTTGGAAGTGGACCGATCCGTATCGGACAGGGCGTAGAGTTCGACTACTCTACCGTACACGCTATCCAGACCATCCGTGAGCAAGGATACGAGGCTATCATCATCAACAATAACCCTGAGACTGTCTCAACTGACTACAGTATTTCCGACAAACTTTATTTCGAGCCACTCACCGTTGAAGACGTGATGAACGTAGTGAATCTCGAAAAGCCTGAAGGCGTAGTGGTGACTCTCGGAGGGCAGACTGCCATCAATCTTGCAGCTCCTCTTGCCGAAAGAGGAGTCAATATCATTGGAACAGGACTGGAGGCAATCGACCGAGCAGAAGACCGCAAGCATTTCGAGCGAATCATGCGCGAGACAGGCATCCCTCAACCAGATGCAGAGGCTGTCACCGACATTGAAAGTGGCGTGAAAGCGGCTGAAAGAATCGGATATCCTGTGCTTGTGCGCCCAAGTTTCGTGCTGGGCGGACGCGCAATGCAAATCGTAGGCAACGAGCAAGCTCTACGCCACTATCTGCAAAATGCTGTGGATATCTCGGATAATAGTCCCGTGCTTGTCGATAAATATATCATGGGTAAGGAGCTCGAAGTGGATGCCATTTGCGATGGCACTGATGTGCTGATACCTGGAATAATGGAACACGTAGAAAAGACAGGTATACACTCTGGCGACTCAATCTCTGTCTATCCTACATTCAGTGTAAGTGAAAAGGTGAGACAGACCATCGTAGACTACACCGTCCGTCTTGGCAAGGCAATTGGNATCATAGGACTCTACAACATCCAATTTATCGTAGATAAAGACGAGAATGTATATGTGATTGAAGTCAATCCGCGAAGCTCACGTACAGTCCCATTCCTCTCCAAATCAACCGGCGTCCCCATGGCAAAGATTGCCTCCAAGGTGATGCTTGGAGAAAGTCTTAAGAGCCAGGGATATAATGAGACACTTCATCCCGACCGCAAGAGATGGTTTGTGAAGACCCCGGCTTTCTCATTCTCAAAGATTAAAGGGGTAGACTCATATCTATCTCCTGAGATGAAATCCACCGGTGAGGCTATCGGCTACGACGATATGCTGACCCGTGCCCTCTATAAGTCGCTTCAAGCGTCCGGAATGCAGGTGCTCAACTATGGCACACTCCTCGTGACTGTGTCTGATGCCGACAAAGAACGTGCTCTTCCGCTAATCAAGCGATTCTACAACCTTGGTTTCAACGTTGAAGCGACCCGAGGCACTGCCAAATTCCTCAAGGATCATGGCATCCGATGCCGCACTATGGGCAAGTTTAGCGAAGGAAGCACCGACATCGAGCGTTCGCTACGTCAGGGACACGTAAGCTATGTAATCAATACCATCGACGTCAACCAGCATAATACCCGTCTTGATGGATATGAGATTCGTCGCACAGCGATTGAAAACAATGTGACAATCTTCACAGCCCTTGAGACTGTAAGGGTGCTCCTCGACGTGCTCGAAGAAATCACAATGGGAGTCTCCACCATCGATGCNGAATACGGCCGCAAAGGAAATGGAATGATTTCTCGATAATTTTGAATNTGGAATTTTGAATTTTGAATAAATTGGGCTCCAATAGCCTTGAATAATTCAAAATTCAAAATTCAAAATTCAAAATTAGAAGTATTTATTTGGATTTTCCAGTTGCTTTCGTTAATTTTGGGGAGGAATTGAAAAAATTATGAAATTCGAAATTACAAGCATAACAAGACTCACGGACACAGTCTTTGAAATGACGCTCCGTGGCGACTGCTCTGCATTCAAGATGCCGGGGCAGTTTGTAGAAATTTCCATACCAGGACTTTATCTCCGTCGCCCTATTTCAGTGTGTGACATCGAAGGGAATCGCCTGACATTGGTATTCAAGACTGTCGGGAAAGGCACAGAAGCCATGGCCGAGATGACTCCCGGCACAGAACTTGACCTCCTCACTGGCCTTGGCAAAGGATTTGACACAACTCGCTGCAATGAGACAGCTCTCTTGGCAGGCGGCGGAGTTGGTGTGCCTCCCCTCTATCTTCTTGCCCGTAAGCTAATCGCAGATGGCAAGAAAGTGAAGGTGGCATTAGGATTCAATACAGCCGACGAAATCTTCTATGCCGACAAATTCCGTGAGCTCGGTGCTGATGTTGAAGTAGCCACAGTAGATGGCTCTGCCGGTGTGAAAGGTTTTGTGACAGATGCTATCCGTAAGCCTGAAATGCAAGGATGGGATTTCTGGTATGCATGCGGTCCTCTCCCAATGCTCTCAGCTCTCGGCAGGGAACTCGACTGCGAAAATGGCGAAGTGAGCATGGAAGAGAGGATGGGGTGTGGCTTTGGCGCTTGCATGGGTTGCTCCATCGAGACTCCATGGGGACCAAAACGTGTCTGCAAGGATGGCCCGGTGTTTGACGCCATCCTCATGAAAGATTTCAAAGGAAACGGAACTCCTGCTCCTACTCTCCCGCGCGACAGGAAACTCGAAGGAGATGAGCCAAAAGTGGCTACTGAACTTTGCGGATTCCAATTGAAAAATCCAATCGTCCCGGCAAGCGGCACTTTCGGCTTCGGTCAAGAATTTTCTGAAATCTACGATTTGAATATTCTTGGTGGCATATCAATCAAGGGCACAACGCTCAATCCCCGCTTCGGCAACATTACCCCTCGAATAGCAGAAACCCCCGACGGCATGATCAATAGCGTTGGTCTGCAGAATCCTGGAGCAAAGGAAGTGTATAGCCACGAAGTGCCGGAATTGCGAAAGATTTATTCGGGATGCGTCGTAGCAAACGTCAGCGGATTCTCCATTGAAGAATACGTTGAGGCTTGCCGTATGGCTGATGCTTGTGAGGGGGTTGACATAATTGAGGTCAACGTTAGTTGCCCCAACGTGCACAACGGAGGCATGGCATTCGGCACCTCGGCCCAGCAGGCTGCTGAAGTGACTCACGCAGTGAAGGCTGCCGTCAAGAAGCCGGTATTCATCAAGCTTTCTCCCAATGTCACCGACATTGTCTCTATTGCCAAGGCTTGCGAAGAAGCGGGAGCAGATGGCATCACTTTGATCAATACCCTTCTTGGCATGCGCATCAATATCAATACTGGAAGCCCTGTGATTGCCAACCGCATGGGTGGATTTTCCGGGCCAGCTGTCTTCCCAGTGGCTGTGCGTATGGTGTATCAAGTGGCGCAAGCTGTAAAGATTCCAGTGATGGGATGTGGGGGTGTCTCCACGGCTGAAGACGTAGTGGAAATGATGATGGCAGGAGCAAGTGCAGTGCAAGTGGGTTCGGCAAATCTCGTTGACCCATTGGCTTGCAAGAAAATTGCTGACGACCTCCCTAAACTTCTTAAGAAACTAAAAATAAACAACATAAAAGACATTATAGGAATATCATGGCGAAAGATGTGATCATTGCATGCGACTTCCCCTCAATGGAAGCCACGCTCGAATTTCTCGACCGTTTTGGCGACACCAAGCCATACGTAAAGATTGGCATGGAGCTCTTCTATGCTGCTGGCCCGGAAATCATCAAGGAGATCAAGAAGAGAGGACACAAAATATTTCTCGACCTCAAACTTTGCGACATTCCAAACACTGTGAAGAGCGCAATGTCCGTGCTCTCCCACCTCGACGTAGACATGACCAACCTTCACGCTTTTGGCGGACACAAGATGATGGAGGCTGCTATTGAAGGCTTGACACGCCCAGATGGCACTCGCCCTCTGCTCATAGCTGTGACTATGCTTACTTCAACAAGCAAAGAACTTATGAACGAAGATATTCTTATTCCTGGAGAAGTCGACGCAGTAGTGGCAAGCTATGCAAAGAATGCACAGATGTCTGGCCTCGACGGAGTAGTGTGCTCGCCTCGGGAAGCATCAATCGTGAAATTTGCATGCGGCGACAATTTCATCACNGTCACTCCTGGCATCCGCTTTGCCGACTCAGCAGCCGACGATCAAGTGCGCGTGATGACTCCTGCAAAAGCCCGCGAGATTGGCTCCGATTATATAGTAGTAGGACGCCCCATCACAAAAGCAGATGATCCCCTCGCAGCCTACAAGCGCTGCTGCGAAGAATTCCTTGGAAAATAAAAAAATATAAATTTTCAGAGTGCTCAGAGATCTCTGAGCACTCTGAGAACTCTGAAAAAATATTGACATACATGGAAAAGAAAATAGCAAAAGATCNTTTGAGNGTGGGCGCTGTATTCCTTCGCCCTGAAAATCTCTTCACTTGGGCTTCCGGAATTAAGAGCCCTATGTATTGCGACAACCGCCTCACTCTCTCATATCCAGCTGTAAGAAAAGATATCGAGGAAGGTCTCGCCGAACTCATCACTAAATATTACCCCGAAGCAGAATNANTCNTGGGCACTTCCACAGCCGGAATNGCGCATGCTGCTATCGCTGCATGGATTCTCAACAAGCCTATGGGCTATGTGCGTGGAGGAGCTAAAGACCACGGACGTGGCAACCGCATCGAAGGTAAATGCGAGCCCGGCACCAAGGTAGTAGTGGTAGAAGACCTTATCTCTACCGGTGGAAGCTGCATTGAAGTCGTAGAGGCTCTTCGCGAAGAAGGGGCTGAAGTATTGGGCATAGTGTCTATTTTCACATACGGCATGAAAAAAGCCACCGACCGTCTGGCTGCAGCCAACGTCACCAACCACTCCCTCTCAAATCTTGACACACTCGTGGAAGTAGCTGCTGAAGAAGGCTATATTGAGCCGGTATGGAAAAACAGAATTCTCAAATTCCGCGACAACCCAAGTGATACATCCTGGATGGAGGCATAAGCAAGTGGATCGTTAATCGTTAATCGTTGAGAAAATGAAGCATCTTATTGACCCTACCGACCTCACGGTAGAAGAAACCCAAGATATTATCAATCTTGCTCTCGATATTATTGCCAACAGAGCAAAGTATTCTGAGAAGTGCAAGGGTAAAAAACTGGCTACTCTCTTCTATGAGCCATCTACTCCCACACGCCTCAGCTTCACAGCTGCCATGATGGAACTTGGCGGTAATGTTCTCGGGTTTGCCGATGCTGCAAGCAGCTCAGTCAGCAAGGGAGAGACAGTGCGCGACACAGTAAGGGTTGTAGAGAATTTTGCCGACATCATCGCTATGCGTCATCACATCGAAGGTGCACAGCTCGCTGCGACAGAGGTGAGCCGAGTGCCAATAATCAATGCCGGCGACGGAAGCCATGCCCATCCTACTCAGACACTGACCGACCTTCTCACAATCACTCGCGAACTTGGACGCCTCGACAATCTGACTATCGGATTCTGCGGTGACCTTCGTTTCGGCCGCACAGTGCATAGCCTTATCAAAGCTATGTCGCGCCAGAAAGGCATCAAGATTGTTCTAATAGCTCCCCCTCAGCTCCGCTTGCCCGACTACATCAAGCAGGATGTATGCGATCGCCTTNGTNTTGNATATAAAGAGGTGGANACTCTTGAGGAAGCTATGCCTGAACTCGATGTGCTATATATGACTCGCGTACAGAAGGAGCGTTTCCTCGACGAAGATGAGTATGAAGCAGTNAAAGATTCTTTCGTGCTTGATTGCGACAAGATGAAACTTGCTAAAGAAAAGATGGCTGTGCTCCATCCTCTTCCCCGTGTCAATGAGATTCTCGAAGAAGTGGATGCCGACCCTCGTGCAGCATATTTCCGTCAGGTGGAAAATGGCAAATTCGTGCGCATGGCNCTCATATCGAGCCTGCTCGACTGGAAAGACGACCCGAAGCATGATATGCCGAAGGAAGAAGAGGTCGAAGTGCCTGACAATCTTCGTTGCGAAAATAAGAAGTGCATCACCCGCAATGAGAAATCGCCACGCCGCGCATATCGCGCATCTGACGGCTCATTGCGTTGCCGCTATTGCGACCATAAATTCAAATAAAATATTATAGTCATTTTGTCAAAGTGTCAAATTGTCATTTTGACAAAATGACATTCCTATTTCTACAGGTAAAAAACAAAGATTCTACTAAATTGGAACCATTAAAACATGAATGCGGCATCGCTATGATCCGCCTCCGCAAGCCTATAGGCTACTATAAGGAGAAATATGGGAGCTATGCATACGCTCTCAACAAACTCTATCTCCTGATGGAGAAGCAGCACAACCGCGGTCAGGAAGGTGCCGGAGTCGGAGTAGTAAATCTTAAGGCAGCCCCGGGTCACGAATACGTCTGGCGTGAGCGTGAACTCGGGGCGCAAGCCATTCAGGAGATTTTCAACCGAATCGGTCAGCGTCTTTCTGAAGTTGGGCTTGAGAGCATGACTCCTCATGAGGCAGAAACTGAGGCTCCAATGATTGGAGAAATTTACTTAGGACATCTGCGCTATTCCACTACTGGGAAAAGCGGAATGTCGTATGTACATCCATTTCTGCGCCGCAANAATNGGAGAAGCCGCAACCTTCTGATGTGTGGCAACTTCAATATGACAAATGTTGACACACTCTTCGAGTCAGTGGTCAGCCGCGGTCAGCATCCACGCCTTCATAGCGACACTATTATCCTTCTTGAGATGCTTGGGTATGCTCTAGACAAAGAGAATCACCGTCTTTATAGGAAGCATCGCGATAATGACCCTGAATATTTCGTAGATAAAAATCTTGAGGAAGTAATTGAGGAAGAGCTCGATATTCGCAACGTGCTGCATGCTACAGCTCCAGAATGGGACGGAGGATACGTGATATGCGGAGCCACTGGATCAGGGAATGTATTCGTATTCCGCGACCCCAATGGGATTCGCCCCGCTTATTATTATATAGATGATGAGATCATCATAGCCACTTCCGAACGCCCACAGATTCAGACTGTATTCGGAGTGCCTCAGGATAAAATCAAGGAACTCGATCCGGGAGAAGCCCTACTGATATCTATTGATGGAACTCCCAGTGTAGAGCGTATTTTGCCTCAAGAGTCAAATTCAAAATGCAGTTTCGAGAGAATTTATTTCTCTCGTGGCAGCGACAGCGATATCTACAACGAGCGCAAGGAACTTGGACGCCTGCTTGTGCCAAAAGTAGTGGAATCAGTGGAAGGAAACATCTCCAATACTGTATTTTCTTACATTCCTAACACTGCAGAGGTAGCTTTCTACGGACTTGTAGAAGGCCTGGAAGAATACCTGAATGAGTATAAAGCCAACCGAATTCTTGCTCTCCAAAGCGATGGAAAACTCAATCATGATTCCATACGCAAAGTGATGGAAGCGGAAGTAAGGATAGAAAAGGCTGCCATCAAAGACATTAAGCTCCGCACATTCATCGCTGAAGGGGATGTGCGCAACGATCTCGCCGCACACGTCTATGATATTTCATACGGTTGTCTACGTCCTGGAGTTGACTCACTTGTAGTGATCGACGACTCAATAGTGCGAGGCACCACGCTGAAGCAGTCTATTCTCAGCATGCTTGCACGTCTCAATCCAAAAAAGATTGTGGTAGTATCGTCGTCCCCCCAAGTCAGATATCCTGACTATTATGGCATCGATATGAGCCGGATGGATGAATTTATTGCTTTCAAGGCTGCCGTGGCTCTTCTTCGTGAACGAGGTATGGAATATGTGCTCGCTTCTACTTACACGGAGTGTAAGAAAGAGGTGGAAAAGCCAAAAGATGCATCACTGACCAATCATGTCAAGAACATCTACTCTCACTTCACAGATGTACAAATTTCTCGCAAAATAGCAGAAATGGTGAAGCCTGACAATATGGAAGTGGAAATTGTCTACCAGACTGTAGAAGGTCTTCACAAAGCATGCCCTGACCATCCAGGCGATTGGTATTTCTCTGGCAACTACCCCACCCGAGGCGGCGTACGACGCGTCAACCAGGCATACATCGACTGGTATGAGGGAAACACATCCAAACGAAATTAAACTAAAGTATGGCTAAAATTCAAAGCATAGTGGATCAAAAGGAGATAGATGAAATGAAAAGTCTCCTTAAGGACGAGGTCGGTTTTCTTCCTGCTGGCCCCGGCCTTGATCTTATGCTTAGCCATGCTGATTGGATGCGGGTAGATGCAAAGTTTGTCATCATAGAAATGGGAAAGACGTGCCCCGACGTGTTTATCGTAAAAGATGGAATCATTCGGGTTTGGGACTTCGATGGAGAAAAAGAACGTACATTCGGATTCGGACTTCCAGGCACTATTTTCGAATCCAAGCATTCCTTCGTGATGCATGGTCCATCCTACTATCAAGTAGAGACATGCTGCCCTTCTACAATCCTGAGGATACCGGAAAAGGAATTCTGGAAAACGGTAGAATCTGACCACAGTTTTGCAATCTTTATGCTCCATAATGCCTACGGCGAATTGTATAGCCATGAGTTTAAAGAGAGCACAATCAACAATGGGACTGCAAAGGAGCGCTTCGAAGCAATGCTTAAATATCGGCCTGTGATTCTCGAGAAAGTGCCGCAAAAAATCATAGCATCTTATCTTGGTATCACATCAGAATATTTCAGCATGCTAAAACGTCGCCATCTCAAAGGATAATCTCCCAACACCTCTTAAACCCATAAACCCATAAACCCATAAACCCATAAACCCATAAACCCATAAACCTCACATCTCATCTTTCATTAAAAAGAAAGATGAGATGTGAATTTCTTAAACCAGTTTAAGGATTTTAGCAAATTTTTGGTTTATATTTGCACTTTATAAACTAATAAAAGATTTATCCACCAAAAATTCACAACATCGCTTATGAGGAATTTTCTACTGACTCTCGCCGCTGTGGCTATTGCCATGCCGGCAGTTGCTGCCACTAATGTGGCAGGCAAAAGCAATGCTGCTGTCACTCCTGGCATTCCGTCGCAGTCTTCTAAAAAGATCGGCGCATTGAAGAATACTTCTGTTATCGAAAGAGTAAAAGCTGCTAAAGCTTCAGCTCTGACCCGTGCAGCAGACTCCGATTTCGAAATCATCACTGAAGCTCCGGAAGGAAAACTGGAGACAATGCTTGGCTCTTCTAACACATTCTATCCTTATTATGATGAGGTGTCGATGGACGAGACCTATGGCATCGCTTACGAAGGCGTATGGACCGACAATGGAGAAGTCTATCTCAAAAATCCAATCAGTATGCTTGATTGGGACACGTACATCAAGGGCACTGTGACAGAGGAAGGTCTTCTCTTTGAATTCCCTCAGCCACTTTATCGGATGGAGGAT
>WFLX010072689.1_pt1 | contig 13768 bp, 9 predicted proteins | sample 4967041 | NCBI WGS metagenome assembly WFLX01 (sample SAMN12857096, study PRJNA449069) | gut metagenome | isolation source: stool from male and female vole | host: Microtus ochrogaster | place: USA:Florida | collected 2017
TGCCCAACGCAGACTGGATTCGCGCGCAGCACGGAAGCAAGTCTGTCACTATCGAGAACATCACCGAAGCATACGCAGAGGCAAGCAAGGGCAACGGTTTCCGAGAGGAATTCGTGATCGATGCCCCAACCCGCGCCCTGATGGACAAATACCTATATCAGACCGATATGCTCCACACCGACCTGCATGAATGTCTGGGACATGCTTCCGGACAACTTGCACCCGGCACCGACCCTGACGCTCTGAAGGAAAACGGCTCGACTCTGGAGGAAGCCCGCGCAGACCTTTTCGCCCTCTACTATCTCGCCGATCCGAAACTCGTGGAACTGGGCATCATCTCCGATCCGGAAGCCTATAAAGCCGAATATTACCAGCAGATGATGAACGGCCTCATGACCCAGCTCAACAGGATAGAGGAAGGCAACAATGTGGAGGAAGCCCACATGCGCAACCGCCAGCTGATAGCGGCANNGACACTCGACCACGCCAAAAAGTCGAAAGCCGTGCAGCTCGTGAAGAAAGGTGGAAAGACATATCTGAAGATCAACGATTACAACGAACTGCGCAACCTTTTCGGTCAGCTTCTGAAAGAGATACAGCGCATCAAGTCTACAGGCGACTATGCAGCCGGAAACGCCCTGGTGCAGAAGTATGCTGTCAAGATCGACCCGAAACTTCACAAAGAAATACTGCAGCGCTATTCCACTCTCGACATTCCGCCCTACCGCGGCTTTGTCAATCCCGTATATGTGCCAGAGTATGACGCCGATGGCAATATCACCGATGTGAAAGTGACCTATAATGAAAGTTATCCCGACCAGATGCTCCGTCTGAGCCGCAACTACTCAGCACTCGGCAAATGATGACATCCGATCTTTCAGACACTATGACCCCGCTGCGCAAAAGTTTCTATAGCCTGCGCAACGGGGTCATTGCCGATACTCTCCGCAAAGGAGGCCTCCCACATAAGTATATTTTCGGTCTTCAGCTTCCGCAGCTGAAACAACTGGCAGATCAATACCGACCTACCGACAACAAGCTATCTGCCGACCTCGCCCGCGCCCTTTGGGCCGACAAGGACTGCCGCGAGGCAAGGATTCTGGCATGCTATCTGATGCCGCCTGCCGAGCTGACGCAGGCAGAGGCTCTCGCCTGGGCAAAAGACACATTGAGCCGGGAAGAGTCAGACATTCTGGCATTCAGGCTTCTGCGCTATCATAGCGCGGCTGCCCAAATAGAGAGGGATCTCGCCGCTTCGGCCGACGCAAGAGAGCGATATTCAGCTGAAGCGTTGAGAAGATTCCTTTGAAACAACCGCTTTAAAATACTACCTGTCATGAAAACGTTTCTAAACACGGCGCTGCTGCTCGCCGCACTCGCCATCACACCCGTCTTCGCCACTGCAAAGGCTGTCTCAGATCCGGCATCGGTCTCCGCTGAGCGGAAAGCAGGACAATTCAAGGCCGGAAGCGGCGAATTCCTGCTCAACGGGGAGCCTTTCGTGGTGAAGGCAGCCGAACTGCACTATCCGCGAATACCCCGGCCCTACTGGGATCAGCGCATCAAACTGTGCAAGGCCCTCGGCATGAACACAATCTGCCTCTATACGTTCTGGAACTCTCACGAGCCGAAAGAAGACATGTTTGATTTCTCGGGGCAGAACGACCTGCGGGAGTTTATCAGGCTGTGTCAGGAAAACGACATGAAAGTGATACTGCGTCCCGGGCCATACGTGTGCGCCGAATGGGAAATGGGAGGACTCCCGTGGTGGCTTCTCAAGAAGAAAGATATAAAGCTGCGCGAGAAAGATCCCTACTTCCTCGAGAGGGTAGATAAATTCCAGAAGGCCCTGGCCGAGCAGGTGGGAGACCTGACGGTTGCTGACGGAGGCCCGATCATCATGGTTCAGGTAGAGAATGAATACGGCTCGTATGGCACTGATAAGCCATACGTATCCACCATACGCGACATGCTTCGCAAAAATTTCGGTGAAGACGTCACGTTTTTCCAATGTGACTGGTCTTCCAATTTCACCAACAACGGACTCGATGACCTCATCTGGACAATAAATTTCGGAACCGGAGCCAACATCGACAATCAATTTGCCCGGCTGAAGGAACTGCGCCCCGAGAGCCCGCTGATGTGCTCTGAATTCTGGAGCGGATGGTTTGACAAATGGGGAGCGAACCACGAGACCCGTCCGGCCAAAGACATGATTGCCGGCATCGACGAAATGCTCTCAAAGGGAATATCTTTCAGCCTCTACATGACACACGGAGGCACAAACTGGGGGCACTGGGCCGGCGCAAACTCGCCGGGTTTCGCGCCCGACGTCACCTCTTACGACTATGACGCCCCTATTAGCGAGAGCGGTCAGGTCACGCCCAAATATCATCTGCTGCGGAACACTCTTGCCAAATACTACGAAGGAAAAAAACTTCCGCCCATACCGGCAACGGTGAAGCCCATAGAGATCAAGAAATTTAAATTCGAGACAGTAGCCCCGCTCTTCGCCAATCTTCCGGAAGGACATCGCAGCCATGACATCAAGACGATGGAGGAATACGATCAGGGCTTCGGAAGCATCCTCTACCGCACCACACTTCCCGAACTGAAAGAGGGTGGACTGCTCTCCATCAATGATCCACACGACTATGCACAGGTGTTCGTGAACGACGCCTATATCGGCACTCTCGACAGGCGCATGGGCGAAAAGACCCTCAGGCTCCCATCCTGCCCCAAAGGGGCGAAACTCGATATTCTTGTAGAAGCGATGGGCCGCATCAATTTCGGACGTGCCATAAAGGATTTCAAGGGAATCACCGACAATGTCACTGTTTCAGAAGACAGAAACGGCTTCAAATTCACTTGCGACCTCAAAGACTGGGAAGTGTTCAACCTTGAAGACACCCCGGATTTCTACGAGTCTATGGAGTTCTTCCCGATTGACTCCTTCACAGTCGGTGCCGACGGCAGACTACCCCGAGGAGTATATAAGGGCACATTCAACGTCGGCAAACCTTCCGACACATTCCTCAATTTCGAGACGTGGGGCAAAGGTCTGGTCTACGTCAACGGCCATCCCTTAGGCCGAATATGGGAAATAGGGCCTCAGCAGACCCTCTACATGCCCGGATGCTGGCTTAAAAAGGGCGAGAACGAGATAATGGTGTTTGACATCGCCGGCCCACGAGAGGCGGTGAGCGAAGGACTGAAAGAGCATCATATCGACCATCTGCATATCACTAAACCGGCCACACACCGCGCAGCCGGCGAGACTCTTGACCTTGCAGGCCTCACACCGGTGCTGAGCGGAAGTCTTGCTGCCGACAACGGATGGCAGCAGCGTCTGCTGGAAACCCCTGCCGAAGGGAGATATGTATGCCTCGAGGCCCTGAGCTCCATTNCGGGCGAGGNTGTGGCCTCGNTTGCGGAGNTCTATCTTCTTGATGAAAACGGCGACCGCCTCTCGCGCGAGCCCTGGACNGTGTATTATGCCGNCAGCGAAGNTGTCGCCANGTCAAACCGANNCGCCGACAAGGTATTCGACCTGCAGGAATCCACCTACTGGAGCACCGCACCCGGCGTGGCATTCCCACACAGCATTGTTCTGGATCTCGGCAGTGTGAAGAAGATAAGCGGCATTCAGTATCTTCCGCGCATGGAGGCGGAATTGCCAGNCGCAATCCGCGATTTCAACCTCTACATCTCCACCTCCCCATTCAGGAAATAACCATTCCCGAAGCATCCTGAATTCTGCAAAGAAGCAAATATCCTGACAACATAAAATACCCCGAAAGTCACACACGCGGCTTTCGGGGCATTATTTTGCAATTGGAGTGATTATTGCGGCGATTGCCTGATAATCACCGGCTCTCCATTCAGTGAAATACCCTCAATTTCTACATAACAGTCTTTCTGAGCCGGCACTTCAGAAGCATCCCTCACCGATGGAAGCCAAGCGGCATTAATGACAGCTTCGTCAGAAGTGGGGTCATAATCGAAGTGGGCACGATATGCTTCCGGCCTGTTCTGGAAACCCTGAGGGCTAAACTTCTTCACAAAAAGGTCGGCATCCCAATCCTTGATTTGGCTTCCGTCTTTAGTTGTTATGTTCAAAGCGCCTCCTCCGGAAGCAGCCGACATACTGATAATCATGGCCGAGGAAGGGCGGAAATATTCAATATTTTCAATAATATGCAGAGGATACATCGCCGAAAGTTCGCTGAGTGTATTGGACGCACCACTCGAATACAATCCGGATACAGCCACATTCCGCTCGGGCGTCCACCGGGTACCGTCGATCCATATCTCCACATTTGAACGGTCAAAGTGGTCAGTATGCCCTGTGAATGTTGTGATAATATTGCCATTCACAATTCGCAGTCCGGGAATTTTTCTCAGCACTTCCTCGTATGTCGTGATATGGCTCATCTCGATATCCTTCGCAGAGAAACTTTTCACTCCAAGAGCAGCGAGCATTTCCTTTCTCGATTCCTCAGGAGTTATAGGGGCAGTGACTACAAGGTCATCGAGCAATATGGTTCCTGAAGCGAGTAGCGACACATCCACATCGTCAAGGCGCTGAATCTCGGTTTCCGCTGTCTGTATAGCCTCGAGCCGGGGAGGATCGTATTGATCTATTTCATAATTATGCTCCTTGCTGCCCGATTCGCCAAACACCTGAATCACGAAAGTCGTATTCTCAGGCCAGTCCAACCCCCTGAAGATGAAACGGCCATCTTTATCGGTTATGGTTTGGGAAGCATAATTGATCTGAGGGGAAATCAGCATCACCACGGCTCCGGGAAGGGGGTTTGATTTCCAACGCGATTTGACAACACCCGAAATCTCGCCACCGATCTCAAGAGGAATCTCCGAAACGGTGAATTCCTGCCTGAGAGCCTTTTCCACATCATATCGTTCCCAGCCCTGAGTCATGAGCAGCATATCAAGAGCGTAATCAGTGGTTTCGTCAGGATTTTGAAAATAAAAATCCTGATCCTCCACATATCNTTTCNGATCACTTTGNAGCATGAGCGNGGAAACGATAGACTGAGACTGCGGCGNCCCNACCTNACNATTAATCTTGACAGCATATTCACCTTNGGGGAGCNATTCGANATCTGAACCATATATATATCCGCTACGGTTGAAGATTAGNCTGGAACTCAATATATCACCCTCTCCATCCGCAAGTAGCAACTGAATAAGGCCGTCGCCGAGTACTCTCCTGTCTATTGTCATTTCCTGTTCAGTCATAGGCAAGGCTAAAGAAACCATTCCTCTTGAGTGAGCAATCAAAAACAGCTCCTTATTCCGGTCACCCTTTACTTGGATAAGCAGACTATCGGCCCCTACCGGTTCCACCGAAACCGAACAGGCATTTTTCATTGCCTTAGGCAGTGGGAATTTCTTCCCGTCAGCACAGACGAAGTAATCCTTCCCGGCTTCCGGTTTCAGGGATATCAGCCCCATACCCTTATGGCNGNNNGAGAATTCCGAAATCACACTGTCGTTGCCGTCGGTTACAGTGCCACGCACCTCCCTCGAGAGTCCATCGCTTCCTAACGCCTTGAAAGCAACCTTATTGGTGCAATCAGCTATGAGGTTTCCCCCTTCCGGATGAAGAGAGATATGAAACGAAAGAGTGTCGTAAGGAATATTGAAGAATTTTTCATATTTGTCAAATTTTGCCCTCACATACCGACCTTCCTTCATTTTGTCATTGACTTTCATCGTGAATGAACTTCTGCCCTTTATGCCGTGAGCATAGAATTCATCCTCCGGGCCTAAGATGGATATATTATTCGCTTTCACAGGTTGATCACCAAATTTATCGGTAAGCGAAACCGTCAATCTTCCGTCGTCAAATTTGGAAGTAAGTCTGTACCTGGCCGAAAGGGGACTTAATACCGGCACACTCTTCCTGAAGAAATAGTCTTTACCGGCATTCTCCATAAACTGGGTATAAGCGCACNNCGTGTATGTGCCTTCCGGCAGTTCCGNATTGATCGGAAGANTNCCGGCAAAGACTCCGTNTTTTTCCTGAATCTTCAACCTATCCACTGCTTCACCGAAAGGATTAAGCAAGTCTACATATACGAATTTGCTCGCTAATTCAGGCCTCTGATGAGTAGCCGCATCCACAAGATATATACGGAAACGAAGCGTGTCGCCACTTATGTAGAAATCTCTATTGGTGGATACATACACTTTCTCTTGCGGCGCTATCCACACCTGATAAGCCAATCTCATAGCCAGCGAATCTGCATTATGAGTTGAAGTGACACCCGCATACACACTCTGCGAAACAAGGATGATGCTGACGGCCAGAAGGATTATCCATCTATGGCCGATGAAAATTGATCGTTTCATGGTATTTATATTATATAACATATATATCTTATATATAAGAATTAAAGGCAGGGGCAGTTCAGTAGTTGATGAGGGCGTAGCGCGAGCCCGGGAGCCTTTCGATGATTCCGTCAAATTCCATTTCGCCGAGTTTTGCCATCAGATCGTGGATAGGCAGACCGGTACGCTCACGCAGAGAGTCGATCGCCATAGGCTCTCCGGCAAACCGCAGGCAGTCATAAATGGTTTTCTCGTTGCCGCACAATTCAGGGAAAAGAACGGGCTGATCCACGGGGAGCCTCACAGAGTCTGACTGCCACCCGAGCGNGNCCACAANNTCNGCTGCTGTTCCGNNNNTGACNNCCNTCTGACTTCGNATCANACNANTGCANCCGGCNCTCNTCTCATCGCCGACACGTCCGGGGAGAGCAAACACCTCACGATTGTAAGAAGCGGCTACAGCGGCTGTAGACATAGCTCCACCCTTCTCTGCCGATTCGGCTATGAGCACGGCGTCGGTCATCGTGGCCACTATGCGGTTGCGCTCGAGGAAGCGGCTTCTGTACGGTGCTGTACCGAAAGGATACTCCGACACCAAGGCACCACCTGAAGAAATGATGCGGCGNGCAAGATCTCTGNTCTGTGNCGGANAGATANTGNTAAGCCCGTGAGCCACCACCGCAACAGTTGGCAGCCCATGATCGAGAGCCGCAATATGCGCGGCCGAGTCGATGCCCAGGGCCAGCCCACTTACCACTGAAAGCTGCGGACAATATGGCTTGAGTTCGGAAATCAGCCTGTCTACATAACGAAGGCCATACGACGTGGCATGCCGTGTGCCTACCACACTGATCATTCGCTGCGCGTTCAGGTCGGCCGGCCCGAGCACATAAAGAGTCACCGGCGCCTTGTCAATATCGCGCAGACGCTCCGGATAATCCTCGTCTGTGATCGAGAGGGTGCGGATGCCGTGGTGCTCGATTCTCTCCATTTCCTTCCGGGCCTTGAACAAAGCCTCGTCGCGCAGCATCTTGTCGAGAATTCCTTGATTCCTGATGTCGAGTCGCTCAGACAGTTCGAGTTGCGACAGAGCGAAGAACTCCTCCGGAGATATGCCCTGCTCCTCAAGACGACGCACGAAGAGAGCGTTCATGCCCGGCACGAACGAGAGAGCCATTCCGAAAAAGCGTCTTGAAGAGAAGTCCATCCTCAGTTGATATATTTGGCAAAAATCCTTGCAAGCTCATCGCCCCGCGACAGCTTGCCGTTTTTCAGCACCACAACATTGACGAGCCCCTGACACACAAGTTCGCCACCGGGCCGCATGATGTCCTGATGGAAGATGAAGCGCGGCCCCTTACGCTCCAGACGCAGGCAGGAGAGAAACGTCTCGTTGCCGCGAAGCGACGAGATATATTCTATCTCAACCTTCCGCACCACTGCGTCGAGTCCCTGATTGTGCATCTCGACAAACGAAAGGCCTGCATCGCTGCAGAACTTATGGCGCGTGTGCTCCATATAATGCAGATAATTGGCATTGTTCACGATCTGCTCGCAGTCAAGTTCATAATCGCGCACCTCCATCTCCATGATGAAGCAGTATTTTCTGTTGGTGTCTTTAAGTATTCTCATTTGTCTGAATTATCGTGGTATGAAGAGAAGNTCGNGAGANNAGTCNTTTATGAAAAGTATATCGTAGTCGATTGTGCTCTGCGTCTTGATTACGTCGGCGTCGGCCACTGTGACCGAGCCGCATGGTTCCCAAGTCACCGTCTCCACGCCATCACTGTCGGCATCTACAGCCTTGCGGAACATATCAACCCTCCATCCCGCAGCCAAACGCGCTACCGTGTGGGGCACGATATTCGGAACGATGCCTTTCGAGGTGATTCCGGCCAGAAATAGAAACGAAGCCGTTGCGGGAAAGACGGTGAAAAGCATTAGAAGCCCGATTATAATGAGCGGAAAGCTGCTCAGTATTCCCACAATGAGCAGACCCACGGCTATCACGGCCATCGCCCATGCGGGCCACGCCCTACGGGGCATGATCATAAACGNNNGCCAGAGCACACTCCTNTCTACANTAAACGGAACAACCTCAATGGTGGAGTTTGCGGAATTTTCTGTAGACTTCATGATTTACCGGAATAATGGTCTGGAGATAGCCGGTGTGGTCAGCATTCCTCAGACGTGATAAGTCGATATATCTGTCACCGTTGTCGAAATGACGGGGAAACACCTCGTCGCGGCGCTTTTTCGAAAGATCCGAAGCGCGGGAATGACCTTCCGGTCCGGTTCCGCGCAGATCGGGATGAACACCCTCCGGCCCCGGAGTGACAGGATAGATGTCGGCACACGGAGGATAACCGAGTCCTGTCCACATCACGTAGTGCGCCGCATCGGAATCGTCAGGCTTGGCACCCTCTATCACTATCGTGGCGCACGACTTATAGCGCGGTATGAAATCCTGATCAATAATCCAGCCGGGTTCCTCGCCTGCCGCCATATCCGCCTTGAAGAGATCGTGATAGAATGAACGCGAAAGAGTCTCGGTGAGGAGTTCGGGAGTCACCGAATGTGAGCGTGCCGCTGAGTCAAGCAGATGGATGGCATTAGCCTCGCGTATGAAGCCGAATCCCTCGTTAGGACGCCCGGTGTGGCTGTAGTTGGTGCGCACCATATAACCCTCGGGCGCGTCAGACAGATTGATGCGCACGAAAGAATCGTTGTTGGTTTCAAAATAAGCTCCTGCACCGGAAGCGTCTATCACTCCGAAATTCGCTTCCACCCCCATCGGACGTGGAAGGCCCTCAAGAAGATGCTCAAAGTCATCGACTGTGGCACACGTGCGCAATGCAAGTGTCATGACCAGGCCTTCCCTGTCCATATCCTTCTCAGGCACGTCATCGTCCTTGATATTGTAAGACGCGGTGTTCATAATGGCGAATCCGCGTGAGTTAAAACCGGTCCAGCATTCGCGCAGTGTTGAGTCGGAGGCATTGAAGAGTCCTGTGTAGGCATAGCCTTCATCCGATTCGGGCACGTGCTCCACCTTGTTATCTATAGCTGAAGTGTCGCGGTGCTTCCATAGCAGCGGGCGGCCGTAAGGATTGAGCTCAGCGCTTATGATGGCGCTGGTGCAGGCGTAGGCCGGGCCGAATGAGAAAGCCGCGAAACAAATGATAGTGGCGAGTTGTTTTTTCATCAGTGCGAAGATAATAAAAAATCTTCATATACAGTCCAATTATTCATTAAAAACCACAAAAAAAGAAAAAAAGTATGGACACGATGCCCGCAGACCCCGTGATGCTGATGAGTTTCGTGAATATGAAACTGCGCGACGAGTATGCCACACTCGAAGATTTATGCGCATCATACGGCATTGACGAGGAAAATCTGAAGAAGACCCTCTCCTCGGCCGGCTTCGACTGGATGCCCGAGGCGAGACAATTCAGATAGAAAAGAAAGATGCGGGATGATTCGCTTTCTCATCCCGCATCTTTCATATCAGTACGTGTCTATCACTTTTTGGAGAGTTTTTCGAGCAGATGCTTCACCGATCCCTCGAGCTGCGCATCCCTGCCGGCCTCCACGTCTTCCGGACGGTTGTAGATGAGCACGTCAGGATCAAGCTGGACATTCTCCATAGGCTTGCCGTCGATCGAGAGGTTTGTGACCTGGGGAATACCGAACACAAGCGAGGGGTCGATCTGAGTCTCCCACCACACTGCGGTCATAGTGCCGGGAATGGGAGCGCCTACAATGTCGCCGATGCCGAGAGTGCGGTATACGTAAGGCGTACCCGACGCGTCGCTATAGTTGCATTCGCTCACGAGCATCACCGAAGGCTTGTTCCACTGAGCCCACGGCTCGCTTCCGATATAGCGGCCTCTCGGTGCGTAACGCGNNTATTCCTTGCCGCTGAGNAGGANGGCGAGGTCANTGTGGAGCCATCCTNCGCCGNTATATCTGGTGTCTACCACCACGGCGTCNCAGTTGCGNTATTTTCCGAGCAGCCTGTCATACGTGTCCTGATAACTTGCGGTGTTCATTCCTTTTACGTGGACATAANCTATCCNGCCGCCCGAAAGACTGTCTACAATCGCCTCGTTGCGCTCCACCCATCGGTCATAACTGAGAGAGGAAAGCGTTCCGAGCGAAATAGGCTTCACGCTCACCTCGCGCTTGTTGCCGTCAGTTCCTTTCACCACGAGACGCACTTTCTTTCCGGCTTTTCCTTCAAGCATCGGGTTGATGTCCTGCCTCGGGGCAATCTGCTCGCCGTCGATCGATAGGATTATCTCGCCGGGAACCACGGCTGCGCTTCGTGTGGACAGAGGCCCGCGATTGATGACCTCGCTCACTTTCAGGCCCTCTCCATCGTAGGCGTCATCGAAGTATGCGCCGAGCGATGCCGTAGCGAGCGATGCGCCTGCACCGTAGAAGCGGCCGCCTGTATGCGATGCGTTGAGCTCACCCAGCAACTCGCTGAGGAGTTCGGCAAAGTCGCGGTTATTATTGATGTGAGTAAGGAATTTGCGATAATGGTCGCCGTAATATTTCCAGTCCACACCATGCAGATTCTCATCATAGAACTTGTCGTTAACCTGACGCAGAGCATGGTCGTAGATATATTCGCGCTCGCGTGATGGAGACCTGTCGTAGAGCGCTTCATACTCTATGGGCTCCATTTTCTCTGAAGCAATGTTGAACTTACCGATGCCTCCGTTGCTCCAGACGAAAAGGTTCTCCCCTTTCGCATCGGGATCAAGACCCGACACCCCGGTCTGCACCATCTTTACATCGCCTTTCTTCAAGTCGCGGCAATAGAGATTCCGGCTGCCTTCCGTGCTCGAGGCCGTGTAGTATAACTTATCTCCTTTCGGAGTCAGGAAGAAGTCGCCGATAAGAGCCGAGTTTGCGGTGAGCCGGCGGGTGCGGTAACGACGGTTGGCAAGATCGGGCGTGAAATTATTCTTCACATCTTTTTCAGCCGCTTCCTTCTTTGAGCCTTTGCCCGATTTCTTTTTCTTTGAGTCTTTCTCTTTGGCGTCTGACTCCTCCTTTTCCTTGTTGGCTTTCTCCTTTATGTCGGCCTCCTCCTCGGTCATGTTGAAATCTTCCCAGGCATCGCCGTCGAGAGCCATGAGGATGATATCGCTCTGATTGCCCCAGCTGCCGGTGTTCTTCATACCGTATTTGGCCGATTCGTATGCTATGGCCTTTCCACCGAGCACCCATTTGGGATTGCCGTCGCTGAATCCGCTTTCAGTGAGATCCACCACCTGAGAGCCATCGGCCTTAACAAGGGCCACATCCACATTGTTCCAGCCCCCTTCGCCGATATAGTTCATCAGAAGCCACTCGCTGTCGGGACTCCAGACAAACTGCTGGTCGCCGTCGGAGTAGGAATAATTATACTTTCCATCGAGCGCGGTGGTGACTTTCCGGGTTTCGAGATCTATCACCTTCAGTTCGCTTCTGTCTTCGAGAAAGGCCACTTTCTTGCCGTCGGGACTTATCAGCGGCTGCATGGCGCTTGTAGGGCAGCTGTAGAGCGGTTCTTCCACTATTTCGGTGGCGTAGGCAAACTGCTTCTCATCTTTATTCTTGATCTTAGCCGTGAAGAGTTGCCAGTATCCGTCGCGGTCGGAGTCATACACCATCGTCCTGCCGTCGGGCGAGATCGAGACGGTGCGCTCCTGATCGGGAGTGTCGGTGATGCGCCGGGTGGTCTTGTATTTTGTGTCTGTCACGTAAATATCGCCCCTTATCACGAGTGCCACCTCATTTCCTTCCGGCGCCACGAAGAATGATGAAGCGCCCCCGCTGACATATCTCTTTACGTAGATCGGAGTCGTAATCATCGGCCACAATAGAGNTCTCAACTTTCTGCGGCACCCCTCCCTCACGAAGGGTATAGATCTCTCCGTCCCAGCTGAAGGCCATCAATCCCGCGTCTGACGCGGAAAGATTACGCACCGGATGGCGCTCGAAAGAAGTGAGCTGCTTCCGCTTGCCGCCCAGATCGGAAGAATAGACGTTGATGGTGCCATCTTCTTCCGACAGATAATAGAATACGTCGGCCCCGGGAGCCCAGACAGCATTCCGGTCATGGCCGTTGAAGTCTGTGAGCTGTCTGAACGCGCCATTGTCGTAAAGCCATATATCATTATTGCCCGAACTGCGCTCATGCTTTCGCATGGGGTCTTCATATCCCTTCTTGTCGGTAAAGATAAACTTTCCGTCTCTTCCTGCCGAAGCGAAGAGCATAGGCATCGAAAGGAACATCGAAGGCCTTTCGCCGGGGGCGTCCACATTCAATGAATATGTCTGTGGCAGAATGGGAGCCTGCGCGCTGCCACGTGCAGGCATCTCGTTGGCTGAGAATATGAGTGTCGAGTCGTTGATGAAGGCAAGAGGCTGCTCCGCAATGCTCGAAGTGGTGAGACGCCGCACATTCCCGCCGTTGGCGTTCATGATAAATATATCGTCGNTTCCNTCACGATCAGAGCGGAAAGCGATGCGACGGCTGTCGGGAGTCCACACCGGTTTCGAGTCGAAAGCGGCGTCAGATGTCAACTGTCGCGCATCTCCCCCCGAAGGAGACACGGCGTAAATATCGCCTTTGTAAGTGAATGCAATCGAAGAGCCGTCGGGCGAGATAGCCACGTCTCTTATCCAAAGTGGAGATTCGGCCGAAGCAGCCGACGCTCCCGCCAGACACAGAATGCCGAGAATAAACGTTTTTTTCATTATATATGGTGTTTGAATATGCAAATTTACATTAAATTCACGAGATTTCCACACCTTAGGAAAAAAAAAACACTTTCGCCGTGCTCATTGACGCCGCATCGCCCACCCCCGCCGCGACGTTCAGTACGCGGGATAAGTCTTCGAGCGATCTCCGAGCGCTCGCCCACCGCGTCAAGAATTTCCAATTGTGGCATGCGTTAGCATGAGCGTAGCTAATCGAGGCAAATGTAGGGATGCACCCCGGTGCATCCGCCCCGGGGAAAGGATGCGCAAATGATGATTTTCGGTCCAAACCGGACGGATGGTGCAGACACTACATCCTTCAGCAGACATCGCACGCGATGTCCCTACGCAAACATCTGTGAATCAATCTCAAAGTAGGGACGTGGCGTGCCACGTCTGCAGCGAATCCACACCACAAGGCGCCTAACTTTGGCAGCCCACCGTAGCGGATGCACCGGGGTGCATCCCTACATCCTTCAGCAGACATCGCACGCGATGTCCCTACATATATATCTGTGAATCAATCTCAAAGTAGGGACGTGGCGTGCCACGTCTGCAGTGAAGCCCCATCACAAGGCCCCTGACNTCGGCAGCCCACCGTAGCGGATGCACCATGACGATTCACAATGCACGATGCGCAATAATTCAAAAT
>WFLX010012876.1_pt1 | contig 13756 bp, 11 predicted proteins | sample 4967041 | NCBI WGS metagenome assembly WFLX01 (sample SAMN12857096, study PRJNA449069) | gut metagenome | isolation source: stool from male and female vole | host: Microtus ochrogaster | place: USA:Florida | collected 2017
AAAATCTATAAGGCAATCACCGAAGAGACCAAAAATGCTTATGAGGCTGCCGAGCTCGACTTCATCAAGGCTCATCCTACCTATGCCATATCGGCTTACCGTGTATGGGACAAGCTTGCCGATGTCTACAAGTATACTCCTGCTCAGCTTGAGGAATGGGCGCAACTTGTGTCGACCTGTCCCGACACAGCGAGAGTCAATCGCGTCAACCGTCGTCTTGAATTCTCGAAAGAGCATGCACTCGGGGTTCCGGTCAAGAATTTCCGTATGCTTGACGTCAAGGGTGACACTGTCGATTTTGTCAATCAGATTGTGCCGGGCAAATATAACTTTGTCGACGTGTGGGCAAGCTGGTGTGGTCCTTGCCGTGCGGCCATTCCTCATGTGAAAGAGCTGCAGCAGACTTATGGCGATCGTCTCAACATAATCAGTGTATCGGGTGATACTGATGANNNNGCATGGCGTAAGGCGATGGATGAGGAAAAGATGACCTGGCCGCAGTTTTATCTCGGCGAGGATCTGCTTAATCCCGCCGCACAGACCTACATGCTCTCCTCGATACCGCGTCTGCTGGTGTTTGATGACAATGGCATCCTTGTCCTGTCGACCAATATGCCCGGTGAAGTGTCAGAATATCTCAAGCAGAATTTAAAATAAACTCCGTATAACCGTTTTATGAAAAAGCTACTATCATCAGCGTCATGCATGGCTTGTATTGCAGCCATAGGATGTCAGAGCACACCGGCCGACCACTATACCGTCACCGGTACCATCGGAGGTATTGCCGACAGCACGATGATCGTGTTGCGAAACAATGAGGCCCGGCGTAGTCAGTCAGAGCGTGATACGACCTACACCAAGGACGGTGTGTTTGAGTTTACCGGTTCAATCGCCAATCCTGCGCATGTGACACTCTATATCGAGAACCCCGATGGAATGGGCCGAGCCGTTGAATTTATGCTTGAGAATGCCCCGATAACCATTAATGCAGCTTCGCTTGACAGTGTTCCGCCGAGCTGGTTCTCTGATCCTGAGAGCATGATGCTTGAAAAAAGTGTCCACATCAAGGGAGGTAAGGCTCAGGCTGAGTATCAGGAATACCGTGACGCGATATTTCCTTACGCACTTGCTGTTAAACGCGGGCATTACCAGCTGTATTGGGCCGAAGGCAGCAAGTCTCGTACTCCCGAAGAGGAGGCTGCCGCAAAGAAGGCTTACAATGATGCGGACATACAGCTTGCAGCTGCAAAAGACCGTTTTATCGATGAGCATCCACAATATAACATATCCCAGCGAATGATGGCCGAGAAGCTGCGCAATCCGTTCTCGTATACNGATGAACAGCTCGACGGTATTTTGGCCGCTACAGAAGGGTCGCAATGGACCGCGCGCCNCGACACTCTTGCCGGTATCATCGGCCGTTACCGTGATGTGGTGTCGATGAGTCCTTATGCGGATATCCGGATGCTTNACCAGAAGGGCGACACTGTGGCGCTGTCCGATTATGTCGGTAAAGGCAATTATGTATTCATCGATTTNTGGGCAAGCTGGTGCGGTCCTTGCCGCGCNGCAATTCCCCATGTGAAGGAATTGCATGAGAAATATCCGGAAGGCCTCACCATTCTCTCAGTGTCAATCGACAAGGAGAAGGCCGATTGGGAGAGGGCTGTGGCTGAGGAGAAAATGACGTGGACTCAGCTGTGGGCTCCGGGTGAACTTTCTTCGGCAGCCTCTGAAGCCTATCACTTCCGCTCGATCCCCACGCTCGTAATCATCACTCCTGACAGCCGGATAGCCATAGAGACAAGTGACGCTAATTCGATCTCAGGATACCTTGACGCGAATTTGACAAAAAGCCGGTCAAATCAGTAAAAAGTTTTGTATATCACCGANATNGAGTATATTTGTGNTGCAAAAACAAGCTGATTGTGNATATCGCAGAATTTGAGATAATTTTCCGGNACAATTACNGTAANATGTTTCTNTACGCNNACGATNTCGTAGCAGACACTCAAGTCTGCTATGATATTGTGTCGGATGTATTTCTCAAACTCTGGGAGGCCCGTGATAAAATTGACCCTGATACCGCTGAAGCATATCTCCGCACCTGTACCCGAAATTCATGTTTTTTATATTTCCGTCAGCAAAAGCAATTCGATAAATACAAAGAGGCGCTGGAACTGACCGAAGAAGAGATTGAAGCTATCGACTCGGCCGACGACCTTACGGAAAGTCTGCTCGATGTCATAGACACCCTGCCCGACAAGACCCGCTATGTGCTCCGTCAGTGCTACCTTCACGACAAGACCTACAAGGAGGTGGCCGATGACCTGAAGATCACACCCGACGGCGTGAAAAAGCATATAGTGAACGCTTACTCGACCATCCGCAACTTTTTCAAATCAGATCACGGTAAAAATTCCGACAGATAACAACAGCTTAATTTCAGAGAGCGATATGAAACACAACCCGTTCATAAACAGTAATGAGGAAGAGGGCTCTTTTTCCGAGAAGATCCATCTCCGTCATGCCTTGTTTTCGAAAGAAGGCGAATTTCCCGATGTAGACCGGGAATGGGAAAAGTTTCAAAAAAGAATTGAAGCTAATCAGGCTACTCATGATGTCGCCGATGATGTCACTGAAGAGGCCGTAGTGTCACGCAGGCCGGTGATACTCCGCTGGATGTCGGTGGCTGCCGTGGCTGCTGTTGTCGTGGCCGTGTTGGGAATAGCTTATTTTAGCTCAAGGAGCGGTGGTCTTGATGCTCGTGAGGTATATGTGGCTCAGGAATCATCGCTTGACCGTATCATTGTGACTAACAATACAACGGGCGAAGCGCATAATATAGTTTCACCCACTTATTCGGCCACGCCGCGCCCGATACATGTGACCGGAAACAGCGTTACCGATACTCTCACTGTGGAAGTTCCGGCCGGGCAAGAGCTTCAGATAGTGCTTCCTGACAGCACCCGGGTATGGCTCTGGGCCAATTCCAAGTTAAAATATCCTGAGAATTTCACTTCATCGACAAGGACTGTCGAGCTAACCGGAGAGGCGTTTTTTGATGTGGCTACCGACAGTCTCTGCCCGTTCATAGTACAGACGCAGTATTTCATCACACGTGTCTACGGTACAGAATTTGTCGTGCGGGCCTATAATCCAAGTACCGCTTTCATCCTTCTGGTGGATGGACTGGTTTCGGTCGATGTTCCGGAACTCGATGCTTCGGCCGAGTTGCAGCCGGGACAAGCGGCTTCAGTACAGGCCGGTGACCTGCAGCTTCAGGCTGTCGACACATATCCGTGGGAACAATGGCGTGACGGATTTTTCTATTTCGACGAAGAGTCATTGTTCAAGATACTCCTTGAAATAGGCCGCTGGTACAATATCACAATAATATCGCAAAATGAAAAGGTGCTTGACAAGCAACTGCATTTTGTGGCCGACCGGACGGCTGACCCGCAATCGGTGGTCGAGGCGTTGAACAGTCTTGTGGACGACGCCGACATCACGATTGATGACGGCCAGATAATAATACGCTGAAAAATAAGATAGTCTGTACTAAAAAAGCTGACCCGACCGCCGAACAACGGCAGCCGGGCGATATTGTTTTTAGGGAATTGTCGCAGANCGGAGGGTCAGAACATGGCGGTNACNCGTTTTAAGGCNGCGATAAACTCGTCNCACTCCTCAATCGTGTTGTACACGGCNAATGAGGCGCGGATAGTGCCCTCTATGCCGAGCCGTTGCATCAAAGGCTGGGCGCAGTGATGTCCGGTGCGCACGGCGATACCGAGCTTGTCGAGCAGCAGCCCCATGTCGTAATGATGTATTCCGTCGACAAGGAATGATATTATGGCATCCTTGCCCGGCGCCGTTCCGTATATTTTCATTCCGGGTATCTCGAGCATACGGGCTGTGGTGTATTCGAGCAGTTCATGCTCATGGGCCGCGATGCGTTCCATGCCCGTTTCCTCGATGAAATCGATGGCAGTGTTGAATGCGGCGATACCGACAAAATCGGGTGTTCCGGCTTCAAATTTGAACGGCAGGTCGGCGTAAGTAGTGCCTTCAAACGAGACATGTCCTATCATCTCGCCGCCACCCTGATAGGGAGGCATCTTTTCAAGCATCTCCTTTTTACCGTAAAGCACGCCGACTCCTGTGGGGCCATACATCTTATGGGATGAGAAGGTATAAAACTCGCAGTCGATGTCGCGCACGTCGACACGCTGATGTGCCACGGCCTGAGCTCCGTCGATAAGCACCGGTACACCATGACGGTGAGCCTCGGCCGTAATCTCCTTAACCGGATTGACTGTGCCGAGCACATTGCTTACATGGGTACAGGCTACGAGTGCCGTGCGTTCGTTGAAAAGACCGCGGTAAGCCTCCATGTCGAGCACGCCGTTGTCGTCCATCGGGATGACACGCAAAGTTATATCCTTGCGGTTGCCGAGCAGCTGCCAGGGCACGATATCGGAGTGATGCTCCATCACGCTGACAATAATCTCGCTTCCGGCAGGGATCAGCTCACCGTAGCTTGCCGCAACAAGGTTGATGGCCTCGGTGGTGCCGCGGGTGAATATTATCTCTTCAATTGACGAGGCGTTGATATAATCGCGGATATGCCGGCGCGTGTGCTCCTGCATCTCGGTCATCTCCTGCGACATGGTGTGTACTCCACGGTGCACATTGGCTTTCGTGTGGAAATATATGTCACGGATTTTGTCGACAACCTCGGCCGGAGTCTGCGACGTGGCCGTATTGTCAAGATACACGAGCGGACGCTTGCCTATGGTTCGTGACAGCACCGGAAACCGGTCACGGATAGCTTTTATGTCAAGATTGTCACTCATGATCAGGTGTGTTATGACAGTTGGCCGAGCAATCGCCGCAATAGCCCTGCTGACCGTGCAGCCGCTGTTCGACGAGCATGTGCAACCGCTCTTTCAGTCCGGGCATAGTGACGGTGTCGATGACATCGGCCATAAATGCCTGCATCAGCATTGTTTTGGCAACTTTCTCATCGATACCGCGTGAGCGCATGTAGAAAAGNGCCTCCTTGTCAAGCTGTCCNGTAGAGGCGCCGTGGCTACACTTGACGTCATCACAATATATGAGCAGCTGAGGCTTGCAGTGCATGCGAGCGTCGACTGAAGCAAGCAGGTTCTTGTCATTCTGGTAAGCCTCGGTAAATCGGGCTTTTTCGTCCACTTCAATGCTTCCTTCAAATGCTCCGGTGGCCTTGTCGTCAACGATGTACTTGAACAGCTGCCGTGACTTGCATGACTCGCCTACGTGATGCACCGAAGTGTTGTTGTCGATATGCTGTGATCCTGATCCGATGGCCATGCCTGCAATCATGGTAGAGCAATGGCGGCCGGGGATNTCGATANTGTAGTCNTTGCGTGTGTTNCCGCAGTCCAGTGTCGTNCCGTTNACGACGAGTTCGGAGTTNTCGGGCTGTGANGCGAACAGTTGCGAGTATCTGGACGTGTTGTCCGATGACTCCTCGATGTCTATATAGTCGAGGCTTGAAGCATTGCCTAAGACGATCTCGATAACCTGAGAGGAGTGATAGGATTGGGTATTGTCCTGCGTATGGTCACACACGAGTATGTGGGCCTTTGCATTGTCGCCCATCACCACGAGCACACGGCGGAATGCCATAAGCGGAGTGGGGGAGCTGAATATGTTGACAAGCTGAAGCGGCTTTTCGACCGTCACTCCGTCAGGAACATATACGAATACACCATCCTGAGTCAGGAGCGTATTGAGGGCCACCGAGGTGTCGCTGAGCGGAGCCAGAGTGCCGTAATAACGTCCTACGAGTTCAGGATACTGCAAAGCTGCCTTACGGAGCGACATAAAGACAACCCCTTCGGGAAGCCGCTGGTCAAGCTGACCTACGGGCTTGAACTCATCGTTGACCACGATGCCCATCATCGAACTCAGATTAGGCACTCCGCAACGGAATGAGGAAGCCACGTCGACAGGCAGAGGCATGCGGGTGATATTGATGCCGTATTCCGGTTCCATCATCTTGTCGATGGAGGTCTTTTCGAAACCTTCATCACCTTTTCGGGGGAGCGATTTCCCGTCAAGCGCTTCCAGCGCGGATGCACGCAGCGAATTCAGCACGGGAGCCGAGTGTTCGCTTACGGTCGAGCTGTTGGCATTGTAAAAATCAATATATTGTTGAAGCGCACTCATAATCACTCTTTAGAATCAATATTTTGCTTTATCCAGTCATAGCCCTTCTCCTCGAGCTCAAGCGCGAGTTCAGGCCCGGCTGACATAACTATGCGGCCTTTGTAGAGCACATGCACGAAGTCAGGCTTTATATAGTCGAGCAGACGCTGATAGTGGGTAATCACTATGGTGGCGTTACGGTCGGTCTTGAGCTTGTTAACGCCGCCGGCAACGATGCGCAGCGCGTCGATGTCGAGGCCTGAATCGGTTTCGTCAAGTATCGACAGGCGGGGTTCGAGGACCGCCATCTGGAATATCTCGTTACGCTTCTTCTCACCGCCGGAAAAACCTTCGTTGACTGAGCGTGACGCCAGTTTGTTGTCAAGCTCAACGACAGCGCGTTTCTGACGCATCAGTTTGAGGAACTCGCTGGCCGACAACGGGGGCTCGTTGAAATACTTGCGTTTTTCATTTACGGCTGCNCGCATGAAGTTGACCATCGATACACCGGGTATCTCTACCGGATACTGGAATGACAGGAACAGGCCCTCATGGCTGCGGTCCTCGGGTGAAAGCTCGAGGAGCTCCTTGCCGTGAAAGTTGACTGTGCCTCCGGTTACAGTATAGCCGGGAGCACCGGCCANTACCATTGACAGGGTNGACTTGCCTGATCCGTTAGGCCCCATTATTGCATGAACCTCGCCCTCACGTACCTGAAGGTTGATACCCTTCAATATCTCCTTACCCTCGACTGAGGCGTGCAAGTCGCGTATATCTAAAAGCATGTCGTTGTGCATGATTATATATCTTTAGAGTGTTTTGTTTAAATTATCCTACCGATCCTTCAAGAGTGACCTGAAGCAGCCGTTGTGCCTCTACCGCAAATTCCATCGGGAGCTTGTTCATGACCTCCTTGGCATAGCCGTTGACGATCAGGCCTACGGCCTCTTCNGTNGGNATGCCGCGCTGGTTGCAGTANAATATCTGGTCCTCGCTGATTTTAGATGTTGTGGCCTCGTGCTCGACTACCGCGGTATCGTTCATCACGTCGATGTANGGGAANGTATGGGCGCCGCATGTCGAACTGAGCAGAAGGCTGTCACACTGGGTATAGTTGCGGCAGCCGTCGGCATTCGGCAATACCTTTACCAGGCCGCGGTAGGAGTTTTCGCTGTGTCCTGCCGATATACCCTTGCTGACTATGGTCGAGCGGGTATTGCGTCCTGCATGTATCATCTTGGTACCGGTGTCGGCCTGCTGGCGGTTGCGTGTCACGGCCACCGAGTAAAATTCTCCGGTCGATCCTTCTCCCTGAAGCACGCANCTNGGGTACTTCCATGTGATGGCCGATCCTGTCTCGACCTGAGTCCATGACAGTTTGGAATAGTCGCCGCGGCATAGTCCGCGCTTGGTCACGAAGTTGTATACACCGCCGTTGCCGTCCTTGTCCCCGGCATACCAGTTCTGTACGGTTGAGTACTTAACTTCGGCTCTATCCTCCACGATGATTTCAACGATGGCGGCGTGCAGCTGATTTTCGTCGCGCATAGGNGCGGTACATCCTTCGAGATAGCTCACATAGGCATCATCATCGGCCACGATNAGGGTACGTTCGAACTGGCCTGTGCCGGCGGCGTTGATGCGGAAGTAAGTCGACAGCTCCATGGGGCAGCGCACACCTTTGGGAATATATACGAAAGATCCGTCGGAGAATACGGCTGAATTGAGCGCGGCGAAGAAGTTGTCACGATAGCTTACCACAGTGCCGAGATAGCGGCGCACCAGATCAGGATAATCCTTCACAGCCTCGGAGAATGAGCAGAATATGACTCCGAGTTCGGCCAGCTTCTCCTTGTGGGTGGTCTTTACCGACACCGAGTCCATGACGGCATCCACGGCCATGCCTGAGAACATCTTCTGCTCTTCAAGAGGAATACCGAGCTTGTCAAATGTCTCCAGCAGCTGAGGATCGACCTCGTCAAGGCTTTTCGGGCCCTCTTTCTTTTTGGGAGCCGCATAATAGCTTATCGCCTGATAGTCGATTGGCGGTATGCGGAGGTGGGCCCATTCCGGCATTTTCAGCGTGAGCCAATAGCGGTAGGCTTTCAGGCGGAATTCCAGAAGCCAGTCAGGNTCATGCTTTTTGGCAGAGATAAGNCTGATGACATCCTCGTTAAGTCCTACCGGAATTATATCGGTGTCAATATCGGTGGTAAAACCGTATTTATAGTCGCCCTCGGTGACATCATTGATGATGTCATCCGACGAGTTGCGGTTATTTTGATCCAGTTTGTCCATTATTATATTCAACTATTCTGTTAAATAACAAATTGAGTCGGTAAATTGATTGGTTACGGCCCCTAATAAGTATGGCGCGAGTCTGATGATTGCAGGCATCAGACGTCCGTTGAGCAGCGTGCACGAATGGAATACGGGACTTTCCGGGGCGATAAAGTACCACAGATTGAGCACGATACTCAGCAATATCATCCATTTGAACAGGCCCAATACGCCGCCGAGAATACGGTCAAGCCAGCCAAGCAGCAGGGCATGGGTCAGCTTGCGTATCAGTCCGGCAAAAAGGCCTACCGTGAAGTACACCAGCAGATAAAGCAGCACGCAGCCTACGATCATGGCGATGGTGCGGTCGGCAAGTGCCTGCGGAGCGAGCTGCTGCATCAGGTCGGCCACACGGTCGCACAGACACCGGCAGGCTATTATGCCGAGCACAATGCCTCCGAGCGATGCGATCTGCCCTATAAGTCCCTTGTACAGACCATAGAGGGTAGCGGCGCCAAGAATTACCAGCAAGACTATGTCGATTGTAGTCACGGATGTTTAATTTTACGCAAAGGTACGTAAAAAAAANGACTTTTTCCTTAATGAAAAAGCCGTTTNCAGTATGATTGCTCAACCGTGACAAACATCACCTCATGCCAGCCGCCGGTAAGTTATATCTTATTATAGCCTCATCGGATAAGTTGAAGGTATATAGCCGGTTGTTGGTCGTGTCAAAATCAAATGAAGTGAAAGTTGCCGGTACACTGTATATGGAAACAATCTCGCCGCTCCAGTTGTACATGGTTATCTGCGATATATCGTCCTTTTTATTCGTTCTGCTCACGGCAAAGAAGTCATCATATCCGTGACCGCATGAATAATACGATTCCTCTAACGGCCAGCGGCTGTCAATGAGCTGACGATAGCTTTCCACCCGTCCGTCAGGTGCGATTGTAAATGGAGTAAAGGAATTGTCTAATGAAAACAGATTGATCTGGCTGAGCGACGGATTGATGATTGCCACGGCTTTNAGGCTGTTGCTCAACAGTGGATATGTCATGATCGCTCCGAGATATTCCGGACTTTCGACTTTCCCGCTGTTTATGGTGTTGAGCGCATCATCAGGAATTGAATTNCCATTGTCGANNTAGCTGTATGATATACTCCAGTTCTCAGGATTGACATTCTCAATCAGATATTTGTCATTCCCGATCATCTTNGCTGAAATACAGAAATCCTTGAGNTNNGGCNGCATTATCTCGGTAACATCATGTCTAAGAGTATCACCGGNAACAGTNAGGAATAACTTATGCATCACGCCGCGTGGGAAATCGGGAATNGCCNCNGTTGCCGAGCTGTCGCTATCGGATATNATACTGTATTGATCNAGCTCNGGNATNGATATAAACTCTCCGGGTCCACCACCGANGCTGACGAAAGAGCCTAAACTGTCAAGCGAATTAGTTTCGATGACTTTCAGTGCTCCATTTGTGTCAGTCGTGGATANNAACAGCATATNCCCTCTNACCGCTATGTTGTGGATACCGATGAAATCAATACCCAGCGTATCACCGTCAGTAAGCGGAATGGCTTCATGAGAGAAGTNAGGAGTGCGGATATCGTCAAAATAGACGGTATCACCGTGTGAAGGCCCGCATGAACATATTGCTACCGGTAATAAACTGAATGTTAGCTTGAATATCCANTTCATAGCGCTAATGTGTATGATTTTCTGCAAATATAATGATTTAGATGTGCAATTTGCAAAAAGTAAGTGGATTATTCTGCTGATGAGGCGTACATGCCTATTACCGTACCGGTGAAACCTCCCGCTACAGCAGTGGACGTGTATCCTGCGTCGATATCTTTGGCCAAAGTATGCCATGTCCTTCCATTATCGGGTGAATAGCTGAAGTTAAATATCATGCCTTTTCCCTCTATGCGCAGACTAATATTTCCCAGATCAGGGGCAATTTCGGTTGCGGCAACGGTATCATAGCCTTTGTCGGTAATCTTCCGGAGTTCGATGCGGTGTATGTCGCCATGTCTTGAGCGACATAGCAGATACTGATGTGTCTCGTCTTTCAACAGTAACATTCCGGCCACCTGACTGTCAGTCTCCGGAATGAATGACATGGTGCAGCCGGCGGTGAAGTCATGATGAGCCAGAGCCCGGCATACGAAGGGTAACTCCGCAATGTCGGTCGACTTGACATCGGCACATTTTATNGTAAGATGTCCGGGATTGTCGGTAAGGGAATAGAACTCGCTTGCAGGGCCCCTCAGTGTCATCCAGCCGGGAGTCAGTCCCGTGTCATTGAATTCGTCATTATATCCGAAATTGCCGAAGGTGATGACACTGTCGTTACGTACAGCTCCGGGCATCCGGACTATATGTGGTACCGTGTCGTTTCGTTCCAGAAATACCGGCCATCCGTCATCAGTCCATTTCACGGGCAGCATGAATGTTTCCCGACCGAGATTCTCCTTGTCATTTTCCAGCGGGCGACAGCCGAGGAACACACCCCACCAGTTGCCGTCAGGAGCCTGAAAGATATCGGCATGGCCGGTACATGTGACAGGATTCGGACGCCCCGGATCAAGAGTCCGTTGTGTCAGTATGGGATTCTTTTCATAGGGTATATATGGCCCGAATGGATTATCGGCGCGATAGATGACCTCANTGTGGCCGGTACCGGTGCCTCCTTCGGCTGTCATAAGGTAATATCTGTCATTTATTTTGTATAGATGAGGTCCTTCGCACCATATCGGGTTGTCCTCAGGACGCCATCCCTTGTTGACGATGATCTTGCGTTGGCCGATACATTTGTCGGTGGCGGTATCAAATTCAACAATGCGTATCGTACAGTGTCCGGAATACTCCGGCTTACCGTCAGGCGCTGTATCATTGTTTACAACATATGCTCTGCCATCATCGTCAAACAGAAATGACGGGTCGATACCGTTGATTTCAGGCAGCATGATTGGTTCACTCCACTCTCCGAACGGATCCTGAGTTTTGACAAAGAAATTGCCGTGACCCACATTGGTCGTGACCATATAATAGGTTTTATTTGCCGGATTGTAGGATATTGCAGGAGCAAAAATACCGCCGCTCACGGGCTGCTTGTCAAGGCGGCGTAATTGGGAAGGTCGATTGAGAACATAGCCTATGTGACGCCAGTTAAGAAGGTCGCGGCTATGATATATCGGTACTCCCGGGAAAAAGGAAAAACTTGATGTGACGAGAAAGTAGTCACCATCTCCGTTGGTGCATACTGACGGGTCCGAGTTCCAGCCGGGTAATATAGGGTTGTAGAATGAGTTTTTATCAGGGAGTGGGTNNGNGGCATAATAATCGTCATTGCCCTCATAGGAGAAAGAGTCGAATATCGCCACTGAACTTTGTGGTGCTATTGCGGCCGCATTTGATCTGCATGCGGCAGTGAGAAGCAGTAAGCCTGTTATAACAGATAGTGAATAGTGTCGTTTCATGGAATATATCGGATAGAAAACGTGATTAAATACTGATGGTGAGCCACCGAAAGGGCGACCCACCATCAATTATTATAGAATGCATGAAGCATTGGGGCTTGATTGTTAATCTTCACTCTTGTCTCGATCGCGGGTTTTTGATTTGTTTTTGCTCGAAGAGGAGCTGAGATCCTTCTCTTCGGCAAGTTCAATTTCATTCTTGTCCTTGTCCACTACACGATATTGCAGGTAGGCCAACGACTGATCGGCTACGATCTTGAATTTGTTGCCGAGTTCCATTCTCCATCTGCGATAGGGGGATATGAGGCCCTTCTTGAGATATGCATCGACAAACGGATGTACGTACATAATAAAACCTGATACCTTCAGGTCGTTGATCAGATAGTCCAGTTTCTCTTTAAGAGTATCGGTAAACAGCAGCGACGGCTGTACCTCGCCNTTGCCGTAGCATGACGGACATGTTTCGGTGGTAACCACATCAAGAGCNGGGCGTACGCGCTGGCGNGTAATCTGCATCAGGCCGAATTTGCTCAGCGGCAAAATATTGTGGCGTGCGCGGTCGTTAGCCATGACCTCTTTCATGTGATCATACAGGGCCTGGCGGTGTTCGGCTTTATTCATGTCGATAAAGTCGACAACTATGATGCCGCCCATGTCGCGCAACCGCAGCTGGCGGGCTATTTCATCAGCCGCACGCAGATTGACTTCAAGTGCGTTGGTTTCCTGGTCACTGGCAGCCTTAGAGCGATTGCCCGAGTTCACGTCGATTACGTGAAGGGCTTCGGTGTGCTCTATGATTATATATGCTCCTGACCTGAATGAAACCGTCTTACCAAATGATGATTTTATCTGCTTGGTAATGCTGAAGTGATCAAAGATGGGCTCGTCCTTTGTATAGAGCTTGACAATATCGCGGCTTTCCGGAGCNATCAGCGCCACATATTTCTGTATCTGTTCGAAAGTGTCGGCGTCGTTGACATAAATACTTTCATAAGAGGGGCTGAATACGTCGCGCAGCATGCTGACGATACGGCTTTCCTCAACGANGATAANTGAGGGCACGATGGCTCGCTGGGCTTTGGCTATTGTATCTTCCCAGCATTTAAGCAGGGTCTTTAATTCGTTGTTCAGCTCAGCCACGCGTTTGCCTTCNGCCGANGTGCGTACGATGACTCCGAAGTTTTTCGGGCGTATACTGTCTACAAGCTGTCGCAGGCGATATTTTTCTTCGGTGGTCTTGATTTTCTGCGACACNGATATTTTGTCGGAAAACGGTATGAGCACCAGAAAACGGCCTGTAAATGTGATTTCAGTGGTAAGACGCGGACCTTTGGATGATATTGGCTCTTTGGCTATCTGAACCATCAATACCATGTCCTTTTCAAGAACGTCAGTGATCGAGCCGTGCTTGTCAATATCGGGCTGGAGCTTCATCTTTGACAGCGACGGCACTTTTTTAGGGTCGGCGAGTGCCTGCTTCAGATACTGGTAGTAGGAGGAGAACTGGGATCCGAGATCAAGATAATGAAGAAAAGCATCTTTTTCGTAGCCTACATCGAGAAAGGCGGCATTGAGGCCCGGCATCAGCTTCTTGACCTTAGCCAGATATATGTCGCCGACGGCGTAGGAGATATCGCGTTTTTCCTTTTGCAGCGATACCAGTCGTGAGTCCTCGGTCAGAGCAATCGACACCTCCGAGGGCTGTACGTCCACTATAAGTTCACTCTTCATTAATCACTTAATGTAAACAGATTATTAACATACACAGAGAACAAACTTGACCCTT
>WFLX010034439.1_pt1 | contig 13756 bp, 12 predicted proteins | sample 4967041 | NCBI WGS metagenome assembly WFLX01 (sample SAMN12857096, study PRJNA449069) | gut metagenome | isolation source: stool from male and female vole | host: Microtus ochrogaster | place: USA:Florida | collected 2017
GAAAAATTGTATCTGATCAGCGATGCTCCGCGGGAGGGCAGAGAAGATGATATGGAGAAGGTGCCTTTTAGACAACGATAGTATAAATCAATGTATTTGCGATAAATAGCAGTAACGCCGGCAACATACTCCGGTTTTTTCATTCTTCCCTCTATTTTGAAAGAATCAATTCCTGCTTCTATAAGCTTAGGAATATGCTGAACGGTACACATATCTTTGAGACTTAAGGGAAAACACTCTCCCGTCCGTTCTTTGGCGCTATCTATCTGATAGGGAAGCATGCAGGGCTGGGCGCGCCTGCCCCTGTTTCCACGACTTCCCCCCAGCATGCTGCTGAATAAACACTTTCCTGAATAGCAATAACACATGGCACCATGGATAAAGGTCTCAACTTCCAGCCCGGTCTTGCTTTTAATATCCCGGATTTCTTCTAACCCCAGCTCCCTTGCGGGCACAATCCGGCATGCTCCCATGCTCTTTAATAACGCCGCTCCCGGCACTCCCGTCAAAGTCATCTGGGTGCTGGCATGAAGCTCCAAATTGGGAAAATGCCTGCGAAGAGCCACAAACACACCGATATCCTGAACAATCACCCCATCTAGTCCCGCCTCATAACAGGGCTTTACAGAATCACAGACTTCCGAAAATTCCGCTTCCTTAACCAAGGTGTTGACTGTGAGATAAACCTTCTTCCCCCATAAATGTGCGTAGCGGATGCATTCCACCAATTCTTCCGTGGAAAAATTGTCCGCATATGCCCTTGCACTAAAGCGGTTTCCCCCTAGATATACGGCATCCGCTCCCGCATGGATCGCTCCATAAAAAGCTTCCTTACTTCCGGCAGGCGAAAGAAGTTCTACAAATGATTCCTGTTCCATATCCATCTCCCAGCAAGCTTGTCAGCTCATCTAAAAAACAAAAAGCTGTCCAAAGCGGACAGACTCTTTATTTTCCTTTCCGTTCTGCTTCCAGACGGACTACTTTTTTAGAACCGTCACTGACTTTCTGCGAATTATCATTGACCTTCTCTTGAAGTTCTTTCACCTGTTTTTCGGAATCTTCCAACTTCATCTGCGCAGAAATCAACTCGTGCTTCAGATTGTATAATTCCTTNNCCTTTGCCTGTAAATCCTCCTCCAAAAGAGAAATCTGCTTCTTTGCCTTAAAATAATCATCAGCNATATTCAACTGTAATAATACACTCTGGGTATCAAGAGACTGCCTCTTAAAGCTATCTACTTTTCCAAATTCGTTTGCCTTATTATTGATGTAGGAAGCTACCTTCTGTAGATATTCTTCACTCTCATATCCGCTTAAAGTAAATACCTTTCCGCCAATAATAACCTCTGTATCTGTTTTGGAAGACATGGTCTCACCTCATTTCAATCAAATCCACAAAATATATACTTATTATATCGCAGATTGGGAATGCTGGCAAGCTTTTTCTGCGACAGGGCTATAGCCAGCCCTATACCATGATGCCCAAATGCCTGTATGCCAATTCCGTTACCACTCTGCCCCTTGGGGTGCGGTTGATAAATCCGTTTTTAATCAGATAGGGTTCATAAACATCCTCAATGGTTCCTGCATCTTCCCCGATGGCGGCGGCAAGGGTGTCAAGTCCCACCGGTCCTCCGCTGAATTTATCTATCATGGTGATAAGAAGATTTCTGTCAATATGGTCAAGCCCCAGCTTGTCCACATCCATCAGATCAAGGGCCGTATGCGCAACCTCCTCTGTGATAATGCCGTCATATTTTACCTGGGCAAAATCCCGCACTCTCTTTAAAATACGGTTTGCAAGCCGTGGAGTTCCTCTGCTTCTCCTTGCCATCTCCATGGCTCCTTCAGGCTCCAATTCCACCTGAAGAACTTTTGCAGAATTCATGATAATCTGCTGAAGCTCTTCCACTGTATAAAATTCTAAATGATAAATCATGCCGAAACGGTCACGCAGCGGTGCCGTCAAAAGCCCGGCTCTGGTGGTTGCTCCCACTAGGGTAAATTTAGGCAGTTCCAAACGCACACTCCGGGCAGAAGAACCCTTCCCAATCATAATGTCGATACAATAATCCTCCATGGCAGGGTAAAGAACCTCCTCCACCTGACGGTTCAGCCTGTGAATCTCATCCACAAACAATAAATCCCCCTCATCCAGATTATTAAGGATTGCCGCCATATCTCCCGGCTTTTCAATGGCAGGGCCGCTTGTGACCTTGATATGCACTCCCATTTCCTTTGCAATAATGCCTGCAAGCGTAGTCTTTCCGAGTCCCGGAGGACCATAAAAAAGCACATGATCCAAGGCATCCCCTCTCTGTTTTGCCGCCTTAATGTAAATTCTTAAGTTCTCCTTGATTTTAGATTGACCAATATAGTCATCCAGCTTCTGGGGGCGCAGGGTGCCTTCTATTCTGCTGTCTTCTTCTGTGATATTTGTCTCAATCGTTCTGGGTGCCATGGGGTATTCCTAACCTCGTCCTTCATTCTCATTCTTTACTGTTTGCTTCTTAAGTTGTACTGACTTAACAGTTCTAATAACCTATATTTATCATTCTAGAAGTCCGTAAATTTCGTACCTTGAAAGNATATTTTGAANCATAANNTTTGTCCNCATAAGCTGCTTATAAGTCACAGTCTTTGTTTTATCTTCCATCCTTAACTTTTCCATTTTACTTACTGTATCATTATATTCCTTTTGAATTGCCTGCAGCATTTTTTCAAATTTTTCTTCACGTTCAGACATAAGTTCTCTCCATAAACTTCGATTTATATCATTCCCTAAAACATTTTCTTAAGAGCTGCCTTTAACACGGCGCCAGCTTCCATATCTTCCACGCCTTCAACGGCATTGACAGCCTTTAAGCTCTCCGCCTGTCCATATCCCAACGACACCAGCGCCGCCACAGCCTCCTGTTTCTGGGGGGTATCTGCAAGGGCGTTTCCTCCTGCCGTCATGTTGATCTCACGGCTGATCATATCATCGTCTATCTTAATCTTGTCCTTCAGTTCTAATATCAGGCGCTCCGCCGTTCTTGCCCCAATGCCAGGAGCCTTGGAAATTGCCTTTCCATCCCCTGACAGAATGGCAAACCGAAGGGAATCCGCATCCATAACAGACAAAATGGACAACGCTCCCTTGGGACCGATACCGTTTACCGTAATACATTTTTTAAATATTTCCAAATCATTTCGGGAAAGAAATCCATAGAGTAAAAAGGCATCCTCCCGCACGCAGGTATAGGTATAGAGCTTTGCCTGCTCCCCTATGCCCGGAAGCTTTGATGCCGTGTCGGCGGATATCTTCACATTATAACCGATTCCTCCCACATCAATCACCACATTGTCCATGGTAATATCATCTATCATTCCCTGCACAAAAGCTATCATATCATTTTCTCCCTTGAGGACTTTCGCAATGTACCATGATTACTTCGTAATCACGGTATGAATGGCCATTCGGCCGTTTCCTGCCACAAATATGGTCTTATTATACTATATTTACTGCAAGTTATGGGCAGAGACCCGAAAAACCAAAGGTTTTTCGGGTTCGCTTCGCTCGTCAAATNCCAGAAGAAGCATCTTCTCAAGCCANCCNAAGGTTNGCTTTGCAAGCTTGNCAGNTNCTTCTTCCNNCACTTGANTCTGCCCTTTGCNAATATTATACNNNATTCGAACATATGTTTCAAGTCACATTTTCATAGGAGGAATTCTTTTCCGGTTTGTCAATTCTCAGGATATTTTCTCCTCATCCTCCAATACACCACCCCAAAACAAATCAAATGGACGGTAAAGGTCAGCGCCCAGCTTATGGGATAAGAATAGTACAGGCATTTTAAGGTTCTGTAAGACTGAAATACCGTATAAATCCATACGACACGGAACAGGCAGGCACCTGTCAAAGACACTAACATGGGCATTATGGAATATCCTATGCCTCTGAGTGAACCAACCATGACATCCATCATGCCGCATAGACAATAGGTGACACAAATAATGCTAAGTCTCAAGGTGCCATACGCAATCACTTCCATATCATCCGGCGCATACAACTGTAACAAAGTATCGGAGAAGAAATACGCCGCATTTCCCAAAAGCAGGCCCACAATGATGACCGAAACCTGACAGATTAGCAGAATCTTGCCAATTCTTTTGATTTTATGGGCTCCGTAATTTTGTCCCGTAAAACTGATTGCGGTCTGATGAAAGGCGTTCATTGCCGTATAGACAAAGCCCTCAATGTTAGAAGCAGCGGTATTGCCCNCCATGGCAACAGAGCCGAAGGAATTGACTNAGGACTGAATCAACACATTGGAGATGGAAAACAAAGAACCCTGCAAGCCTGCCGGCAATCCAATCTGCAGCATTTTTACAAGCTTGTCCGGCACGATTTTCAGTTGTTTGATATCTAATTTATAGACCCCATCCGTCAGCATCAGGCACCGGAGCACCAACGCGGAGGACACTCCCTGAGAAATCACGGTGGCAATAGCCACTCCCGCTACGCCTATCTGAAATACAATCACAAAAATCAGATTTAGTATCACATTGATGACTCCCGCCGCCAACAGATAATACAAAGGTCTTCTGGTATCCCCCACCGCACGCAGAATGGCACTTCCAAAGTTATAAGCCATCATAAAGGGCATTCCCACAAAGTAAATCCGCATATACAGGACGGACTGCTCGATAACATCGTCCGGCGTGTCCATCAGTCTCAGAGCCGGTTCGGACAAAGCGATGCCTAACACAATCAAAACACAGCCGCTGACAATGGATGTCAGCACCGCCGTGTGTACCATTTCTGACAATTCCTTCTGTTTTCCTGCCCCGTAAAATCTTGCCACTAAGACATTTGCTCCCACGGATAATCCAATAAAAAGATTTACCAGCAGATTAATTAAGGAGCTGGTGGAACCCACGGCGGCCAGAGAATTGCTTCCGGCATATCTCCCCACCACAACAATATCCGCAGCATTAAATAAAAGCTGTAATACCCCTGACAGCATCAGGGGTATGTAAAATATCAGTATTTTCCCCAAAAGGGGACCGTTACACATATCTATTTCGTATTTTTTTGACTCACTCTCACTCATGATTCTACCTGCCTGCCCATTGACATGAATGCAAATTGCCAAAGGGTCATTTTCTGTAATTATGCATGATTGCTGTTAATGTAGTTTATCAGGCCCTCTGCTGCAATAATCTTTTGCATAAACTCAGGGAATGCCTGACCCTTAAAGCTGGTTCCTTTGGTCACATTTGTGATGATTCCGGAATCAAAATCTATCTCCACTTCATCCCCTGCCTCAATGCCCTTTGCAGCTTCAGGGCACTCAATAATGGGCAGTCCGATATTAATGGCATTGCGGTAAAAAATCCGCGCAAAAGTCTCAGCAATTACGCAGCTGACTCCCGCAGCCTTAATAGCAATGGGCGCATGCTCCCTTGAAGAACCGCAGCCAAAATTCTTATCCGCTACAATGATATCGCCCTTTTGCACCTTTTTAATAAACTCCTTATCGATATCCTCCATGNNGTGAGCCGCAAGCTCNNNCGGATTAGANGNATNCAGATATNTTGNCGGAATAATANCATCTNTANCTACATTNTCACCATNNTTAANNACGCTTCCTTTTGNTTTCATNNGNATNACCNTATCCTTTCATAATTTTTTATACTTCGCAGGGGCAGGCAATCTTTCCCGCAACAGCGCTTGCTGCCGCCACGGCAGGACTTGCCAGATAAATCTCAGAATCAATATGTCCCATACGCCCCACAAAATTGCGGTTGGTGGTGGAAACACATCTCTCACCTTCTGCAAGGACACCCATATAACCGCCCAGACAGGGTCCACAGGTAGGTGTGCTTACAATAGCCCCCGCTTCAATAAAGGTCTTTAATAAACCTTCCTCCATTGCCTGCATATAAATTGCCTGAGTCGCAGGAATGACGATGCAGCGGATTCCCTTTGCCACTTTCTTTCCGGAAAGCACCTTCGCAGCAATACGCAAATCATCAATACGTCCATTGGTGCAGGAGCCTATCACTACCTGATCAATGGAAATGGGATCCATCTTGCGGATTTCTTCTATCGTATGAGTATTTTCCGGCAAATGGGGGAAGGAAACCGTAGGAAGAAGGGTGCTCAAATCAATAGTGTACTCCTCGTCATAAACAGCGTCCGCATCCGCCTCATATATTTTATAAGTTCTATTTGTATGTTCTTTTAAATAAGCCTCTGCAATCTCGTCCACAGGGAAAATGCCATTCTTGCCCCCGGCTTCGATTGCCATGTTGGCAATGGTAAAGCGGTCATCCATAGTCAGGTTTTTGATACCCTCTCCCACAAACTCCATGGATTTATACAGTGCGCCATCCACGCCAATCATGCCGATAATATGTAAAATCACATCCTTGCCGCTGACCCATTTGGAGGGTTTGCCAACAATATTAAAACGGATTGCAGAAGGCACCTTAAACCATGCTTTGCCGGTAGCCATTCCCGCCGCCATATCTGTACTACCCACACCTGTGGAAAAAGCTCCCAATGCGCCATAGGTGCAAGTATGAGAATCCGCTCCGATAATCACATCTCCGGGAACGGTAAGACCTTTCTCAGGAAGCAGAGCATGCTCAATACCCATCTCTCCCACTTCAAAGTAATTGGTAATCTCGTTTTTTCTTGCAAATTCCCGCACACATTTGCAATGCTCTGCGGATTTAATATCCTTATTGGGCACAAAATGGTCAGGCACCAGAGCTATCTTGTCCTTGTCAAACACACCCTCTGTCTTAAACTTATCCATTTCCTTGATTGCCACCGGACTAGTGATATCGTTTCCTAACACCAAATCCAGCTGCGCTTCAATTAACTGCCCAGCTTCCACCTTTTCAAGTCCTGCAGCAGCCGCAAGAATTTTTTGTGTCATTGTCATTCCCATATGCATTTCCTCCCTGCCTGTTCAACAGACATTTCTCGCAAATATTGTCTCAATACACATTATCATAACACAGTCATCCCAAATATTCAACCACCGTAAATGCGTTTTATATCAGCGCTGTAGCGGANAACATTTCGGATATTCTTTAGGGACTGTTTCTGTGTATATATAATGGTCATGATAATATCCCATATCCGAGTCTATCAGGATAAGCTGTCCGTCCTCGGATAAATGGAAAGTTTTATAACGGTTGCTATAGTATCGGGTATCTTCTTTGGTATTTTCCGATTTCTCTGTGCTTTCCTCTTCCCAATATTTACGCAGATTAATATGAATCATCCCNTTGCCCCGGTACAGAATTTCCGTCAGNTCCAGACCTTCTTCCTGAATTTCNTCCAAAACTTNCGTTGCTCCTTCACACCTCAAAAACTCTTCTTCCGTAATGGCAATAGCGCCATATTCCACAAAATTATATCCATCAAAATAGAAAAAATAAGGCTTATAACTGTGACCGCTGCCATCAGAAGAGCCATCGTAGGCACTGTGCAATATACAGACATTTCCAAATTCATCCAAATAAAACCACTGTCCCATAGTTGACAAATTCATGGTGCGGGGTTNGCTGCCCNNCACAGTCCACAGATAAGAAACANAAGACNTAACTGCAACATAATTATTTGCAAAAATCACCTTGGTATCTCCAAACCAAAAGTATCCCCCTACATCAATCCTCCAACCCCTTAATAATTCCTGCATGGAATCATCTGTAATCATCANCAGCGCTCCTGTATATCCTGAATCATCGGAAAAAGGTTCCTTTNCATCCGAAACAAGGGCAAAAGCCTCNTNCACCCCGTCCTTATCATAATCANCATAATCCNAGGAAACAATCATTCCATCAGGATATTGGGTATAANTCCGGTCTATCCAATCCTGAGGGCAGGAAATAGCACCTGCATTTTCCACAGGAGGCCTTCCATTCACTGTACCTATATGCTTTACCGGCTCCCAATCATCCCATGCCAGATTCGTTCCCCTAAGGCAGAGTTCTGTTTGACTATCAAGAGAAGCCAAAGGCGAAATATCCCCAATAGGATTGCCGTCCAGGGCAAGAAAACTCAGATTTGTATGCCCTGCCAGCGGGGAAACATCGGAAATCTCATTTTCCTGTAAGCGCAGATATTCTAATGCTGTCAAGTCCGTAAGAGAAGAAATATCAGAAATCTTGTTTCGAATCAAATTCAAATCCTTAAGTTTTGTGAGCTCTGACAAAGCAGAAATATCAGAAATTTTATTATAGCTCAAAGATAACTCCTCAAGATCCGTAAGCTTCGACAAGACAGAAATATTGGAAATCTTATTTCCTCCCACTGATAATTTCTTAAGCTTTGTAAGGTTGGACAGGGCAGAAATATCCTTGATATCCCCATAAACGGTCAAAGCTTCCAACTGCGTCAGATTCTTTATGCATGCCAGACTCGTAATGGAACATTCTCGCGAANCTCTTAAGTGAAGTTCTTTTATNCAAGTAAGCTGGGANAGNTTATGNATATCCATTCGGGAATAAAGGGTAATATCTGCAANGNNATCCGTANAAGAAACGGNGNTTTGTTNTCCGTGATAATCTGTAAAAAATACCCTGCCTAAAACAAAATTTCCTTCCTTATCCCAAAACTTATTTTGAAAGGCAGTGTAAATACCATCGGAAACCGCCATATCCAAAGAAATCCCCTCTGCCTTTTGCTCCTGAGCTGAGGCCTCATTGCTGCATCCCGCCAATGCAAATATGACAGCCAGCAACACCGCTGTGCACTTGACAGATATACTCATCTTTCTTTTATTCATGTTTTTATTCCCATTTGCCTAATTCATTCTTGCTTCACTCACTCTTTTGATTTGCATTTTCTCAATTCCAACGCTTAAATACTATAATCTCAGCATCCGAACCATAATCGCTGTATTCAGATACCATCAGATATTTTTCATCGGCAATAATTCCATAGCATCTGTCACTATCCTTCTTATGGAGCTGATTTCCTAAATAAATCTTATTGTCGTCCCAAAATTTTATAGGCTGTCCATTTGGCAAAATATATTCAATGTTGGCAAAGGAACCTTTGAGGGCATTCAGCTCTGTCACTTCCTCCATATCCTGAATATTAAGGCTGTTAAATGCCGCAATCAATTTTTCTTTCAATTCACACAGCGCTGTTTCACTCTTTTGATGACATAATGCAACAACACATTCTGCCCCAAAAGGTTGACCTCCCGTTTTTGCACAGCCATTACAAGTGCTGCTCAATTCACATTTTGTGCAGTCAATACCACAAATAGAATTCATTGTACCACCTCCGTAACTTTTCGTTTATTGCTGTTATTCCAATTTAGCTCTGTATCTTCTTCAATTGGTAGAACTCTCCCTTAAGTTCCATCAACTCCTCATAGGTGCCGTATTCCACACATTTTCCCTTTGCAATAACCGCAATCTTATCCGCATCCCGTATAGTGGACAGGCGATGCGCCACAATAAATGTAGTACGGTTTCTGGTCAGATTGTTCACCGCCTCCTGAATCAACTTCTCGGAGATGCTGTCCAGAGCGGAAGTCGCCTCATCCAACACAATAACTTTCGGGTCGCGAATCAGGGCTCTCGCAATAGCAACTCGCTGTCTCTGCCCTCCTGACAGCTTGCCGCCATGCTCTCCTACCATGGTGTCCAGCCCATTCGGCAAAGAATCCACCAAATCCTTTAAGTTTGCCGCCTTTACGACCTCCATCAGCTTCTCTTCCGTCACATTGTCACAGCCGTATGTGATATTTTCCCGAATCGTTCCTGAGAATAAAATAGAGCTCTGAGGAACTACAGCCAGATGTTTTCGATAAGTCCTTAAATCAATTTCCCTCAAATCCTGACCGTCAAGCAAAAGTTCTCCGCTGTCCGCCAGATAGAATCCAATGACCAGATTTATGATAGTGGTCTTGCCAGCACCGGATTCTCCCACCAAGGCTATGGTCTCACCCTGATTGACCTCAAGATTCAGACCATTTATGGTCTTCTTCTCCCCGTCATGGTATTTGAAATAAACATTCTTAAAGGAAAAATGCCCTTCCACATTTTCTATGGGACGCTTGCCTTCATTCTGCTCCACATCATCGGACAACAGAACCTCCCCGATGGAATTTACGGATTCTACGCCTTTTGCAATAATCGGCACCAGAGTGAGGATTGCAGACACCTGATTGACAATGGTTGTGAAATAGTTCTGGTAAAGAGCAATGTCGCCCACCAGAATATCTCCCTGAAAAGCCAGATATCCGGTAAATGCCAGACAGACAATCTGAAAAATCTGGAAAATCGCCCAGCCTACAGAACCAAACAGCGCCTGTATCAAATCCAGCTTATAGCCTCTCTCCGCCACGGAAAAAAGTTGTGCATTCATCTTCCGCACTTCCTCATCTTCCAGCGCATGAGCTCTGGTCACCGGAATTAACTCCACCATCTCCATAACTCTGGCAGAAGTCTCTTCCATTTCCCGCCGGAATTCAGAATTGCGCTTTTTCATGATATTGCGAAATCCCACCATGGTAATCGCCGCAATAGGCGTGGTAATCAGGAAAAACAAAAATACTACCAGACTCTTGCTGACAGTTACCACCAACGCAACCCCAATATTCAACGCAATATTCAAAATACTCAAGAAAGTCTGAGTGGAAAGGCTCTCCACCGCTTCCACATCCCTCATGACCTTGGACTGCAAACGCCCGGACTGTGTCTCAATATGATAGGCAATGGAAAGCTTCTGCAGTTTACAGATAATCGCCTTTCGCAAGCCTGTCTCCGCATACCGGGTAGCCTGACTTTTATAATCCGTATACAGATAGTTCATGGGGACATTCAAAACAATGAGCGCCACCATCAGCAGGGTGTATCCAACAAGATTCCTTACTGTGTCGGGATTCTTTGTTGTAATGTCATTTATGATATTTGCCACCACGATGGGCAGAATCCATACGCAGGCATGTTTGATAAAGAAGCAGACCACAGCCAGCACAAACTTATGGTAGTTTCCCTTATAAATACCTACCAAAGTCCGTATGGGATGTCCTTTATGCTTCGCATACACTTCCGTGAACCAATGTTCCGGCTCCATGCCTTTTGGGGGTCTCATCTTATCCTCAAATGTCGACATAACACCCTTCCTTTCTATCTTTCCATAATCTCAATCATATTGCTTACCTTACTTAAGAAAAAGGGGCTGTCACCAGCCCCTTCCTGCTCTTAGTTGTTAATCAGCTTATCATTCTCATTGTTCCAGCTGTACAGCTTACGAATCTCCTCGCCAACCTTCTCAGAAGGATGCTCGGAAGCCAGCTTTCTGAGTGCACGGAAATGTGCCTGACCGCCTGCGGAAGACATATCCAAGAGGAAATCCTTCGCAAAAGTTCCGTCCTGAATATCCTTCAGAATCTTCTTCATGGTCTGCTTGGTCTCATCTGTGATAAGCTTGGGTCCGGTAATATAATCGCCATATTCTGCGGTATTGGAAATGGAATATCTCATTCCAGCAAATCCACTCTGATAAATCAAATCCACAATCAGCTTCATCTCATGAATGCATTCAAAGTAAGCATTTCTGGGGTCATAGCCTGCCTCAGTCAGAGTCTCAAAACCTGCCTGCATTAAAGCGCATACGCCGCCGCACAAAACAGCCTGCTCACCAAAAAGGTCTGTCTCTGTCTCGGTACGGAAAGTGGTCTCAAGCACGCCTGCCCTTGCACCGCCGATAGCCAGCGCATAAGCCAAAGCCATATCCTGCGCCTTGCCTGTTGCATCCTGATGTACAGCAACCAGACAGGGAACGCCCTTGCCCGCCTGATACTCGCTTCTTACGGTATGTCCGGGTCCCTTGGGTGCAATCATGGTAACATCCACATCCTTAGGAGGTACAATCTGACCAAAATGGATATTGAATCCATGAGCAAACATCAGCATGTTGCCTGCCTCCAGATTCGGCTCGATATCCTTCTTATACATAGCAGCCTGCAGCTCATCATTAATCAGAATCATGATAATATCAGCCTTCTTTGCTGCTTCTGCCGCAGTATACACCTCAAATCCCTGAGCCTCAGCCTTTGCCCATGACTTGGAGCCTTCATACAAACCGATAATCACATGACATCCGGACTCCTTTGCATTCAGTGCATGTGCATGTCCCTGGCTGCCATAGCCGATAACTGCAATTGTCTTTCCCTCTAACAGGGACAGATTACAGTCTTCCTGATAAAAAATCTTTGCCATCTTTTTCTCCTCCATTATGATTGTAAATTGAATTAAAATATAACTGATAGGTTTTGCCCTAGAGCTAACAACTACAGCATGATCACATTCTCCGTACCACGCCCTAATCCTGCAATTCCGGTTCTGGCAAGTTCCAATATATCCTGCCCGTCAAACAGGCTGATAAAAGCGTCTATCTTGCTCTGACTTCCGGTAAGTTCAATAATAAGACTCTCCGCCGACATATCCACGATATTTGCGCGGAAAGTGTTGGCTGCAGCAATAATGTTCAGTCTTGTATCCGCCGAAGCTTTCACCTTAATCATCACAAGTTCTCTGTATACGCTTTCTTCCGGCTTCAATTCTTTGATATCCCGCNCATCCACAAGCTTTCCCACTTGTTTCTCAATCTGCTCAAGCACCTCGTCGTCCCCGGATGTCACAATAGTGATTCGGGAATATTTGGGGTCTGCCGTCACTCCTGCGGTAATGCTCTCAATATTGTATCCACGCCTTGAAAACAATCCTGAAATGCGGCTTAACACGCCTGATGTATTATCTACCAATAATTGAAATACTTTTTTCTGCATTTTTATCATGCCTTTCCAAATATATGAAAACCTACATTTCTTAATATAGCAATTTCACGCCTGCTTGTCAACTGCTTTATCTTTCCTTCAGCTCTGAAAGGTAAACCNTACCTCATTTATGAATAAAANATTCGCTTCCATCATGTCACTCCACCTACTGCAAGGTCACTTGGCAATAAATTCCTGACACAGATGAACGCAGTCCTTCAAGGTCATATCTGTACTGTTTACAGGCAGGGCATACAAATCCTCCAGCCTTCCGCCGTCAATATTTGTAGAAAATCCCAGCAAAATCGTTTCGTCTACAATATTGACAAAATCAAAACCCATTTCATCCGGATACTCAAGAACTACTTCAAATTCTCCGGAATCCATCCGCATCCTAAGGAATTTCATATTCTCGACATAAGTAAAGAAATATAAGTATTCCCCCTGCGCACTTGTCAGTAAGGCTTGCGGCTGTTCCTCCATATCATATGTTTCTATCACATTACCGTTAAAATCCAACTTAAACACTGGAACAATGTACTCACTTTCAGAATCCGTCAAGAAAATATACTTGCCACAGACAAACACATTTTCTACCCAGAACCTGCTATTATAAATCGTACTCCATTCCCCTTGCGGAGTCAATTTGCAAATATCATCGCGCATAGTAAAAATAATATCTTCCCCTGTTACGGAAAAATTGTAAATATAAGAATACTTCTCCGTCGGCTCAAAAAGTATCTCTTTTGACAATGTCTCCAAATCCATACAATAGATAGAATCCTTTTTAGCATCCTCATCACGGCTCAAGTAGTAAAGCTTCCCGCACATCAGGCGCGGCTCCCCCGGTTTGCCCCGCCCTTCATCAGATACGAGCAGCTCCTCCTCCAATGTTTCCACATTTAGGCGATAAATACCATTATTAAAATCAGCCGCTCCTTTATCCTCATATTCAT
>WFLX010021795.1_pt1 | contig 13750 bp, 4 predicted proteins | sample 4967041 | NCBI WGS metagenome assembly WFLX01 (sample SAMN12857096, study PRJNA449069) | gut metagenome | isolation source: stool from male and female vole | host: Microtus ochrogaster | place: USA:Florida | collected 2017
GCAACGCCTAATGAAAAAATGGAGGTGGCGAGCTCCCGCTCGCCACAACGGCCCGCAACGCCTAATGGAGGGACACTCGTTCGGAGTGTCCTAAGGGCGAAAGCGGGTAGTCCGGCCCCGAGGACGCACCGAACGTGCGTCCATACATCCTTGACTTTCAACCCTTTGCTAAGGACAAAAAGAAAATGGCATCCGAAAAGCCGGAGCCTAAAACACCGCAAAGGCATCCGACTTGCTCGAATTCTAAGTCGGCGTCCCTTCGGAACGCCCAAATTAAGGTGGGCATTATAAACCGCCAGCGCCTCCGGCGCAAGCGGATTCTATAAGTCAACGTCCTTTCGGACGTTCCCCCGCCGATTTTATGAACAATGCTGTCCTCGAGCGCGTTGTACAGGCGTAAAATCTTGAAAATATGGAAACAACACAACCGAAAAAGGTAGCCGACCAGGTTGCCGAAATGATAGCCGATGCCGGCGTGAAACACATCTACGCCATAACCGGCGACAGCCTCAACGACCTCACCGACGCCCTGGTGCGCGACGGCCGCGTAAAATTCGTCCACATGCGCCACGAAGAATCCGGCGCCTTTGCCGCCAGTGCCGAAGCACAGCTCACAGGGCGCCTCGCAGCTTGCGCCGGCAGCAGCGGTCCGGGCCACGTGCACCTCATCAACGGCCTCTACGATGCCCAGCGAAGCAACGCACCCGTGCTCGCGCTGGCCTCCACCTGCGCCTCGGCTGTGTTCGGAACTGAATATTTCCAGGAAACCAACCCCACGCTGCTCTTCTCCAACTGCAACGTCTACAACGAAATGGCCACCACGCCCACCCAGGTGCCCCATATGCTTCAGGCAGCCATGCAGGAGGCCATCGGTCGCGGAGGCGTCGGTATTGTCGGCCTGCCTGCCGACGTCATCGGGCAGCCCGCCGTAGCCTCATACGCCACCACTACCCCGCTCTACACCGACCGCCTGCCCGAGCCATCGGAGGCCGAAGTCGACGCCGCAGCCGAGCTCATTAACAACGCCAAAACCGTAGCCATCTTCGCCGGCTCGGGGGCAAAAAACGCCGCCGATCTCGTCAATGCCCTTTCCCTGAAGGTAAAGGCACCCGTTGGCACCACCTACAAGAGCCAGCTTGAACTCATGGGGAAATGTGCCAACTACGTAGGCCACATGGGTTACCTGGGCATGTGGTCGGCCGAGCAGGCCATCGCATCGGCCGACGTCATCGTGATTCTCGGCATGAATTTCCCCTACCCCGGCTTCTTTCCCGCCGACAAGAAGACCATCCAGGTGGACGTTCGGGCCGAACGCCTCGGACGCAAAACCAAGGTCGACGTCGGCGTCCGCTCCGATACAGGCCTCTTCCTCGAAGCTCTCCTGCCGAAAATCCAAGCCAAGACCGACTCCACCTTCCTGGACAAAGCCCTGGCCGACTACGCCACTATCCAGGCCAAATTCCGCGAACCCGTCGAGCATCCCGGAACCAAAGGCGCAATCCGCCCGGAATACATGCTCAGCACGCTGGACCGTCTCGCCGACGACAACGCCGTTTTCACCGTCGACACAGGCATGAACAACGTCTGGACTTCGCACTACCTCACCGCCAAGGCCGACCGCCGCATGATCGGCTCCTTCTCCCACGGTTCCATGGCCAACGCAATGCCTATGGCAATCGGCGCAAAATTCGCATGCCCCGACCGCCAGGTCATCGCCATCTGCGGCGACGGCGGCTTCTCGATGCTCATGGGCGAACTGCTCACCATCATCCAGTACCAACTCCCCGTCAAACTGCTCGTGGCCGACAACCGAAGCCTCGCATTCGTAAAGTGGGAAATGGAAATGGCCGGCCTTAAGGCAAACGAAACCAACCTGACCAACCCCGACTTCGGCAAGATGGCCCAGGTGATTGGTTTCCAGGCCGAAACCGTCGACGACCCCGCCCACCTCGAAGCCGCCATGACCCGTTGGCTTGCTGCCGAAGGCCCTGCCCTGCTCAGCGTAGTCACCGACACCGACGCCGCATCCTTCAGCTTCTCCGAGCAGCTCATGCAATCAGCCAAACCCGGCAACCCACTGAGTAACTTCCTCCCCCTGGGCAGCTGACCGGACGATATTGAAGTGGCGAGTTCTCGCTCGCCATAATACCTCGGCCGAAGGCCGCCCGACGAACGCTTGGTGGTCATTGTCCGATTTAATTCGAGATTAATCTCGATAAATCATGATAAATCTCGATAAATCCTGAAAAACAGATGTGAGGACACCAAAGGGAGGCATGGAAGCCTCCCCTCCTATCGTAGATGCGTATTGTGGCGAGCGGGAGCTCGCCACCTCCATACCTTAGGCCGCTCAAACGTACGTCCTGAAGGACGTTAATCCAATTCAGAAGCGATATATGAGGGAAATCGAGAGGCTCAGGCGCGAAAGGCGCGAGGAGGAGGTGAAGTTGCTGAGAGGGGTGACCTGGGTGCCTGTGGCCACGGTGTAGGTCACCGGGGCGTTATCGGAACTGAAAGTGCTCTTGCCCGAGCCCTTGAAGGTGTTGGTGAATCCGGCCTCATAGCCGATAGCTACGTCGGCGTACACGGGCCCGTGTACCCGCACCTCAGCGCCAACTCCAACCATGAACGAGGCGCCAAAAGCGTTCTTTTCCGGCGCCAGGGCCTGATTCTTGTCAAGGTTGACGGTGCCGAACTCGTTCATATACGAGGCGTCAATCATCAGGTCGTCGTAGATAGGATAGACGCCGTAGGCTGTGGCTTTGCCGCTGCACTGGCTCACCTTGGAGGAGGTGACGAAGCCGAGCTTGAAGCCGGCCAGGGCATGAACGGCCACCGTCGGGTTAATGTGATAGCGGTAGTTGATGTAGATAGGCACGAGGAAGCGCCCGGCACTCACTTTCTGGTGGAGGTCGTTAAGCTGGTAGTGGCGGANGTAGGGCNCGCCGTCCATANCGGCNTGCGCNNGTGCCGCATAGCTGTAGGCGAGCTCCGGGAGGCCGGCGGTCATTGACATGGAGCCGTAGCCGAGCCCGATGTTGGCCTCGAGCGAGTTCTTCTCCTTGCGCCAGAAGGTATAGCCGAAGTCGACGCTGAAATCGGAGGCCGAGCTTTTGGGATCTACCTCCCCCAGGGTGCTTTTGACGCTCATGGCGCTGCCGAGACCGATGTCGGCCGTGACCTTCACTGCGAATTTCTCCTCTGAGGGGGTCTGAGCGGCAGCCGTCAATGCCGTGAGCATCGCCGCCGCAATATATAATGCTTTGATATTCATGATTTTCGATGAATTAACGAACGATTATTTTCTTGGCCTTGAGTTCGGAGTCGCAGTCGCGTGTCACAATGTACGACCCGGCCACGAATTGGTTCAGCTCAATTTCCTCCCTGCCGGCCTCGGTAGCGGAATATGTCTTGGAGAAGACCATGACGCCCGCTGCGTTGTAGACGGCCACGCGCGTATCTTCCGCCGTGCTNACTTTGATGGAAATCTTTGAAGGAGTGACGGTTATCCATTCGTCATCCTCGAAGCCGNCGCGGCCGGGCTTNTAGCCGTACTCGGACGNGTCGAAGCAGACTTCCTCNCNNCCGTCGAGGTGGCGGAGGTTGCTGGTGGCGATGTGTCCGGGTTCGATTTCNCGCACGGAGAATGCCCAGAAGTCATTGGCATCGTTATTGTAAACATCGGCCGCAACATGGCAGTAGCGCAAGTTTGTTTCGGCAAGGATGGTGGATTTACCTTCGGGGCTGGTGTAGCCCACCACGTAGGAATAGCCCTGCGAGGTAAGTTCGGCGTCGGTGATGGGCATCATGATTACGAAGGTGCATGTGGTNCCGTCGCCCTTGCGCAGGAGNTGCTTGGGCGTAAGGGGACGGTCGTGGACAATGACTGTACCCATGCCGTTTTTACCCGCGGCGTTNATGGCGGTGATGATTGCGCTGCCCGCTCCGGTGCCGGTCACCTTGCCGTCGACCACATCGGCGATGGCGGGGTTGTTGGAGAACCATGTGACGGTTTTGTCCGTGGCATCTTCGGGTTCGANTATAGCNTTGAACTCCACTTCCTGGCCCACATAGATGTGCACCTCGNGGGGGTCAACGNTGATGTTTGACACCTCTATGGTACGGGGAATTACNGTCAGGAGGCATTCGTCGGTAAGACCGTTGGAGGAGGAGGCGTAGATTGTGGCCTGGCCCACGCCGAGGGCGATGACCATGCCATCGGTGGTCACGGNTGCAANGGCCCAGTCGGACGATTTCCACGTGATGGTCTTGTCCGTTGCGTCGTCGGGCTTGACGATGGCCGTGAGATTGTAAGTGTCCTCAACGACGAGTTCGAGCGTCTTGGGCGTGAGGGAAATCTCAGCCACCGGGGTCACGTCGGGCACCACGGTCACGTGGCAGTAGCCGAAGACGCCGTTGTGGGCCGTAGCGGTGATGGTTGTGGAGCCGACGCTCACGGCGGTGACTATGCCACTGGCATCGACGGTGGCGATGAGGCGGTCCATGGAGGTCCAGGTCAGGGTCTTGTCAGTTGCGTTATCCGGGGCTATGATGGCCAGCAGGTCGGTGGTTCGGCCCACGCGCATGAGGAGTTCGGTGTTGGTGAGCCCGACGCTTTCCACGGGGATGAAGCCGGGGAAGACGGTGACGATACACTCGACGGTGAGACCGTTGGACGACGAGGCGTAGATTGTTGCGACGCCCTCAGCCACGCCGGTTACAACTCCGTCGGCATCCACCGTGGCGATGGCGAGGTCGGACGACTTCCATGTCACCGTCTTGTCCGTTGCATCGGCCGGGAGTACGGTTGCGACCAAGGTGAAGGTTTCTCCCACTTCAATTCCGATATCGGTGGGTTTGATGGTCAGGTCGGTGACTGCGATNATGTCCTGGGGGTCCTCGACGGTAACGGTACATATGGCAGATACGTCGGGGTCGGAGACGGATGTCGCTATGACTGTGGTGACGCCGACTGCGTTGGCCGTCACGAGGCCCTTATCGTCGACAGAGGCGATGGAGGGGTCGGTNGCNTCCCAGGTCACNNCCTTGTTGGTGGCGTTGTCGGGGCGNACGATGGCGGTGAGTTCCGAGGTGAAGCCCACNCGCATGAGCAGGTCGGTGTTGGTGAGCGAGATGTGCTCTACCGGAACATCGAGCGGGGTCACCGTCACGGCGCATTCGGCCGTCAGACCGTTGGACGACGAGGCGTAGACCGTAGCCTCGCCGGCGCTGACTCCTGTCACGAGGCCGTTTTCGTCCACCGTGGCGATTGCGGCGTTGGACGACATCCATGTGACTGTCTTATCCGTGGCATCATCGGGTTTAATTGTTGCGATAAGTCCGAATGTTTCGCCTTCGAGGAGTTCGATAGCAGTTCGGTTGAGGGTTATTTCTTCAACGGCAATGATTCGCGGAATGACCGTTACGGCGCACTCGGCCTTCACGCCATTCTCGGCGGTTACGGTGACGATGGTGAAGCCGGGTTTAATTGCGGTGATGACGCCGTTGGCATCCACGGTGGCGATGGTNGGGTCCTCGGAGGNCNAGGTAATATCCTTTTCAGTGNCGTTTTCGGGGTGAATGATGGCCAGGAGTTCCGAGATATCGCCTTCGACGAGCAGCAGCTCGGTGTTGGACAGTGNAATACTTGTCACTTCGATATAGTCGGGTACCACAGTGACGATACATTCAACCATCAGACCGTTGGACGACGATGCGTAGATGGTAACCGTGCCGGGTGCTACGCCGGTGACGACGCCGTCGGCGTCGACCGTAGCCACCGCTGTGTTGGACGATTCAAAGGTCACTTCCTTATGGGTGGCGTCGGCGGGGGTGATGGTGACGCTGAGGGGGAGCTGCTGGCCGACTTCGATGATTTCTTCTGTGGGATCGATTTCGATGCCGGTGACGGATATCACTTTGTCCGGGTCCTCAACGTACACTTTACAAATGGCGGTGACTTCGGGGTTGGAGACGGAGGTGACGATGACGTCTGCCGTTCCCTCAGCTATGCCGGTGATGATACCGTCAGGGGTGACGGTGACGATGGACTCGTCTTCGGATTGCCATGTGACGGACTTGTCCGTTGCGTCGGCGGGTCGCACAATGGCAATGAGAGCCGTGGTGTAGCCGATACGGATGTAGAGTTCGCTGTTGGACAGGGAGATGCTTTCAACGGGGGTGGGAATTACCTTGACGAGGCATTCGGCGGTTTTTCCTTCGCAGGTGGCAGTGACGGTTGCTTCACCGAGGGCCACGGCGAGGATGTTGCCGGAGTTGTCGACCTTCAGGACGGTTTCGTCGCTGCAGGCCCAGTTGACAGTGGTGACCGATGCATCCCAAGGCACGACGGTAGCTGTCAGGGCGTCCATGCCNCCGACNTACATTTCGATTTCATAGCGGTCGAGCTCGACGGCTTCGGTGAGGATAACGCCGGTGACGTCGCAGGTGGCGGTTTTGCCGTTTACGGTTGTAGCGGTGATGACTGCGGAACCTTTATAGACGGCAGTGACCACACCCTCGTCGGTAACCGTGGCCACGGACTCGTCCGAGGAGGTCCAGACGATGTCGCGCTCGGTGGTGTATTCAGGGTTGTAGAACTGAGTCAGGGTTGACGTTTCATCCTTTACAATAGTGAGCTGCGATGAACTGAGAGCGATGCTGATTGGGCTGACTCCAAGGGTTGTCGACGTGGAAGTGAGGGCCACGTCGCGGTCGCCGGCGCCGACAAATTTAATCTGTTCGATCTTCACGTCGGAAGATTTGAAGTCCAAAGCGGCGTCCACTTCCATACGCATAAGCACACCCGAAGAGCCGACGAAGGCCTGCTGGGAAGCGGCGGTTGAATAGCATCCCAGGTAGTACTTGCCGGATTTCTGGTTAGCCACCACCACGTAGGAATCGTCGGCGCGCTCGGGATTGAGCGAGATGGCCGGCTTTCCCTGGGCGTCGGTCTGCAAGGTGAGGCCGGCGGGGATAGTAACCACGGCCTGGAAGCCGAAGAAAGGCGTGGCGTTGTCGAGCACAAATTCGAGGGTTGCAGGCTGGCCGGGCTCGGGGGCGGTCTGCTGCACGTAGAAACTATTCTGCGCGGAGCCCCCCGGAGCGGCAAAAGCAAGCATCAGCCCCAGCAGAGTCAGTATCTTAGTCAGTTTTTTCATCGCATCGGTATGAGATAAACATGGGGACACACGTGGTGTCCCCATGAACGATTATTTTACAGCAATTTTAGTGGCGACGCCGTCGACGGAAATAATGTACATTCCGTTTTCGAGTCGGATATATTCCTGGTCGGACTCACCGACGAAGGCTCTGATTGTACGGCCGTCGATGGTGTAAACGCCGATGGCCTTACCGGCGGCGTCGTTGATTATGATGCCGTCGGGAGCATAGTCGTAGTCGACTTCACCGCCGCGGACCATTGCGAGGCCCGACTGGCCGTTGCCGGCGCGGGAGGTCAGGGCGTAACAGTTGGAGGCCAGGTCGGAGGCGATTATGTTGGAGATGAGCACATCTTCGCTGCGGAGGTCCTTGCCGCTGACGGTGAGACTGAGCAGGGATGCAGCCGTGGGAGCGAAGGCTGCGTTGTCGGGTGCGAAGAGGATTACGCGGGTGGTGCGGTCGTCGAGGTTGGCGGTGCTGAGCACGTGGCCGCAGACACGGTCGCCGGCCTTAACATCCTTCAGGCGAACGCCGGCGGGGAGGGTGATGTCGGCCTGGAGGGCCACATACTCGCCGGAGTTGACCAGGTACACGGGGATGACGCCGTTGATGTTTTCGCCAACTTCGAGTGCATCGAGGTCGGCTTCCCCGGCGCCCTTCATAGCGCGGGTGCGGGCTTCCTTGACGGCTTTGGCGGGTTGTGCCAAGGCCACCTTGATGGCTGCGGATGCGTCGGAGATGGAGATGGTGCCATCCTTATTTACATCGGCGCCCTCGCTATAGAACTCGTCCCATTCGCTCCGGCTCATATCGGGGCGTTTGGTGCGCCAGTTGGAGAGGACTTCGGGGTTCTGGACCACGTAGTTTGCGATGTTTACGGCGTCGTTGACGGTGAACAGGGCGTCCCAGTTGGCATCCGCTACCTGGGGATAGACGGAGAGGGTTACATCGTGGTAGAAATGATGGTCGGTCTCGACATGGACGTTGGAGCGGCCTACAGCCTTGAGGGTAAGGGAACCGTCGTGAGCCGGATTTACATCGGCAATGACACCGTTGGCGAGGGTCCAGGTCATCTTCTGGCCGTCCAGAGGCCGGGTGGAATTGATGAAGTAACCTGTCTCGGTGGGATGGAGCAAGGGCATCTGGAGGCGGGTGGGCTGGTCCATAATGATGCCGGGTTCGATTCTGTGTTCGTGCACGCTCCAGGCTTTCTTGAAGTCGTCGAGGCATTTTGCCTGGACGTAGATTTTGCAGTGGGGCTCGGTGAGCTTGCGTTCGCCGATCATCTTGGGCGGAGTTTCGGTGTAGACCTTGATTGTGGTGAGCACACCGCAATCGTCGAAGGCATTTTCGCCAATCTGCAGCAGGGACTTGGGCAGGGAGGTGACGGTGAGTTTTTCGCAATAAAAGAATGCTTCACGGCCAATCACTTCCACGCCTTCGGGGATGTTGATGTTCTCGAGCTCGATGCAATTCTTCATTGCAAAGTCGCCGATATTTTTGAGCTTCCAATTCTGGGAGCGTTCGAACCGGCGCAGGTGGCGGCAGTCCATCAAAGCGCCCATTCCGATTTCCTCAATGTCGTCGTGCATAGCGATGGTGAGAAGACCGCGGCAATCCCTGAACACTTCGGGGTTGAGGCGCGTCACCTTGCGGGGCACATCAAAATAGGTCAGACCGTAGCAGTTGGCAAAAGCACGTTCGCCAATGTTGGTGATGGACTTGGGGAGGTTGATTTCAAGGAGGTTCTTGCACCCGTTGAAAGCCTCCTGGCCGATATCGAACACCGATTCGGGAATATTGATGCCGACGAAGTTGAGGTCGTCTTCGAAGGCATCGTTACCGATTCGAATAACCTTATAGGACTGTCCGAAGTAATCACTGTTGGGATCAATGTTCTGCACATATTCGGGCACGTCGTAGGTTGTAGGTTCGGTAGCGGCAACGGCCGGGCCGGCGACTTCGCAATAGGGGTGGGGCTTATTGCTGAGTACACGGAAACGGAGGTTGTTCTTAACTTCGAGAACGCGCTCCAGATGCAGGAGCTCCTCGTCCTCGGCTACAATTTTATAGAAGAGAGCCCAGGGGTTGATTCCCTTGAGGTTTTCGAGTTTAGAATAGGGGGCATATAGAGTCGCCTCGTGGCTGGCATATACCTTGGGCGAGAAGAAACCTTCATCAAATGCTTTGGGGGTGGAGGCGAGGTATTTAACGGACATGGCGCTGTCGCAGTCCACGAAAACTCGGCTTCCTTTTTCCAGGGAAGCGGGTACGGTAATCTCCTTCACACGCTTGCAGCCGGAGAAGGCATAGTCGCCGATATTTTTAATGCCTTCGCTGAGTTGAATCTCCGGGAGGTTAAAGCATCCGTTGAAGGCCATGTAGGGAATGGTATCCAATGAGCCGGGGAAATTGATGCCGGGCATTGATTCACATCCGTAGAATGCTCCCTCGCCCAATGAGGTCAGGCTCTGGGGCAAGGTAACGTTCCTGGTAGGGTAATCTTTCAATTCCCATATTATGGGACAGGCCGATATGCCGTCTTTGTTTACAATATAATCGGTTATGGTAACCTCCACATCCCTGACGCCGAAGAAAGTATCGCTGAAGCAATTCTTGAAGGCGTATTCACCGATGGAGTTTACGGCGCTACCCATATTCAGCTGGACGAGGTTGCTGCAGCCGTCGAAAGCGTGAGCTCCGATTGAGCGGACTCCTTCGCCAATGGTTAAAGAAGCCAAACCGTAATTATAATAGTAATACTTATTGATATATGTGTTTTTCTTGTCGTTATCGTAGTACTTACGGGTATTGACAGCACATCCATAGAAGGCATAGTCCCCGATTGAAGTTACGGCGTCGGGAATTACGACAGAAAGGTTGAAAACCTCTTCGGCGGGTGGGGCATCAAACATCGCTTCGGAGAAGCATCCGTAGAAAGTATAGGGCTTAATCTCGGTGATGCCTGAAGGGATTGTCAGCGCCATCACATTCTTGGAGTGCATGAATGCAGAGTCTCCGATTTCGACGATAGACTCCGGAAGGTAAAGTGTGGAAAGAGCGGTGGATCTGAAGGCTGCGTTGCCGATTTTCTGCAATCCTTCGGGTAAATAAATTGTTTTGAGGTTTTCACAGCTGTCGAAGGCATGGTCGCCTATGTACTTCAGCGTTTGGGGCAGTTCGAGTTCCTTAATATCGGTGTTATATGCAAAAGCGTATGGCTTTAATGAGTCAATGGCGGCATCGCAGATATTGGTATAGTCTTTACTATAGTCCATATTGTCACAACCGTTGAAAGCATAAGCACCGATGCTGCCTCTTTCCTCGACATCCGCTGGTTCCCACCATACATATTCCAAATTTTTACAGTTGTTAAAAGCGTAGTCGCCAATTGTTACAGCCGGATTTCCCAATTCAACAAACTGGAGGCCGCTATAACTCTCATAATCAGAATCTAAATCCCGGAGGCTACAACCGTCGAAGGCGTGTGCGCCAATATGGGTAACCGTTTCGGGTAAGCTGACGTACTCCAGAATGACGCAATTAGAGCAGGCATAATCGCCGATTCTTGTGACGGTTTCAGGTACATCAAACGCGTTCATACCCGAAGGAGCGCGAAGCAAAACGGTGCCTGTAATATCCAGGAGCAGCCCGGACTCGGAAGTATAGAGTGGATTGCCGTCCTCAACTACTATCTCCTCCATGTTGAGACAGCCGGCGAACCAGTTGTCCGTCAGGTCTTTATCAAAATCGGAACGAATGACAACAGTTGTTATTCCAAGGCATCCTGCATAAACGGAATCGCCCATTTCGACATTAAACAGCTGGGCCTCCTCAAGGGCTATGCAGTTTTTGAAGGCATGCGAGCCGATGCTCTCCAGAGATTCAGGGAAGTTGATTGACTCGAGTGCGCCGCAATCGGCGAAGGCGCCATCGCGGATTTTTGTTACACCTTCTTTGATATTTGCCTTAACGATGCTCGGGAGTGCTGAAACGACTTCAGTCCCTTCGTAATAGATACCGTCCTCCAGGCCTTCTTCATCGAGGATTTCGTCTAATCCCTGAAGGTTGTAACAACCGATGAATGCAGATTTGCTTATGGAATCCACTGCCGGAGACATGGTAATGGATGTGAGATTGCCGCAGTAGGCAAAGGCGTAGTCGGGAATCTTGGTGATGTTCTCGCTGAGTGTAATTCCGGGCATGCGTGTCGCGCCCTGGAAGGCTCCAACGCCCAGGGATGTGACACTGTTCGGGAGGGTTACCTCCAGAGAAGCGATAGTACAGCCATCTTCAGGACAGCTCATGCAGTTGGAGAATGCATAGTCGCCGATGGTGGTCAGTGCATTACCAAACTCTATCTGCCCGAGGTGACGGCAACCATCGAAAGCATGGGCCCCGATGGTGGTTACCCGACTTCCGATTTTGAGCTCACTGAGGCCATAAACGTAACGGTAGTCGCCGCCCGGTCCTCGCTCTCCCGCATGCTGGTAACACCCGGCAAAAGCATAGTCGCCAATAGTGGTCACTTTGTCGGGAATAGTGAATGAAGCAATGTTCCTGCAATTGTAAAAGGCATAGTCGCCAATTGAAGTAACCTCATCGGGAAGTTCGTTCAGCATAANCCATCCGCAACCATAGAAAGTAAAGGGATTCACTTTCTTGAGACCGGAGGGGAGGGTTACGTATGATAACTTTGCGCACTGATAGAAAGCTGAATCACCGATTTCGGTGACATCTTCGGGGATTATGATTTCCGGCAGTGTTATGCAATCCTTAAAGGTACCGCTGCTGATTTTTTTGAGGTCGGAGGGAATCACTACAGATTGGAGCTCGGGGCAATTGCGGAATGCTCCGGAGCCGATTTCACCGGCAGAGCCCTCTATACGGATTGACTTCAGCTGGGGATTGTCGGCGAAGGCGTTATCAGCAATAATGGTTTTATCGCTATAGATTGTTACGGCGTTGGTGTGCCAACTGTTCACATAGGCTTCACATTTATCTATGATATCTTTATGCACGCTTTCGGATGTTCCAAAGTTCCAGTTATGCCAGTTATCGTCCATGTTGTGAAACAAGGATCGGGGATAGAACCAGTTGAGGTCATCGTAATAGATACGGCCTCCTTTGACCCTGACAGTTTTTATTGTTTGATTTTTGAAGCAGTTAAAGAATGCATACTCTCCGATACTTTCGATAGAAGAAGGTATATCCAATCTCATAAGGCTGCAGTTCGCAAAGGCATAGGCGCCAATGCGGCCTTTTTTGTCGACTTGCGGCTGGGGATACTTGAGCCCGCTGCACTTCAATTCTTCGCCAATGGTAACGAGTTCCAAAAATTCACAACCGTAGAATGCGTAATCGTCGATGACACAACTCGGATTGGGGATTTTGACTTTGCAAATACCATAGTTCAACTCGTTGTCTTCTCTTTCGAAGTAGCATCCTTCGAAGGCGTGTTTTCCGATATATTCCACAGAGGCGGGGAGAAGCAGATAATCGTCCAGGCCGGTCAAACGGCCGCCATATCCATAGATGGGCAGGTCTATGTTTGTGACGAAATTTCTTATAATCAATCCATATTGATCACCTTCCGTAAAATGGCCGGTGGTGAGGTTGTGGCAGTTTCGGAAGGCATAATTGCCGATATACTTGAGGTTTTCGGAAAATTTGATGTACCCTATGTTATGGAGCACCTTGTTTTCGCACATGTTGAAGGCATAGTCCTCGATGCGGGTAATGGAGTTTGACATTATGACGGACCGGATTGCGGGACAGTCGTCAAATGCCATCTTGCCGATGGTTGTGACGGTGTATTCTGTTCCGGTATCGGAGTCGACAACTTTATCGGGTATGAGGATATCCTGCATTTCCAGATATGAGGGGTCGAACACGACCTCCACGGTCCTGTCGGTTTCGGAAATGATATTGTAGGTTAATGTTACAGGGTTCTCAAGGGTCATAACCTCAAAACCACCGGTGGTTGATGTTCCAAGGTCGTACTTGGAGTACTGGTAACCGAGGCTGTAAGGCAGAGCATCTCTTTCCGGATAAGAGTATGTGAATTTGCCGTCGGAAGCCGCAGATATTGGCAGGGCTATCGAGAGCAGTGCTATCAAGGATACAAGAAGCTTTTTCATATGTAGAGAGATGTGTTGTATTTATAGAAAAGGTCGGTCAAGCACCCGCGGGGGCACGACTTAGCCATTAAGTGCTTGTATATGTCTGGTTTATAGGCTTTTAATGTTCGGTTTATAATTTATCCTAAAAGTGCGGAAAGTTGGCACTTTTGGGCAAAGTGCTATTTTCCGCGCAAAGATAATTATAATTTTTGAAAGCAACAAGAGGAGATAGTTAATTTTTTGAGCAGAATGTAGGATTTTGTTGCATTTTGGATTGATTTAGGAAGAATGAGCACCCGGAGACAAACCTCTTTTGCGAGCCCGGTTCTCGGCCGAGCTCTATACCCTTAGGACGCACCGAACGTGCAATGCGGTTCAAATAAGANTCAAATGGGATAAAAAAGCGCCACAGCGTTGTATATAAAAGAACAATTAAAAAAACAACGCTATGGCATCTTCTCTTTTTA
>WFLX010074247.1_pt1 | contig 13749 bp, 5 predicted proteins | sample 4967041 | NCBI WGS metagenome assembly WFLX01 (sample SAMN12857096, study PRJNA449069) | gut metagenome | isolation source: stool from male and female vole | host: Microtus ochrogaster | place: USA:Florida | collected 2017
TCGGAATATACGCGTGGCTTTATCCATATTTAGAGTTGGAAGTGTTCAATAAATTTCAAACATATATCAATGGCTCTTTGGCTGATGATGCAGAACTGGTCAGTGGGCATCTCGGAAGCAAAATTCTGAATGGCCTGCTCCTTATTGTAGATACCGGCGATATAGAGGTCGACCGTTTGAAAAACCTTGTCGTTGGCAACTCCTCCTTCAATGATGTCATATTTCTTAAATTCATCGCCTCCCTTGCGGCAGCCACATACGAAGTCAAGCCATTCCTCATTGTAAGAATCGAAGACTTTGATGTTTAGATCGGGTTCAGGTTTATACTCGAAAATATGCAGAAAAGCATCCTTGCCTGCCCTGATAAAGCGCTGCGCATACTTGTCGGCCTGTTCTCTGAGCCGGGTGACATAAAAGCCTTTCCCAAAGTCAAGTGCATTGCGGGAATGATTCACATCGGGAGCCTCAAATTTACGGTCGGATGTGTGATAGACTAACATAGCGAGTAACCTTTGTTTTTCATGAGTTTGATAACATCCTCTGCAACATATTCAAGGCTTAAAGTGTGAAGCACATCATAGGCTGCTGCCAAGTAGTTTTTGATAATTCCGGCTGCATGAAGTTTCTTATATATGAAAGCACATGATCGACCGGTCATTTGAGCCAAAGCTCCGATGACGCATGTTATGTAGTCAATTTGCTGCTTTGTCATATTCTCAAACAAGGATTTCTGATTCAGTCCGGTAAGGCAAAGATAATGATTTTTTTTGAAATACAGGTTTTTTCTTTTAAAATTTTTGCCGTTTGAAACCGAAAGAGTCTGCTCTGCGAAGGCGGTGGAGCAGAGGAGCAAGACGGAAGCAAAATTAGAAAGGACCGGTTGTTCACGCAATTTTCAACCAATCGCCGTAAATTTTCAATGAATCGGGGGTTTAATGCTGCTTCTTGGCGCATTTCGGGCATATTCCTTTAATCATATAGTTCACCGAGCGGGGAGTGAAGCCATCGGGTATATTGATTGGAGGAATGCTGACACTTTCGAGACAATACGTTTCCTTACATTGCTGGCAGTGGAAGTGGACGTGCTGGTCGGAAATCGAGTGGTGGTCGTTGCTGCGACACAATTCATATTTCAGCGACCGGCTGCCATCTTCAATAGCGTGCACTACGTCATGTTCCGAAAAGAGCTCCAATACCCTGAAAATACTTGTTTTATCCATCGAAAAACCGAGCAATTCCTCCAGTTGACCCAGACTGACCGGTTGCGAAGCCTTGAATAGCTCCTTCACAACGAGGATGCGGTTGGCGGTAGGGCGTACCCCTTTGGCGTTCAGTAACTTCTCAATTTCAGTATTGTTCATTGTGGTTTCGTGGGGTGCTACATGTGTAGGTCGGTTTTGTGGCCCAAAGTGCGTTTATAGTATGACGGCGATATATTTTTTTATAGGAGAAGCCAATTGCCGAAGTCATGATTTATATCTTATTTACAAGGAAAATACCGAAAAACACCAGTAGAATTGCGATTCCCTTTATAATNNCGAATGTACCGACNCCNATGGCCACGGCANTTANGCATGCAAAAACCGNNTGGANATAATTATACATGCTGACTACGGTAGGCTTCAGTACCCTTTGCGCCACCGGAATCATTAAATAGCTGATAAAGGTTGCAAAAATTATGATGTAGGCGGTTTCGAGATATATTTTCCAACCCAGGGAGTGAAAGTCGGTGGCGAGTATGGCGGGCAGGCAGAAGGGAACGTAAGTTATCGCCGACAGGAAAAACAGCCATTTCATAAGGGTGTAGGGCGAATATTTATTGATTATCCGGCCGAATGCGACGTAATAAACCGCCGCGCAGATCTGAGCCATCAGGCAGAGCGAGTCGCCAAGCACCGGATTGGTCGCAATTCCGCTTTGCGGCGAATTATAAACCAGCAGCAGGGTGCCCCCCAGGCCGATGGCTACCCCCGATACTTTAAGCCGGGTCATTCGGAAGTGTAGAAAAATCGCCGCAAGAATCATTGTGAACACCGGGGTCAGGGAGCTCATAACCGACGAATCAATGGGGTTAGTCATTCCGACACCGATTATAAATAGCCCCTGATTGGCCGAAATGATGAGGATTGACGCTAACAAGAGCGATTTCCAGTCGCTACGGTCAATTTTCTGCCGTGGCTGAAATGAGTCGGGAAGAATGAATGAAAAGAGCAGAAACATCGCTGCGCCTCCGAGAATCCTTATGCCCGAAAGCGCGTAGGGTGAAATCGTTTGCGAGAGCATAATGTCTTTAGAAAGCGGCGACATTATGCCCCAGCCCAAGTTCGCAAACAGCATGGCTANATGGCCGATGCGCNTANCTTGCNGCNGCGAAGAGTTCACGCCTGNCGANTTTAGAACCGGTAGATCAGAGAGAGGCTAAGTGAGAATCTCGACAGTTTTGAGCGGGTCATGTATGATGCCAGTGCCTTTGTGGTCTGGCCTTCGGCAACCGTATATGTTACCGGTGCGTTCTGGTCTGTGAAAGGCGCGTCGGCCGACTTGATTGACTTGAACATGTTGGTCAGGGAGCCTTCGTATCTGAAAGAGATGTCGCCGGCCAGGGGCCCCCAAATCCAGATTTCGGCACCTATGCCGGTCATTATGGATGCGCCAACGGCGTTGGTTTTCGGCTTTATGGCTTGGTCGGTGGTAAGGGCGGTTTCGCCGAAGCAGTTCATATAGGTGGCATCAATCATCAGGTCGTCATATTGAGGATATATGCCATAGCTGAAGGCAGTGGCGGTTGCCTTGCCGATGTTTCGGTAAACGCTGAAGCCAAGCTTGAGGCCGAGCAGGGCATGAAGGCTAACCCTTTGTGAAAGCTTATAACGGTAGTTCAGGTAAATGGGGAGCGTAAGCCGGTTTGCCCGAACTTTCTGGTTCATGCCGCTGATTTCGTAATAGCGCACATAGGGGTCCATATCCATATCGGCATCGGCCGGGGCGGAGTAGTCGTAAGCAATACCGGCCAGTTTGGATGTCAGCGATGTGGAGCTGAACCCGAGTCCGATATTTGCTTCGAGCGAATGCTGACGCTGTTCCCAGAATGTCCATCCGAAGTCGACTCCAAGGTCGTAGGATGAAGATTTGGAGCCGGTGGCGGGGAGGGAATATGCGGTGCGCATAGCTTTGCCCAGGCCAATGTCGGCGTTAGCTTTAACTGCAAACTTTTCATCTGTGGTATTTTGGCCCGACACCGAGAGAACGGCGGGGAGCATGGCCAGGGCGATTGCTATATGTTTGGCGTAATTTTTCATTTTTCGGGTTGGAGTTACTTAACGGACAACGAATATTTTTGATTGCGTTTTCCCGTCGCAATTAACAGTTACCAGATATATTCCGGGGGTAAAACGGTCAAGCGAAATTTCGTGGGTTAGCGGAGCTATGCCGGAGCAGAACTGCGAGTAGACGTTGGTGCCGGTGGTTGTGTAGATTGCAACGTGCATTGATTCCCGGTCGGCCGGGGTAATGCAGATCATCGAGGGGGTAATCGTAATCCAGTCTTCGGTGTCGGCAACGGAGCGGTTGCGTGCCGAGGGGTCGAATCCGTAAATTACCGGGTCGAAGCAGATTTCCTCTCTGCCGTCGAGATGGCGCAGGTTGCTGGTGCCTACGTCGCCGTCGGCATATTCGATAAACGAGAACGTCCAGAAATCGAGGGCGGGATTATTGAATATCTCGGCGGTAGTGTGGCAATAGCGCAGCGGAGTGTCGGCAATGATTTGCGATTGACCCTGAGCGTCGGTGTAGCCAACGGCGAATTGGTAGCCCAGCCGGGTGAGTTCACGGTCGGGAATATCCATCATGATTACGAATGTGCAGGTCGAGCCGTCGCCTTTTCTCAGCAGCTGGCGTGGGGTGAGCGGGCGCGGTTTGACGATAACGTTGCAGGTGGCTGCCTTGCCGTTCGCGGTTGTGGCGGTAACGGTTGTTGAACCCACTGTAATGCCGGTCACAACTCCGTTGTCAACTGTTGCGATGTCGGAATCGGCGGTGCTCCAGGTAATGGTCTTGTCGGTAGCGTCGTCGGGCGAAACAGTGGCGGAAATCAGCGCGGTTTCACCTTCCATAAGTATTAACTCATCGGGCTCGACGCTGATTGAGGTGGGGTTGATAACGTTGGGTGTAACGGTTACATTACATTCTGCGGTCAAACCATTTGATGACGATGCGTAGATTACGGCCGAACCGGAGGCGATGGCGGTAACCACACCGTCGGTCGAAACGTCGGCTACCGCAAGGTCGGAAGATTTCCAGGTAACGGTCTTGTCGGTAGCGTCGTCGGGGGTAATTATGGCCGTCAGCGCTTCAGATTCTCCTTCTTTCATCTGAAGTGATGTTGGAATAACCTGAATGTCTTCAACGTTGGTTATTACGGGCACCACGGTGACAGTGCAGATTGCCTGGAGATTGTTGACGGTCGAGGCGGTGATGATTGCCACGCCCTGCTTAACGGCGGTAATGATAATGCTTTCTTCATCGATTTCCACTGTTGCGATGTCGGGGTGGTTAGAGGTGCAGGTAACGGTTTTGTCGGTCGCTTCAGTGGGGTAGATGATCGCGGTGATGTCGGTGGTGAATCCCTCTCTCATCAGCAGTTCGGTGTTGCTCAGGGTAATGCCGGTTGGCAAAATCTCGCCGGGCACAACCGTGACCTCACATTCGGCCGTGTGGCCGTTAGACGATGAAGCGTAGATGGTGGCTACTCCGACGCTTACGGCAGTTACCTCGCCGGTTTCGGAAACCGCGGCGATTGCCGGGTTAGACGAACGCCAGGTAACGGTTTTGTCGGTCGCATCTTCGGGCGATACGGTAGCCTCCAGGGTTTCCATATCCCCTACGGTCATTTGAAGTTTAGTCTTATTGAGGTCAATATCGTCAACAACAACGGGGATTACGGTTACCGTGCAGGTTGCATATACTCCGTTGGCCGCTTTGGCAGTAACGATTGTGACGCCGACCTTCAGACCGGAAATTATGGCTGTGTTTTCCCCTTCGGGAGTTACCGTTGCGATTGTTTCGTCGCTTGAAGTCCAGGTCAGGGTCTTGTCAGTTGCATCGTCGGGGCGGACGATAGCGAGCAGGTCCGTAGAGTGCCCTTCGCGAATGGTTAGCTCGGTGTTTGTCAGCGAAATGCTCTGAACCGGCACTTCACCCTTGCTTACCGTAACGGCGCATTCGGCGGTTTTGCCATTAACGGTTGAAGCATAGATGGTTGCAACGCCCGGGCTTATGGCGGTTACCAAACCGGTTTCGCTAACGGTAGCTATTGCGCGGTCCGAAGACTTCCATGTAACGGTTTTGTCGGTTGCATCTTCCGGAGTGATAGTGTAGTTCAGGGTTTCGGTGTCGCCAACGATCATGTCGAGCGAGGTCGGATTGAGAGTTATTTGAATGTCAACGTCTTCGGGTATGACTGTTACGGTGCACTTGGCATTCACACCGTTTACGGCCGTTGCGGTAACAACTGTTGTGCCAAGCTCTTTAGCCGTGATCAGACAGATGTTTTCGCCTTGCGGCGCAATCGCTGCGATTTCTTCGTCGCTTATTGTCCAGGTGAGGGTTTTGTCGGTTGCATCGTCGGGGCGCACGATAGCGAGTAGGTCGGTTGTGTGGCCAACGTGCATTGTAAGTTCCGTATTTGTCAGCGAGATGCTTTCAACCGGCACTTCGCCCTTGCTGACCGTAACGGCGCATTCGGCTGTTTTGCCGTTTGAGGAAGAAGCGTAGATGGTGGCGGTGCCGGCACTGACGGCAGTAACCTCTCCGGTTTCGGAGACGGTTGCGATAGCGCGGTCCGACGAACGCCAAGTAACGGTTTTGTCAGTAGCGTTTTCGGGGGTGATGGTGGCGATTAGGGTTTCGGAGTCGCCAACAATCATGTCGAGGGTAGTCTTGTTGAGAGAAATTGCCTGAACAGGCACCGGAATAACCTGGACGTTACAGAATTCCTNAANTNCGNTAGCNGTTGCGGCGNCNATTGTNGTGGTGCCGATTTTNANNGCGNTAACTATTATTTTGAATTCTCCGTCNGNANCTATATCAACGATTCCTTCGTCGGTTANAGCCCAAGTAACGGTTCGGTCGGTGGCGTCGTCGGGGAGTACAATGGCGGTAAGGTCGGTTATGTCGCCNNCATATANTATCAGGTCCTTGTTAGTGAGTGTAATGCTTTCAACGGCTACTTCGCCTTTGCTGACAGTTACGACGCATTCAGCGGTTTTGCCGTTGGAAGACGACGCGTATATTTTGGTGGTGCCGGCGCTTATGGCGGTTACCAGTCCGGTTTCGGATACTGTAGCGACCGCCGGATCGAAGGTCTTCCATGTAACGGTTTTGTCGGTAGCGTCGTCGGGGGTGATGGTGGCGATTAGTGTTTCGGTGTCGCCAACAATCATGTCGAGCGATTCTTTGTTAAGTGAGATTCCCTCAACTGCAATTATGTTTGGAAGCACCGTAAGCGCGCAGGTTGCCTGCAGGCCGTTGGCGGTTGTTGCAGAGATTATTGCCGAGCCTTGTTTCAGGGCGTTTATTATTGCTTTGTTGTCATTGGCGGGGGTTACGGTTGCGATTTCCTCGTTGGACGATGCCCAGACTACGTTGGGGTCAGTTGTTTCAACCGGCAGCACAATAGCTANGAGTTCAGCGGTTTCTCCCTCGANTTNGGTGAGCATATCGTTGCTTAGCGTAATGNAAGCTGCTTCAANTATTTTGGGAGTAACGGTTACGGCGCATTCGGCTGTCAGACCGTTGGACGACGACGCATAAATGGTTGCCGTGCCTGTCAGTACGGCGGTTACCAGGCCGTTGGCGGATACTGTTGCAATGGCGGGGTTAGACGATTTCCAGGTTATGGTCGGGTCGGTGGCGTTGACCGGAGTTACGGTTGCGCTGAGTTGATGAGTGTCTTCCTCAACCAGAGTCAACGAGGTTTCGCTGATTACTATGGCGCTGACTTCAATTATTGCACGTTCAACGATNATAGTGCAGGTTGCCTTAATTTCGGGGTCGGAAACCGAAGTGGCGGTAACAATGGTTGTGCCTACAACATGGGCAGTCACTATGCCGTTGGCATCGACCGAGGCAATTGANNNGTCNTCGGAANTCCACGTTACCGACGGGTCGGTGGCATCGGCGGGAACTACAATCGGAACCAGGTCGGAAATCTGGCCCTCGTTAAGCCTAAGCTCGGTGTTGCTGAGCGAAAGACCGGTTACCGGGGTGCGTACAACGGTGATTACGCAGGTTGCGGAAACGTCGCCGCAAGTAGCGGTAATGTTAACCTGGCCGAGGCCGGTGGCGGTTACGATGCCGTTGGCATCGACTGTGGCGATGCTTTCGTCGGCCGACTGCCAGGTAACGGTTTTGTCGGTAGCGTCGTCGGGATAAACCGTGGGAACCAGGGTTACGGTTTCGCCAACTCTAAGCTGAGTGCCATAAGTGTCGAGCTCTAACCGCGTTGCGGGGGTGGGAATNACCGTTACCTTGCAGCCGGCGCTTACAAGGCCGCTTGATGCAGTAATAACGGCCTCACCCAGCGACAAGGCTACGATATTGGCTGTATTTTCGTCGGNGGTAACCGTAACGACGCTTTCATTGCTTGATTTCCAGATAACGGTTTTGTCGGTAGCGTCGTCGGGAAAAACCGTTGCAGTGATATTGTCGGTCTGGCTAACCATAAGCGAAACGTTCTCTTTGTCGAGTGTGATTCCGTTGGCTGAAACGATTACTGTTACCAGACAGGTGGCCTCTACGGCCCCGCATTTTGCCGTAACGGTTGTCTGGCCCTGTTCAACGGCCGTTACTACTCCGTTGACTACCGTGACTATGGATTCGTCGGCCGAGCTCCAGATTGTTTCGTCGGATGTAAACACGGGATCNACCGTGGCCGTAAGGGTGGCGGTTGTCCCTTTTTCCATGGTCATTTCCGACTTGTCGAGGGTTATACTTTCGGCGGGAATATAAACGGTTACTTCGCAGGTGGCACTCTTGCCGTCGGCTCCCGAGGCCGTGATGGTAGTGTTACCTTTATATATTGCAGTGACTACTCCGTTTTCGTCGACAGTGGCCACGGCCGGATTGGACGAGCTCCAGACTACGGTCTTATCTGACGCATTGTCGGGAAGCACGGTTGCAACAAGGGTTTCGGTTTCGCCCCAGTTCAGCGAAGTTTCCGACTTGTTGAGTTTGATTTCGCTGACCGGGGTGTAGACGCTAATTAGCGATGTGGCCGTTTTGCCGTTGACAGTGGTGGCGGTAATGGTAGCTGTGCCTTTATAAAGGGCGGTAACGATGCCGTTGCCGTCGACCGAGGCCACAGACTCGTCCGACGAACTCCAGGTCAGGGTTTTGTCAGTAGTATAAAGCGGGGAAAATATCGCAGCGAGAGTTAATGTTTCCTCCTTAATAAGGGTTTGTTCGGCCGGAACGAGCGAAATTGAATTTGCGGCTACGCCAAAGTATGTTGAAGCCGACGAAACGGGTATGTCCTTGTCGGCCTGACCGATGAATTTCGTGTTGGAGATCCGTATGTCACCACCCTTAAATTCTGGGTCAACATTAACCTTGAATTCCATAACCGGGCCATCAGAGCCGCTGATTGCCGGCTGCGGAACCGATGTTGAAAACGTTCCCATATGAAGAACTCCGTTTTTCAGATTGGTTAGAAGCTGATAAGAGGCGTCGAGACGGTCCGATTTCAGAGTGATGTCGGGTTGTCCGTTGCTCTTGGTTGCAATCTGAAGTCCGGTAGGCAGAACTATGTCTGCCTGAAAGCCATAGATAGGGGAGGTGTTGGTTAGCTTGAATTCTATGGTCTCATCGGTGCCGGGCTCGAGATTCGCTGAAATTGCTGATAACTGATTTTGTGCGAGAACATCGGAAGAAGCTAAGGCAAGAGTCAGTGCCAGCAATGAGGCTATCTTATGGAAAGTTTTCATTATCGGAGTGAAACGTTGTTTTATTTAATTACCACTTTGACCGAATGGCCGTTGATGGTTACGATATATATGCCGTGGTTCAGAGGAATGGTTTCAAATTCGGCGGCGCTTGCTATTGTGCTGATCAAGGCACCGTCGACTGCGTAAACCGTTATTGTTTGACCTTGTGCGCCGGTTATTTCAACCCCTTCGGAGGTGGAAATCACAGATGCTTCCATTGCGGAATTAACGTCTTTGATGCCCGACATAACTATGCCGGTTTTGGAGTCGAGTCCGTGGCTCACAGACGAGGCATCGGCAGCGGCAACGTTGAAGATTTCAACGTCTTCGGCCCGGAAGCTACGGCCGCCGACNGTCAGTTCGAGCAGTGCGTCAGTTCCTGAAGCGAACGGAGTGCAGTTGAAGTCGAAGAGAACAATGCGCATGGTGCGGTCGTCAATTCGGCGGGTCGAAAGCGTATGGTTTGCAGCGCGGGNGCCAAGGCTGACTCCGTCGAGGGTAGCACCTTCGGCCACACGGATGTTGGCTTCAAGAGCAACGTATTCCTTGGAGTTGTCGAGCCCGATGAGAAGGGTATTGTTGATGGGCGAACCGACAATGATGGCGTCAACCGGCTCTTGGGGTGCCCCATGTTTGTCGGCAACCTTTTTGGGAGCGACGCCTGAGGCACTATTGTCAAGAACGAGTTTAACAGCGGCCGAGGCATCGGAGATTGAAATCGAGGAGTCGTCGTTTAGGTCAGAACTAAAACCATAGAAGTAGTGCCAATCACCTTCGGCGAGGTCGGTGCGGTTGGTGCCATACCAGTTAACGAGGCCTTCGGGGTTTTGGAGCGCGAAGGTTGCAATATTTACGGCATCGGCGATATCAAGCTTGCCGTCCCAGTTGGCATCGGCGCGCTTCGGATAAACGTCTAATTCACAGTCGTGGTAGTAGCGTTCGTCGGTTTCGACGTGTATGGAGGAGTGGCCCACGGCGTTGAGCAGTATCGTGCCGTCATGTTGCGGGTCGGGAGATGCTACCACGGGGTTATTGCACGACCATGTCATCTTCTGATTATCCAGAGGTCGGTTGGAAATAATCATGTGGGTATTTCCGGGAGTATATTCAGGCATTTCCTTTCGGGTTGGCTGGGCAATGATAATGCCAGGCTCTATTCTGTGGGCATGCACTTTCCAGAGCTCACGATAGTCGTCGAGACATTTTGCCTGAACGTAGATTTTGCAGTTGGGTTCAGTCAGGTTTGCTTCTCCGCGNATNTTGGGGGTATCNTCGGTGTAAATNTTGATGGTTGAAAGAANCTCGCAATCGTCGAAAACATTTTCGCCAATCTCCAATAACGACTTTGGCAAAGAGACTATCTGCAGTTTCTGGCAATAATACATTGCTTCCTTACCGATTTTCTCTACACCTTCGGGGATGTTGATTTTTTCCAGTTCAATGCAGTTTTTCAGTGCATAGTCGTCGATGAGCCTTAGTTTCCAGTTTTCGGAACGTTCGAAGGCTCTGAGATGTCGGCAGTCCATCAGTGATTCGATACCGAGCTCCTCAATGTTGTCGTGCATGGCAATTGAGTTAAGCCCACGGCAATCTTTCAGCACTCCGGGGCTCATGCGGGTGACCAGAGGCGGAACTTCAAAATATGTCAGTGCATAGCAGTTGGCGAATGCTCGCTCGCCAATGTTGGTAATGGTGCCGGGCAAGGTAATCTTAGGCAGGTTTTTGCAGCCGCTGAAGGCTTCTTGTCCGATTTCTACAACACCCTCAGGGATATGAATTCCAACAAGCGTAAGGTCATTTTCAAAAGCATCATTGCCGATTCTTATAACCTTGTACTGCTTACCGTAATAATCGCTGGTTTCATCGGTATTGACAACATAATCCGGAACGATGTAAGAAATAGTATCGGTTGCCTCGCTGGCCGGTCCGGCTACTTCGCAGTAAGGGTTAGGTTTATTGCTGAGAATCCTGAAACGGAGCCCGTTTTTAGTTTCGAGAGCTCGTTCCAAGTGCACGAGGGTTTCGTCTTTGGCAACAATTCTATAGAAATGTGCCCACGGGGTTCTGCCTTTCAGACTATCCAGGGGAGCATTCTTGGCATATATCACTGACTGATTGCTTGAATATACCCTTGGCGAGAAGAAGCCTTCATCAAAGGTTTTCGGCTCTTCGGCATAATAATAAACATTGAGAGCCTTATCGCAGTCAACAAAAGACCTGCTCCCTTTTTCTAAGGATGCGGGAATAGATATTTTCTCTACACCGGTGCAGCCGCCAAAAGCAGTTTCACCAATGCTCCTGATTCCCTCCGGGAGGTTAATTTCGGGTAATTTCATGCATCCATTGAATGCGTGGTCGGGAATTGCGGTCAGTAAGCCGGGGATATTGATGGAAGGTAATTCCGCGCATCCGTTGAATGAGCCTTCGCCCAATGATTCCAGACCATCGGGCAAAACAATCGGTTGAGGGGTATATTCAGTCAGTTCCCATACGGTACCTAATTCTTGTTCAATAATGCCCGTCAATGTGTACTGTACGGCTCTAACGCCGTTAAAGAGTTCTTTAAAGCAATTATTGAAGGCGTAGTCACCTATTGAGGTTACGGCGTCACCCATTTTTACTTCTAAAAGGTGGGTGCAACCATCAAAAGCATGAGCTCCGATTGTTTCAACATTCTCCCCGATAGTTACTGATGAAAGTCCATATTGAAAATAGTGGTGAACGGATGTTGAATAGGGATTGTGGTTGCTTTCACCGTAGTATCTGTTGGTATAGACAGCACCCCCGTAGAAAGCATAGTCCCCGATGGATTTTACGCCATTGGGAATTTCAATAGAGAGGTTGAAATGCTCTTGGGGTTCATCATCAAATAGTCCCGAAAAACAGTTATAGAAGGTGTAGGGCCTGATTTCTTTAAGGCTCGAAGGGAGCTTCAGGTCCATCAAGTCGCTGCAGTTCATGAAGGCAGAGTCGCCTATCTCCTCAACTGCATCGGGAAGTTCAAGGTATTTTATCCCGGCGGATATGAAGGCACTGTTGCCGATTTTTTTCAATCCTTCAGGGAATACTACCGATGTCAGGGTCCGGCAGTTTTCGAACGCGTGGTCGCCTATACTTTCAAGAGTTTGCGGAAGTTCAATCTCCTCGTTAATCTCGCAATTGGCAAGTGCATAAGGTTCCAGAGTGCCTATAACTGCCGAGTAAAAGTTAGTATAACCGTTAATGCCGAGGTCCAGNCTCTCNCANNCATTNAATGCGTATGCTCCAATGCTGCCTTTGTTTGCGGAGTCAATGATGTCGCCGGANAGAGATTCATCCCAGTATATTGCGTTCAAATTCTTACAGTTGTTAAACGCGTATTCTCCTATTGTTACGGCCGGATTGTACANCTCAATCGATTCCAGCCCNTCATAATACTCGGAGTTGCCCCACATGTATGTCGAGTAGCAACCATCAAAAGCGTGAGCACCGATATGCGNTACCGTTTCCGGAATCATCAACCAGGTCATTCTGATGCAGTTGGAGAAGGCGTACTCTCCGATTTTTGTTACCGTGGAGGGAATTATTATCTCATCGCCGTCTAAGCCTATACCCGAAGGAGCGCGAAGCAGGGTTTCGCCGGTAGCATCCAGGAGCATGCCCGAGTCAGAGGAATAACGGGGATTACCATCCTGAACCTCTATGGCCAGCATGTTGATGCATCCTGCAAACCAGTTGTCGTTGATGTTCTTGTCAAAATCAGCCGAGATGTCGACTTGTTCTATTCCGGTGCATCCGGCATAAACTGAATCGCCCATCTCCACATTGAACAACACGGCCGACGGCAGGGATATGCAGTTCTCGAAGGCGTGTGAGCCGATATATTCGAGAGTTTCAGGGAAGTTGATGCTTGATAACGCACCGCACTCAGCGAAGGCTCCATCGCGGATTCTGGTTACCCCATCGGCAATATTTGCTTCCTCAATATTAGCGAGGGCAGAAAGTACTTCAGTGCCGTCTTCGCTATAATATATTCCGTCTTTCAAGCCTTCATCGGGGTAGAAAGCTCCCAAATTTTCGAGGTTGTAGCATCCCAAAAAGGCTGTGGTGCTGATAGTGCCTATTGATGAATAGTTGGTAACCGCTGAAAGGTTATTGCAGTAAGCAAACGCTGAGTCGGGCAGTTCTGTCATGCCCTCGCTCAGGGCGATAGTCGGCAGGTGAGAGCATCCTTGAAATGCCCCGGTTCCAATTGAGGTAACGGTGGCGGGGAGTTCTATGTCGGCGGCAGTGTACATTTCAGGGTTATGGTCTTCCTCCGGACAGCTCATGCAATTGCGGAACGCGTAGTCCCCTATAGTCTTTACCGAGTTGCCAAAGTTTATTTGCCCAAGATGTCGGCAGCCATCAAAAGCATGCGCACCGATCGACACGACACCGTTGCCGATTGTGAACTGTGTCATGCCATAATTCCAAGCCAGACCATTAGGTACTATTCTATAGCTATGTTCGAAACATTCGGCAAACGCATAATCTCCGATAGATGTAACACCGTCGGGAATGTTGAATGAATTCAGTTTCTTGCAGCCGTAGAAGGCATGGTTTCCGATAGAGCGTACTCCGGCGGGAATGCTGCTAAGCTCAAGCCATTCGCATCCATAGAAAGTGTAGGGATTCACTTTTGTAATAAGCGAAGGCAACTCGATGAGATGCAATCGTTTGCACTGATAGAAAGCTGAATCGCCTATTTCTATTACGGTTTCAGGAATTTTGACCGTGTCAAGAACTG
>WFLX010126301.1_pt1 | contig 13748 bp, 9 predicted proteins | sample 4967041 | NCBI WGS metagenome assembly WFLX01 (sample SAMN12857096, study PRJNA449069) | gut metagenome | isolation source: stool from male and female vole | host: Microtus ochrogaster | place: USA:Florida | collected 2017
GCGTCTGGTTGCAGAGCGCATAGATTTCTTTCTGTTCTGCGTCCATACGCCCGTCTGTAATGTTTTCCAATGCGACGGCAGTCAGCGTGACTTCCAGTATTCTGACCTCGTATTCTTCATCTTCCATAACGGGATTTCCGTCCTCATCGTAAAGAAGATTCCCGTCCTCATCTACGGACTGTACCTGCCTTGTCCTAATCTCCGTGACAGGGTTTAAAACAAGCTCATACATTTCATCAAAAAGTGCTGTTATCTCCCCCTGTACGTCTGCCGCCGTAAATTCCGTATACACCGCTGAAAGATAGCTGCTAAGCGTATAAGGATCGTGTCCTATCGGCGCAAGGTTATAGCGGTATTCATCATAGTCCGGATAGTGCGCCTCAATCGAATCAATTTCTGCCTGCAAGTCCTTTTCCAGTTCTGAAAGCATCAGATCAGCCGCATCAATTTCTGCCGGAGCGCTCATATAGCTTCCGGCAAGCGTGTTGCTTAATCCGTCTGAAAAAATCGCCCCACAGGACGATATCGAAACCATTACCATGATGAGCAGAACAGCCAAAGATCCTGCTGCTATGAGCAGAGCCGCGTTTTTCGCCGCCATTTCCTGTATCTTTCTTGCCACGGTGGCTGTGAAATTGGCGCTCTTTACCGCCGCTCCCTTTGTGTCCTTCGCCATCTGCCCGGTCCGTTTTGCCTTAGCGTACTCGCGCTTGATACGCCTTTTCTGCAACCTTTTCTGAATCTGCTTCTTTATCGTCTTTTCCTGCAAATCCGGATTTTCCTCCAGAAATTTTCTATAGCGGAAATCCACTTCCTTTTTGAATTGCTTTTTCTCAAGCTTTTCAAGTTTCTCATGACGCATCCGCTCTTTGCTTTTTCGCCTGTGTCTTACGAAATGGTAAACTTCCTCGGCTTTCCTCTCCGCCTTGTGCGCACTCTCCACGCCGGAATTATCTTTCTCCACCTCTGAAATCTTGTTATGTACAAAGTCAAACGGCTTTTGCCCTGCTCTTTTTACAAACATCTTTACAGGACTGTCCGGCTTAAAATCCTTCTCCTTTTTCACGGAAGAAAGCATATAGGTATGTTTTCCCGTTTTTTCATCAAAAACTCTTTCTAAAGAATACTCTTTTTCACGGTAAACTTTTTTCCTTGCGGCTTCAGTCTTCCTTGCGGCTTTCTCTGCCTCCCCCTGTAAGTGGTTCAGCTTCTTACTGGCTTGAAATTCCGGTGTTTTTTCCTCCGTAAATGTGGTTTCTTTCGTCTGGAAATCGCGTTTTGATCCAGACTCTCCCTTATGTTTTGTATCCCACTGTTCCTCATACTGCCGTCTGCGGTATCTTCTTTTTCCAGCCGGACTATTCTGCTTTTTATCTAAACTTTCTTTCTGACCTTTGGCATTGTCGCTGACCTTCTGACTTTTGGTATTGTCGCTGACCTTCTGACTTTTGCCATTGTCACTGACCTGTCTGATTTTTGTCCGCCTCCGTTTTCTTTTCCTGTTTTCTGCCATGCAAATAACCCTGCCTCTCTCTCAGCCTGTATTTCTTTGTTATGTGCTGGGTTCCTGCCCTTTTTCTCTCCTTTTCGGGTACAGGTCGTTTTGCTGGCTTAAAAACACTTTTTTCTCATATAAACAGGTTAAGATTTTGAAGGCAAATATGATCTGCACCACAGACGATACCGCCGCAAATACTATATTATCTTCCCCGTGCAGTCTACTGTAAATAAAGCGGTATATCGTGCCAAAGTAGAAAACCATCAGGGCAAAACTAAGTATATTTCCGAACGTCGGAACGAAACCGGACAATATTACTAAAACCCAGCCCCACTGTAAAAAGGCGTTCGGAACTAAAACCCCGTTTATCAAACTTATTAACATACCTGATCTTTGTGTACACACCGTACCCAGCGCATAGTATTGTACAAGCGGAATCCAGCCGAAATACGGCTTTTCATAGCAAAACATCTTAAGTATCTTCACGATTGCCGCGGAGTTTATCACATAGGCGGCAGCCATTACGAACCACACCACAAAAATACTCCCGTAAATCAATATCATATCCATATCTTTTTCCTCTCTTTCCTTTTTACGCTGAAGCGGCGCGGACAAGCCGCGCCACTTACAGTAATTCCTTCTATCTCTTAAAAGATGTTTCTGATTCTGTCTGGTTATACCAATATATCTTACAAACAGATCAGTGCTTCACAGAAAAATCAAAATCCAGCGTCACGTCAATACCATGCTTCTTACTGAAAATCCGCACCCGTACTGCACCGCCCTCCGGGATTTTTTCAAGCGCACCTAACAGCTCTTTTTCCNACGCTGCGCATACANTCATTGTCNCCACGCCCNCCGNGTTCNTGCCGGTAATCTCCATCTGTACCGAAGGAGGCAGGATNGTTATGCAGCCGCNGTTTCTTACCATGCTCNCATATTCTGCAACACTTTCTGCCGCATCTGCCATTTCCTGCATGGTTCTTATATCAGCGCCATCTTTATCTGCACCCTTCACAATGATATGACTGTTTTCCTCATCGCTCAGTATGCCGTGGAATTTCTTTCTGCGCCAAGTAAGCAATAAGAAATAGCACGCACCCGCAAGCGCAGCAAACCCTACCGCCATCATACCCATAGAAATATCCTTTTTAGGGCTTTGATGTAAGGTGTCCTCTTTATCCTGTCCGTCTGCCTCACTTTCCTCGCTGCTTTCCGTTTCGGAATCCGGCGTATGATCTGATACGCTTTCGCTTTCTTCCTTCNNNTCCTCTGTNNTCTGTTCCTGTNCNTCTTNNTTATCNCTANCGNCTGTTTCNTTTCCAAAGAGCGTATTCTTATGCGCATCCGGCTTCGGAATGATCCCGCCGAAAATGCCTGTTACAGCATTAGTGCCGCCGTTACCATTATCGCCACTATTACCGTTTTCGCCGTTATCTGAACCGTCACTGTCTCCGTTGCCGCCCTTATCAGGATTATTGTCTTTTCCTTTATTGCCGCCTTTGTCGGTATCGTCTTTTTTGTTGCTGTTGTCGTCTTTGTTGGTGTTGTCGTCATTGCCGGTATTATCGTCTTTGCCGGTATCGTCGTCTTTGCCGCTGTTGTCGTCTTTGTTGGTGTCATCGTCTTTGCCGCTGTCATCGTCTTTTCCGGTGTCGTCGTCTTTACCGCTATCATCGTCTTTGCCGCTATCNTCGTCTTTNCCGCTATCNTCGTCTTTGCCGCTATCNTCGTCTTTGCCGCTATCGTCGTCTTTGCCGCTGTCGTCGTCTTTGCCGCTATCGTCGTCTTTGCCGCTGTCGTCACCGCCGTTATCTTCTCTGTATATCCGCACGATGGACGGTGCCAGACCGTCTGCGTCATATGCCATAGCAAGGACAGTGATACCCTCTGTTTCGAGATTTTCCGTATAGGTATAGCCGTCGTATTCTGCAACACTGATATTGCTTAGGTTTACTTCCATACCGTAATACCCTGTGCCGTCCGTTTGTCCGAGCAGTTCTCCGTCTTTATCGCCTGCCCTGTCTTCAATAACATAAGGCATATAAAAAGCGTGTGTGCCGATGTTTGCCGCTTTCGGCTTTTTCCTTATGATACATTTCTTATTGTTATAAAACGCACCGTACTCGATTGTCTCCACGCTGTCCGGTATCCCGCTCACCGTGATCCCGCTACAGCTACAGAAACAGTCTTTTCCGAGATAGACAANTCCATCCGGAAGCGTGTCAAATGCCACGCCCTCACCGCCGTTAAAAAAGGCGCAGCCCCCTACATACTCAAGATTTGCGGGAAGTGCTGTAAGTTTCATCTTCGGATTGTCATAGAACGCATAGCTGCCAATGGATTCCACACTGTCAGCCAGATGCACAAAGCCTATGTTATCGCCGTCAGAAAATGCGCTGCTTCCTATATTTTTTATGCCGTCGCCCACATATACCTTTTTCACCTTATCTATAACGGAATACCACGGGTACTGTTCCACATAGCCCCCGCCGTAAGGGATCATATACCCATCCCCTCCGTTATCGGCAAGGATAAGCACCCCGTCAGTCTCGAACCAATACGCCATTATGTCATCATTGACACAGTCCACAGAGCCGAGAACCATGTTGTATAATCCTTCGTTTACGCTCTTATCTCCGAGTGCATTTAAAAAATCCTGACACGTTATATCAAGACCGCACTCCCATTCCGCGTCGGCATCGTTTATATCATATTCTTTTCCGTCTACCTCCACGACAGAATCCGCTTTTTTGTATATCCGCACAAGCACCTGTATCTCCCCGTCTGCGCCATATACTGACGGATAGCTCATAATGTCCTCCCTCGAAAGGTTGAGCGTATAAGCATATCCTGTATAAGCAGGAGCGCTGTCAAGCAGCCTTGCTAATCTGTAAAGGATACTGCTTTCCTGTTTACCGAGGAGTTTTCCTGTCTTAGAGCCTGCCCTGTCCTCAATGACTGTTGGCAGATAAAAAGCACATATACCGATATCCTCTGCTTTCGGAGCTTTTTTAATAATACATTTCGTAGCCTTTGAAAATGCGTAATTTCCGATTTTCTCAACGCTNTCCGGTATAGCGCTTAAAGTAATACCCTCACAGCCATAAAAAGAATAATCTCCGATGACTGCAAGACCTTCCGGGAGAGCGTCAAAAGNNATGCCTGCACATTCATTGAAAGCATACTTACCGACATATTCAAGGNTTGCCGGGAGTGAGGAAAGCTCCATGCCGGAATCATTGTAAAACGCATAATTGCTTATAGATTCCACGCTGTCCGGCAGGCGCAGGTAATTCATGCCGACTGCGTTATAAAAAGCATAGCCGCCTACGCTTCTTATGCCGTCACCTACATAGACCTTTTTTATACCGGACATAACAGAATGCCACGGATAACGGTCACGCATGGTTGATGAACCATAGGGCAGCATATAGCCTTCNTTTTCTGTTGTACTAAGAATAAGCACCCCGTCCTCTTTATACCAGAACGCCAGAATGTCATCGCAGATACTGTCTGCGGAATAGTACGCCTTATCCCTGAGAGCCTCTTTTACCGTCTTGTCACCGATAGTCTTTAAAAATCCCTCATTGGTCGTATCAAACCCACATTCCCAAGTTTCGTCCGCATCTTCAAGTCTGTACTCTTTGCCGTCTACTTCAACCGATGCTCCTGNAATGNTATTTCTTATGTAAGAAGCNGTAAGTTTCATATTGCCNGATACGGCACTGTTAAAATCAAACGTCTTTCCGCCNCTTGTAACCCATTCCTTAAACACATAGCCCTCCCGTTCGGGATTGCTCGGTCTTTCCACGCATTCTCCGGGGATTACCTTAACCGTACTGAGTGTTGTACCATCATAGTCGGCAAAGGTAACTTCAAAGACTTGGCTTACCAGAGTGGTTGCTGCTATGAGCTTNCTTGTAGCGGTATACTGATCATTCACGTCGTACATGGTCTTTGGCAGCTCTATTTCCGTGCTTCCGAGTGCGTTTGGCGTAACAACCTTTTCAAGTGCGCTGCAACCGGAAAATACACCTGATGTATCTGTTACCCTTCCCATGCTCCAGCCGGAAAGGTCAACATTCTTTAACTTCCGACAGTTATAGAACAGACCGCTCATACTCTCCAAGTTCTGTGTGTTCCAGTCGGAAATCGGTGTAGCGTCCGTCAGGCTGCTGCACCCTGCAAAAAGCCCGTAGTAATAAGAAGTTCCCATATCCTCTACTTTGGAAACATCCCACCCGGATAAGGGTGATAAGTCCGTAAGGCTTGTGCAGCCGTCAAACATGCCGTAAGTGTTGCTGTTGCTTAAATACAGCACGTTCGACGTATCCCATGAAGAAAGTGCTGAAATGTCCGTAAGGCTTGAACAATCTGAAAACATTCCGCCCAGACATACCGCTGACGAAGTATTCCACCCTGACAGTGCATTGACATCTGTAAGCGCGGTACAGTTAGAAAACATATTTGACATTACTTCCACCTTTGACACATCCCACCCTGATAAGGGAGATAAGTCCGTAAGGCTTGTNCAGCCGCTAAACATATTTGACAGCCCATAATGCGTTCCGGAGCCTCTCACACGGCTGATGTTCCAGCCAGAGATGGGCGATAAATCTGTAAGATTCTCAAGCCCGGAAAACATAGTATGCAAATGCTCCACATGCGACATATCCCAGCCGGAGATGGGCGATAAGTCCGTGAGTGACGTACAGCCTTTAAACATAGCTGCTTTCTGCGTTATTCCCGGCGTATCCCAGCCGGACAGCGGCGATATGTCCGTAAGGCTCGTACATCCCATGAACATACCGTATGTTGTGGTCAGTCCAGAAAGATTCCACCCTGCCAGTACGGAAATATCGGTCAGGCTTGTGCATCCGTTGAACATACTCTCTGTTGTCGTCACGTTTGCCGTGTTCCATGACGAGAGTACCGAAATATCGGTCAGATGGGAACACCCACCGAACATAGCGTTCATGCTTGTTACATTACTCACGTTCCAGTCTGCAAGGCTTGTTATGTCACTTAATCTGCTACAGTTATAAAACAGCCACTTGAAGTTGGTTGCAGCCGATGAATCGAAATGTTTCCCCGTAGTTACTTTCTCCATATAGGCACAACTGAACAGAAGGGCATTCAGATTATTCCCCTGCGCCACAAAATCAAGGTAGGCTTCTTTCACAGCCAAGTCGCTTGAAGAAGTAAATACCTTTTCCAAGTCGTAATCAACCGTGCTTGTACCGAAGAAATAGCGGACACCGCTCTCATCGTGGAAGTATAACATACCGCCCTTCGAGCCGTACCAGTCGCTCTCATAGAGTTCCACATAGACGGTATTCCCGCTCATGGTGACTGCCGGATAACTGCCGCTGTCTAAGGACAGGATATCGACAAGACCGGTATAGGAAGCGTCTGTATTCCCTCCGTCCGTAGTTATGGTGATGGGGCTTCCTACATTGCTCCCGCCGTGGGTAAACTGCAAGTAATAAGTTCCCCCTGCCGTGGCAGCATAATTGACATAAAAAGGTGAAAAGCTATCAAGGGAAAAAGAGATTTCCGTCGATTTACTGTCAATGTCGCCGCTTCCCACAGCCTCCACCTTGCCGTCTGTTTTCTCNTGGTAGACCGTGAACTGCCCTTTTGCCAGAATGTCGAGGTTTTTAAATACGACCTCTGCCGTCCTGCCGTAATCCTCCGGTTCGTACACATACCTTCCATCGCCAAAGGACAGGGTAATGTCAACTGCCATGAGTGTTTCACTCACCGTTGTTTCATATGTGCCGTCAAGCTCCTGCACTTCAAGGGCAGTCCCTTTTGGCATCTCCCCCGATACCGTAACCTCTATTCCGTTTACAACAGCAGAGAGTGTTTTTTCTTCCCATACAATGTTTGATTCGTCAAGTTCCTCTGTTTCGTCCTCCAAGCTCTCTACAGAATTTCCGCTGACGCTTTCACTCCCGCCTTCGTCATTGCCGGACACGGAATCGTCTTTTTCTTCCGTATCCTCTTTTCCGGATTCCGGCTGGTCCCCTTCTTCTTCAGGCTTTTCCGGTGTATCGCCCTCTGTCTCTGTGCCGTTCTCTTTTCCGGCGTCATCACCGTCTGATAGCCCTTTATCACCGTTTTCCGTACCTGTGTTTCCGTCATCGGCTTTTTCATCAGGTGCACCGTTGTCAGCAGATTCCTCTGCTCATCGTCCGTCTGTTTCCGATGTATCGGGAGCCTCCACGCTCCCGCTTGTGTCTGCATTGTCTGTTGTTTGTGAAATGTCGTTTATAACGGCATTTCCTGTCTCTGCGCCACCTGTTCCGCCCATGCTTTCCTCTGCAAACGAAACCATTGTCGTCTGCATAAGCAGGCTGATACACAGCAGCGCCGTGATGATTCTGGTTATCTTCCTTTTTCTCATATATCCTCCTTAATCTGCACGGATTCCTCCGGCTTCGTGTTCATAATCTTGTAGGTCTTTGTGTCTGTCGGATACTTGTCTATAAATGGTATAACCACACTGTCAAATAAGATAAGACCGCTTCCCTGCTCGGAGTTTGTCACATAAGCAAGCTGCTTTTCTGAAAGCCCTAACTTATCCGCAAGTATCGTCTGATCTTTTGCATTCTGATTCAGGAGATAAACAAAGTCGGAATTACCGAGAATCCCTTCGATTTCCTCCGACCGTAAAAAATCTCCTACATTTTGTGTCAATCCTGTCGGTATGCCGCCCCACTTCCTAAAGCGCTTCCAGATCTCAACACTGTAAACTGCTGTCTGCTTTTCCTTGAGCAGAAGATGGAACTCATCACAATAGTATCTTGTTGCAACCTTCCGCTCGCGGTTTTGCGACACCCTGTTCCAGACCGCGTCCTGCACGACGAGCATACCAAGTTCTTTCAGTTGGTTCCCCAAATCCCTTATATCGAAACACATGATACGGTTTTTACTGTCTACGTTTGTGCGGTGGTTGAAGTAATTCTGGCTTCCATGCACATACAGCACAAGGCTGTTGGCTATCCGTACCGCTTTCTGTTTCGCGTCTTTTTGTAACTCCGGTGCAATGTCTGATGGCTCGTATTTTATGAGCGCATTGTATAAATCTTCCAGTATCGGCATATTTCCCGGCGTCGGATTTTTAAAATACCCATCGTAGATATGCTTTATACAGGTATCTATGATGCCCTTCTCGTCGTTCTCAAGTCCGCTTTTTCCTCCGGCGATTAGGTCACACAGCGTTATAATAAAATCCGATTTCAGTTTTAACGCCTCTTTATCGTCCTTATGGGAACATTGAATATCCATAGGGTTTAAGTAATCCTTTGAATTGGTTGCAAGTTTCACGACCTGCCCATGCAGCGCATTTACGAGGGCAAAGTATTCACCCTCCGGATCACATACGATAATGTCGTCTCCTGTCATAAGGAAACATGATAAAATTTCCCGCTTTGCCGAAAACGACTTTCCGCTTCCGGGCGTCCCTAAGATAACGCCGTTTGGTGTCCGAAGTCTCTTTCTGTCTGCCATGATCATATTGTTGGAAAGAGCGTTTAAGCCGTAATAGACTGCCGGTGGCGGCATGAAAAGCTCCTGTGTGCAAAAAGGGACTAAAATTGCCGTACTTTTCGTGGTAAGCACTCGCTCTATACCCGTATTGTTACAGCCGATTGGCGCACTAGCCATCAATCCCTGCTCCTGTAAATACTGCAAACACCGTAAGTTGCAGTTTGCCTGCTGGATAATACCCGACACCCTCTGTATGATATTCTCAAGCGCCTTCTTGCTCCTGCCAAAACAGGTTATCAAAAAGGTCATCTTAATCATTTTTTGATTGCTCGTATTCAGATCATCTAAAAGCTCTAAGGTATCTTTTTCGTATGTGATGATATCTGTCGGTAGGATATCCATATCATAGCCGGAGCGGACAGCTTTTTTCTGCTCGTCTATCTTGCTTTTCTGGATATTCGTCAATGCTGTCTTTAGCATTTTGATTGCCTTTACGGGATCATAAGTCTGCATGTGCATCGTTATTGTAAGGTTGTCATCAATATCCAGAAGTTTCTTGATCAAACCGTCCGTAAACCTCGGCGCGATAATATCTAAATAATGTGCGCTGCCGTACATCTTCCCGCTTTTAAAGCGGCTCGGATAACGGAAATCAAAGCCCACCGGGGCTATATAGTCTTTCACGCTCTTTCCGGATTCCGAAAGTTCCTTAAACGAAAAGCGGAACGGCTCCATTGTGTCCTGATGAAAATACTCATGCAGGATTCTAAGCCGCTCCTTCCCGTCCAGCGTTCTCGCCCGTGTGCCGAGGTTTGTCAGATTTTTAATGACATCTGCCTCAATGCTTACAAGTTTTGCCCTTGCCTCCTTAATACCTTTTCCGTTAATGCCAAAGATAAGGTATTTTGATTTGATAATGCCGTTATTGCCCTTTGCCGCCTGTGCCTTTAACATCGACCTGTATTCCTCGCGGATATCATCAAATTCGTCTCCCTGTAGAGTGATATCGAACTGTTCCACAAGCATCTGTTCATTGACCTGCCTGTTGAACAAAAACAGAGAAAACCTTATAGACGGATCAAAGTAATTGATGAGTTTGCTGTATTCTTCCAGTACCTCNCCCTGATCTTCTATCTCCAACAGTTCATAATTGACGTCAAAAAACTCCACCATCTTTGTATAAAAAGTATCATCAACCTGACAGATGCCGTCGCGGTACATCTTCTTAAACGTGATAGTTTTCTGTGCCGTGTCCGGCTTTTCCTGTCTTTTATCGTTTCCCGCAAGGGTACGTTTCAGTTCGTGCAGGCGTTTTTTTTCCGCAAAGCTAAGCCCTGCCTCATGTTTTCCTGCCTGCTCTTGCGGTTTTTCCTGCGGCTTTTTCTTCAAGATAACGCACCTCCTTCTTTATTTTTTCTCTTTCCTCCAACTGCTTATAGAGGTTTTCCGATTTATACGGGCGGATTCCCGGTGTGAGCAGCTTTTGCCGCAAAATAAAATACAGTATTTTCTCTGCCGGAAAGCCATCTTTTTCATACATAGCCAAGAAAAAGAATGGTAACACGAGGACTACCATAATAAGCGACGCGCCCTGTGTGCCTAATACTCCTTTTGTCAGAAGATAACAGGGTATGCCCACCACCGCCGCGCCCGCAAAACATATGAGCTGGCGTTTNGTCAGATTCATCGCTACCTTTGTTTTGATGCTGCTCAAATTCTTTGGCACCGCAACTGATATAGCCATAATTTTCTTTATCCGGGATTGCAGGCGAGGGGCTTTCCCTCCTTCCCGGCTGTCCTTTCTCAAGATTCCACACNACGCATGTGGTCAAGGGCAAAGGTCAGGTGTGCCTTTGCCGCCCCTCTATTGTGCGTGTTTGGTCTGCGTCAAGGTCAGGTAGTATTTTGCTTTGCAAAATCTCCACCTTTCCCTTGACACAGGCGAGACTTTTGATAAAGCGTTCTGTTTTCCTGCCCATACTTTTTAATGGGCATTTAAGATTGACTTTGCGATTGAGCCTGTTTTGAACAGGGAAAAGCACAAAATGACGGTATATGCTGCCGCCGACCAGAGCGCGGTGTGAAGGTTAGCGGATACTGTAATGCTTGAGATTAGTACCGAATAAACCCCGACGCACACCATGATAAAAAAGCCCTGAAAAGCAAGTGCGCAAAGTCCTTTGATGTAGTTATTCCCTATGCTGCCCCACTCTTTGTTTGAAAGTGTGGCAAACGGAACGGGAGCCACTGAAATATAAAGGTATATTTCTATCATTCGTCCGTACAGAACGACGGTAATCAGTACGGACATGATTTTCATACACAGACTGACAATCATGGTCTCGATTCCGAGTTCTACCAGTTCTCCTATGCCCATCGTGTCAAGCTGGCTGATGAATATTCCTGTAAGTGTACCCGTCACGTCAATGCTTGTTCCTCCGGATATGATTCCCGACGCGCTTGTCACGATATGGTTGCCCACATCGAAGATTGCCATTGTGATGTCGAAGGTCTTGCTGAGAAGCAATACGGCGATACACGCTTTGAACAGATAGCGGAATAGAAATTCGCTGCCTATGTCGTGCATGTTGTTTTTTTCCATAACCATCGTTATCAGCTCATAACAAAGAATTGCGCTGATAATCAGCCCGGCTATGGGTATCATGACGTTGTCTGAAAGATTCCGTATCATGGAAAACACGCCTGCGTTCCATGCGCTCGGCGTGCGTCCGACTTCACCTGCAATCGCTCCGACTTTCGTGTTTACGTCTGTAAATGTGGTATCGAGGTTGGAAAGTACCCACCCCTGTAAAAACTCCTTTATAAAATCAGTGATTTTCTCAATGATCGGTCCCATGATTTATGAGAACAAAGTCGTAAGCTGTGGAATTACCGTCTGCGCCACGATTACGATACCGCCGCCCGCCATAAGCTGTTTTATGCCCTGACTTTTAGCCCCCGGATTGTCATTGCCGTAGCCTTCCAATAAGTTGATCACGCCCCATACTGCCACGCCTGCGCCGATTGCGGTGACGACTGTTTTTAAACCTGTTACTGCGGTTACAAAGAAACCCATACTTTTTACCTCTTTCTTTCCTTAGATTTGTTTTGTTACAAAGAAAGAGTTCTTGTATGCCTGCCCTGCCTTTTATGGTACAATACAGACAGGGCAGTCCTTTAGGGGAAGCCTACGGGCATCCGGTACACTTTAGTTTAGCCGCTATCTGTGCCNGGTGCTTTTCTATCCTCTCCCCAAATTTCCATACATGAACTCCCAANTTCCACTTCTGGACAGTGTGACCAGANGTTGTTTCATATTCNNNTTTCTTAACCTCTGGTCACTGTGACCAGAAGTTCTCTTTTATTCTGTCATTGCCCTGCTGCTGATTTCTCCGCAGTCAAAGGCTTCGTCCACCTCCATATCCTGAGTGACTTTCATGTGCTGCAGATGCTTCACATAGTCCTCAATGTCAAAAGCATTTTTTTTATCATAATCGGACAGTTCTTTGTATCTGCCATGCCCTGTAATATCGAATTTATCCGAATAGAATGGTCTGACGCCTCTAAGCTGCATGATACATTTACCGCCGTCCATGACCGCTATCTCGTCTTGGCTCATAAGCTCTTTTCCGGTCTTTTGATAATTCAGACCGTAGGACTGCGACGTGCCCCGTGTATCCGAGGTATTATAAAGGTCTATTGTTTCTTTACCCAAAACTTCTGCCAGCTCTTTGAGCGTGGTTTTTTCCTTCCCTCCGAGAAATAAGGTGGTATCACAATTCCCTTCAATCGTGTCAGCATTGTCCTTATAAATTGCCTTTAGCTGGGATTTAGATTGCAGAATAATTGAAGCAGAGATTTCTCTGCTCCTGATAGTTGCAATCAATTTTTCGAACTGCGGTATCTGTCCGATGTTCGCAAACTCGTCTAACAGGCAGCGCACGTGAACCGGAAGCCTGCCGTTATACACATCGTCTGCTTTGTCACAGAGTAAGTTAAAGAGCTGCGAATACATGATTGACACAACGAAATTAAAGGTTGCATCTGTATCTGAGATAATAACAAACAGTGCTGTCTTCTGCTCTCCGAGCTTGTCAAGCTCCAGTTCGTCATATTCCATAAGGTCACGCAGCTCTTTTATATCAAACGGCGCTAACCTTGCGCCGCAGCTAATAAGTATGCTCTTAGCTGTCTTGCCTGTTGCAACTTGTCAAGGACATATTCATCATTTTTCATCACTTTTTCTTGAATTTCCCTTGTTTTCCATGTTTTAAATCATGGAGAATGACACGTTTTAGCTTATCCTCCACGCTTTGGGTACTTATAGCAGAAAAATGTACCTCGACTAAATACCTTGTCTTGTCAATCTTTTGTTGTAAACAGGGTGTTGTCTGCCCTGTGATGGTAGTCTGAATGTTATTGCTCATGTTCCTCCTTTATGGCAAAAAAATAGAGCATATAGATTTCAGTTTCTATATGCTCTAACGCTGTTATTATATTTGATTTTGATTGATATGATTGATTATACTAACTGAATAACTTCGGCTTCAAGTTCCTTTAATTCGTCCATAGATAAGGACGGTACATAGCGTGCAATCTTTTCAAGAGAGAGTTCTCCGTCTTTAATCATTCTTTCGGCTGTTTCTCTGTCTTTCTTATGAGCAAGAGTATTTTCCATATCTTTCCAATATGTTTTCATTATCTGCTCATCATCAAATAAACTCATCATAATCGTCACAACCTCCTTTTCTCT
>WFLX010195682.1_pt1 | contig 13747 bp, 10 predicted proteins | sample 4967041 | NCBI WGS metagenome assembly WFLX01 (sample SAMN12857096, study PRJNA449069) | gut metagenome | isolation source: stool from male and female vole | host: Microtus ochrogaster | place: USA:Florida | collected 2017
TCTACATCAACCTACGCTTATTATATCATTTCCATTCCTCTTTATGCAATATTTACCGTATCAAATACACGAAATATGCCATATAACCCACAAGCAAAATCATACCGCCCACTCTCGTGAGCTTCCTTTTTCCGATAACACATACAAGCAGGAGCGCTGCTGCGGCAACCGCCACAATACTGTCAATCCTGAAATCCGCAGAATAGGTCACAGGCGTAATCAACGCCGTAGCGCCTACCACAAACAAAATATTGAAAATATTGCTGCCCACAATATTACCCATTGCAATATCCGAATTCCCCTTTACCGCTGCCGTCACGCTGGTGACAAGCTCCGGCAGGGAGGTACCCAGTGCCACGATGGTAAGACCGATAAAACGTTCATCCATTTTAAAGAAGGTTGCAATTTGAGTGGCGGCATCCACCGTCACATCGCTTCCCCAAGCAATCAGCACAATGCCTATCACTACCATAACAATAAGCTTTATCATGGAATCCTTATTGTCCTCTTCCGTTGTTTCCTGAGTAATATCTCCCTTTTTCGCCATGTATAAGAGATATACCATGTACAAAATCAGCAACACCAAAAGGATACCTCCCTCGGCACGGCTGACCTGATTATCCCAAAGCCCCAAAACCGCCAGCAATACTGTTATAAAAATTACAAAGGGAATTTCATAACACACCGTGGATTTCTGCACCGAGATTGCACGGACTACCGCTGTCAAACCCAAAATAACCAATATATTCAGAATATTGCTTCCCACCACATTCCCAATGGTTATCTCCGCACTGCCCTGAAGCGCCGCCGAAAGACTGACTGCCGCCTCCGGAAGCGAGGTTCCGATCGCCACAATGGTAAGACCGATAACAAGCTGAGGAATCCCAAACCTGTCCGCTATTTTTGCCGCGCCGTCCACAAACCAGTCGGCGCCTTTCATCAGCATCACAAAGCCTAACACCAACAATAATAATTGCAATAATATTTCCATATCTTCCCTCATTTCTGCGCCGCTTTTTTGCGCCTCTCAACACAGTTTTTCCATACGCGCAGCCTCCATGCAGCCGCCATATGGACATGCCGGCTTGTCCGCCCCGCCCATTGCTTGCGGGAATAAAAAAAAGACTCCCGCACTAATGTGCTAAAAGTCTTGTTCTCTCACTCAATACCCGGCGCCTCGCTTGGCTCATGGCACGTGGGAATAATCGGCTGCCGGCATACCGTATCGGAAATGAAAGCGTGCAACCACGGTCTGAACATTTCTAACCTGCCCGAAATGTCATATCACCGGGGTATGTTGATTGCACGTTACAACTACTCCCTCTTAACTGTAACATAAAGTAACATTTTCTGCCAAAAAAGTCAAGCCTTTTTTTGATCTGTTTATTTAATCAGTCAAGCACACTTATAATAAATATTCCATACAATATCACAACGACAAATACAGGCGGCGCCAAGCACTTCCAAATCTTGTATCAATATCCGCCAAAGAAGCCAAAGAGGTATATCCATGAATCAGAATTATTCTATCCGGCTTTTTCCCTTAAGTAAACTTCCAGCTCAACAGAGTGCCGTCATTGCGGAGCTGTCCGGAGCCGAATATATAAAAAAAAGATTGTGCTCCCTAGGCTTTATGCCCGGAATTTCCATTACCTGTATAGGTGAAAGCCCCCTCGGCGATCCGAAAGCATATCTTATCCGCGGCTGTATTATTGCCCTGCGGATAACAGACAGTCAAAATATTCTTGTTCGGGAGGTTGAAGCGTTTGCATAAATTAAAGAAAACCATAGCCCTCGTGGGCAATCCTAACGTAGGAAAAAGCACCCTTTTCAATAAATTGACAGGCATGCACCAACACACCGGCAATTGGTCTGGAAAAACCGTATCCCTTGCCCGCGGCAGCTTCTCCACCGAGACTGTTCAGTACGAGCTGATAGATTTACCCGGAACCTATTCTGTGATTCCTCACTCTGCCGAAGAAGAAGTAACCAAAGACTTTCTTTTTAGGGAACAGCCCGACCTTGTCATCGTGGTCTGTGATGCCACCTGTCTGGAACGAAATCTTCTTCTGGCACTGCAGGTAAAATCCATTTGCTCACATGTGTTCCTCTGTGTCAACCTTATGGACGAAGCCGCTAAAAAAGGAATACATATCGATTTACAGCGTCTTGAAAAGCATCTGGGTATTCCCGTCATCGGTACTGCCGCCCGCAAAAAAAACGGCTTAAAAAGCCTGAAAAAATATTTACGCCAAGCCTCTTCCATGACTTCGGAACCCACCGATTCACACCCTTTCAGTAAAGCCGTAAACTTTTCGGAAGACGACACAATATTATTTTCTGAGCTTGCTGCCGAGCTTAGTCTGGAAGTTATTTCCTACGATGATATTAATTATCAAAAAAGGGATCGCGCTCTGGACAGTATCCTCACCGGAAAATACACAGCCTATCCCGTCATGCTCCTTTTACTTGCTTTGATTTTCTGGCTGACAATCGTGGGCGCCAATTATCCTTCCACCCTTTTATCCTCATTCTTTCAATGGGGAGAGGAAAAGCTTTACAGCCTGTTTTTAGCCCTGCATGCTCCTTCTTGGCTTACCGACCTTATGCTTGCCGGGATATACCGAGTGCTCACATGGATTGTGTCCGTTATGCTGCCGCCCATGGCAATTTTCTTTCCGCTTTTTACGCTGCTTGAGGATGTTGGCTACCTCCCCCGCATCGCCTACAATTTAGATTGCCCCTTAAAAAAATGCTGTGCTTGCGGCAAACAGGCTCTTACTATGACCATGGGCTTTGGCTGTAACGCGGTGGGAGTCACAGGCTGCCGCATTATTGCCTCTCCCAGAGAACGGCTGATTGCCATCCTCACCAACAGCTTTGTGCCCTGCAACGGACGCTTTCCCACCCTGATTACACTGATTACTCTGTTTTTCATCGGTTCTCACACCGATTTAACCGACTCAATTTGCGCCGCTCTTTTCCTCATGGGTTTTATCGTGTTCGGCATCCTTATGACCTTTGCCATGTCAAAAATGCTGTCAGCCACAGTCCTAAAAGGGCTGCCCTCCTTCTTTTCATTGGAGCTGCCCCCTTACAGACGCCCTAAAATCGGGAATGTACTTATCCGCTCCGTTTTAGACCGCACTGTTTTTGTGCTGGGAAGAGCTGTAACTGTAGCGATTCCCGCCGGTATTGTAATTTGGGCTATGGCAAATATCCCTGTGGGCTCAGGCTCCCTGCTAAGTTTCACTGCAGGGATTCTGGATCCCTTCGCGCGCCTGCTGGGGCTGGACGGCGTTATTCTGCTTGCCTTCCTTTTGGGTATGCCCGCCAATGAAATTGTACTGCCAATCATCCTTATGGCATATTCCGCCACAGGTTCCCTTTCGGAGATTGAGAATCTTAGCTTTTTTAAGGAGCTTCTCATAGAAAACGGCTGGAGCATACGCACTGCTCTGTGCACCTGTCTGTTTTCCCTGATGCACTGGCCCTGTGCAACCACCCTGCTCACCATCAAAAAAGAAACAGGCAGTTTAAAATGGACCCTTCTCTCCTTTTTCCTTCCCACTGCCTGCGGCATTTTGGTGTGTATGCTCGTCAATGTGATATTGAACTGATTAAATGCCGGACAGCAGCCAATACTTTTTATCAAATGTCAGGTATTTTACGCCGGTGTAAAGTACCTCGCCTGTGCCTCAAACATTTTCGCATAAATACCGTCCTGTTTGCCCACAAGCTCCTCATGGGTTCCGTATTCCTTGATGGTTTTGTCCGCAAACACCGCAATCCTGTGACAGAACCTGCAGCTTGACAGGCGGTGTGAAATATAGATAGCCGTCTTATTACCCACCAGACAGTCAAAATGGCGGTAAATATCATACTCGGCAATAGGGTCTAAAGCCGCCGTAGGCTCATCTAAAATCACAATCGGCGCATCCCGGTACAGGGCGCGGCTGATTGCCGTCTTTTGCTGCTGCCCGCCGGAAAGCTCTGTTCCATGCTCGTCAAAGCTCTTATAAATTACGGTATCCAAGCCCTCCGGAAGCTTCCCCACATCCTCATAAAAGCCGGAAAGCTCCAGCACATGCTGAATAGCATCCTCCTTGGCGATATCCCAAAGGGAAATATTTTCACGTAAAGTAAAAGCAAACAACTTAAAGTCCTGAAATACCACTGCAAAAAGCTTTCTGTACTCCTCCTCGGAATACTCTCTGATATCCACCCCGTCTATCAGAATCTGCCCCTCCGTCACATCATACAATCGACATAAGAGCTTTATAAAGGTAGTCTTCCCTGCACCGTTTAGCCCCACCAACGCTAAATGCTCGCCGGAGCTGATTGTCAGATTGACATCTTCCAAGACAAACTGCTCCGAGCGGGGATAGCGGAAGCTCACATGAGAGAATTCTATAGTATGCTTTCTATCCGAAACAACCTTGTTCCCCTTGGGCATTGTCGCCGGATAATCGAGGAATTTTAAATATTGATACGCATAGCTACAGCGCTTTACAACATCCTGACAACCGACCACAATTCCTCTCATTCCATGATACAATGAGGAAGCGGAAGCGACACACATGGCAAAATCACCGATACCGATTGCTTTTGTCAGCGCAAGATAACCGATATAGAAATAACTGAAACCGTCTCGCAGCGCATTGGCGATATCCATTCCCCAATTATATTTACATTGCTTTCTTGCCATGTTAAGCCAGCCATCCGCCTGCTTTCCGGCGATGATATCCGCCTTTTTGCACATCATCTCCGCACTGTCATATAGGCGAATGTCCTTTCCGTAGGAGAAATCTGCCAGCTGGAAGAGATAATACCCAAACTCCCGGTTTGACTTTGCCAGCTTCCCATACCATTCCACTTCACACTTACTGTTTTTTGCATTAAAGAATGTTATGGCAAGAAGTCCTGCTATCTGAATAGGCAAAAGCAACGGACAGGTCAGGGCAATTACCGCTCCCATACCTAAAATTACCGTAGCATTAATAATAATATCATAAAAACCATTCAGCACGCCTGTCACACCCCCGCTATACCAGCTGATTCCTTCCTTGGCAAGGTTTAGCTGATTCAGCGCCTCAGGATCCTCGGTATGCTCAAAATCAATTTTCATGGCATGATCGGCAAGCTGCACCTCAAAATATTCGTTAAACCACTCTCCTATTACATTACGTGTCTGATATGCCACATTATCCATCACATTCGCCAAAAGATTCGTTCCGCAAATCAATGCCGCATAAAAAATAACTCCCTGTATATGCTCCTTTACCGGCGCTCCTTCCACAATCAATAAAAGTTCATCTAAAAGAAATTTAGGAAAAATCACCATCTGCACTTTCCGCATACATTGTGAAATAAACAATAGCGCATAGACTCCAAATAACGCCGGCTTTTCCTTCCATGCCGCCCGTATCATAAACCCAAGGGTTGCCGCGATCACATGTCGTATATTTTGTTTCTCTTTTTTCTTGCTATCCTTCTTATGCTTCTCCATATGCCGCCTCCTCTTCCTGATTTTCCACATAATACTGCGCCTGAATACGGAACATTTCCGCATAGGAGCCGCCCTTCTTAAGCAATTCCTCATGAGTTCCGTACTCCGTCATCTCCCCTTCCTCAAACATTGCCACATGGGAGCAAAACTGAGTGGAGCTTAGCCGATGGCTGATATAAACCGCTGTCTTCCCGCCAATAAGCTTATCAAAACTCTCATACAATCTCGCCTCCGCAAGAGCGTCCAACGCCGCCGTAGGCTCATCAAGAACCACCACGGGGGCTTCCTTGTACAATGCCCTTGCCAAAGCAAGCTTCTGTTTTTCGCCGCCCGACAAATCCACTCCGTCGTCGTTCAGTATTTTTAGAAGCTCCGTATCCACCCCCGCGGGGAGCTCCTTTAGCTTTTCGGAGAGACCCGCCTTTTCAAGACAAGCCTCCGCCCTCTTTTTGTCGGTTCTCTCCGGCTCCTTCATTGAAACGTTTTCCGCCATGGGAAATGCAAACAGCTCCACCTGCTGGAACACCGGTGCAAAAGCTTCATAATAGCTGTGTTTGTCGTATTCCCTGATATCCACTCCGTTTAAAAGGATACGCCCCTCCGTAGGTTCATACAGACGTAAGAGCAGCTTGATAAAGGTTGACTTGCCCGCACCGTTTTTTCCCACAACCGCAAGACGTTCCCCCGCCCTTACCGTCAAATTCAGGTTTTTCAGGGCATACCTCTCTGCCTTGGGATAGCAAAAGGAGACATTTTCAAAGATAAATTCATAGGAAGACAGCTTGGGAAGCTTCCTTCCCTCCACTTCCTTGTCTCCGCCGTCAAAGTCAAGGAAGCTGCGGTAATCATCCACCTCCCTGCTTTTTGCCAAAAGACTACTGATATTGTTTAAAAATCCGGATATGTAATCAAAAAAAGCCGCCGCCGAAGCAATATACAGGCTGAAATTCCCTATGGTCACACTCCCCTTTACCACGGCATATATCAGCCAGACATATACCGCAAGCTGAGCAAACAGCCATAAAACATTAGAAGCGATAGAAGCCGCAAACCAAAGCCTTTCGTTCCTCTTTTGCGCCTCATAACGCACTGCATTCAAATCCCGATACTTGGAGAGGAGCCATTTTTGAAGCCCAAACATCCGGATATCCTTTGCTTCCGCAAAATTAGTTGTGGTATTCTGAATATAGTAGCGTTTTCTCCACCATGGCGCCAAAGCATCCCACACTGTTTTCTTTGCTTTTACATTAGTACGGTTATTGATAATAAAGTTCACTCCCGACAATAACAGCATAAAAAACACAACCCCAATATTCATAGTACCCAAAATACAGATTCCCACAATCACAACGGCAAGAGAATTCAACAAATTTACAATTTGGCGCATCATGCCCTCCACACCGTCATTATTATTATTACAAGCATTTCGTGCCTTTTGGTAACAATCCATAACATCAGGATTCTCCAAATGCTCAAAATCAATTTTCATCGCCTTCGCATTGGCACGCGCTTTCAGCGCTCTACACCGAACATTAATATAATGGGGCCATATCTCATTGCTGTAATAGGTGTTCAGCACGGTAACAACAATCTGCACCGCAGCAAAACCAATCATCAAATATAACAGCCTTCTCCAATCACATTCCCCCATAACCGCATCTATGATAAACTTGGACAAAAAAGTCCACAAATACATCATAAACGGCGCACAGACTATCCCTATGGGTATCAAATATGTAAACTGTCTGTCACTTTCAAGCATAGCGCGTATAATATAACGGATATTACTAAAAAGACCATACTCCTTGTGTAAAGGGTTCTGTTCCTTCTTTTCCTCTTTCTTTTTTTCTCTCTTCCTCATGTTATTCCTCATTTCTGCACCGTTTTTATTCCTCAGAAACCCGAGATCATGTGCGTTAAACTACTTTGTATTATGCCGTACACAGACGCAACATACGATTCTTTCATGGACTCTCCCTATCCAGCCAGCCCTTTCTTCTGGAACAAACCTGCAGGGAATAGCTATGCGCCGGGTTAAGAATAGACTCTGCCGCAGCAAACAACAAAAGCAAGACTGCCGACGGAGCTTCCTGTCTGATGTATACCTTCTCCTGTCTGCCATGCTCATCGACCAGCTTTGCCTGTCCTAATATGCCATTGCCGCCGCTCTCATTAAAGCTGCACAAATACTCCAAAGCTTCCTTTACACATTCCTCAGGCAGCTTAAGGCGTTTTGCAATTGTAGCCGCGTCCACACATTCATCATTTCCCAAAGAAAGCATAAAAAACAGTACTTTAATGTTCTCTTTCTTTCCCAAAAAAGCAAACAACTCTGCAAGCCTGTCAGTCACTTTAAAGTATGAGGAAAATCCCTCCTCCGGCTCCTTCATGATTGTGTAAAATTCCAAATCCTTATTCAGTCTCATATAGGAAAAGCCTGACCTGCTCGTAACAGAAGACACTGTTATAGAATTCTTGTCTCCATGGCTTCTCTCAAAATAACATGTATTACCTACCCAACATGCCGACTGCATCGCCCAAATATAACGGAATATCTGCTCATGCCTCGCCTCGTAATCCCAATCTCCATTTTCCGCCATACTTTGAATAGACTCCAATAGCTGCTGCTCCAACGACACCTCTTTCTTCTCCCGTCCATAGAGATAATCAATGGACACTCCGAAATAATCGGCAATTCTCGGCAGCAAATCTCCGTTTGGGTAACTACCGTTTTCCCATTTAGAAATTGCCTGCGGACTAACTCCCAAATAATCGGCAATCTGTTCCTGTGTAACACTTTTCTCCTTGCGAAGCTTTGCAAGTTGTATTCCAAACATTGTTTCTGTCATTTTAATCTCCATTCCGAAGCGTTTATGCGATGGGCAACGCAAATCTCCAATTATTCAACTTTTCAACGATATTACTACAATGCTTTTCTTCTCCCGGTTGAATTAATAGGATTATATCATGGCATTCAGTTGAGATAAACTTATATTTTCAACTTTTGTTCTAAAATTATTTTAATTTTAAGCATTTTTCAACCGTGGGTAGGGAAAACCATTGATAGTCAACAAAAAATCCTACTATAGCACTTGTACAATACTTTCGATAAGGGTATACTTTAGCTGATACTAAAGTAATCAAAGAACAATTACTTAAGTAATCAAAGAACAATTACTAAAGTAATCAAAGAACAATTACTTAAGTAATCATAGAACAATTACTAAAACAATTACTTAAGCAATTTCTATAGCAATAATAGAACATTTTAATGCCAATATGTGAAATAAATTGATGAATTCAGAAAGGCTCTGAACCCAATATGATTAATCCTAAGAAAGTCCTGCTGTNCCATGTTAATAAAGAAAAGAGCNCANAAATCAGTAACCTCTGNAAAGAACTGGGCTTGCAGGTTATTACCNNTGAAANGAAANNATACAATGAATCTCTCGGCGCACTCNCCGGCATACAAGNCNTTTCACCCGCANACAAAAGCTATTCTGATGCCGAATTCCCCATGNAAATNATGGNNNTNTCCGGCTTTCNCTCCAAGGAGCTTGACAGTTTTTTAGCATTCTGGCACACCCGTGGAATCGCCCCTATTCCCCTGAAAGCAATCCTCACGCCCCACAATGTTTTTTGGACGGCACGTGAGCTGTATGGGGAGCTTATGAAAGAGCATTTGCAATTTACTGCCTNTCATGATACTCCCGCACCAAATCCTCCGCAAGATATGCATCGATAATACAGTACATATCCAATGCCCTCTTGCCAGCTGACGTTTCTTTGCCACCACTAGTTTGGCGCGCAATAACATAAATATATTTTGAAAGGAGGGGCTACGTGAAACTGAAAATTGCCATTTGCGATGACGATGCGGCTCAGAGAAGATATCTTTGGAACCTGATCTCCTCTTGGGCAAAAAAGAACTACCATGTAACCGAGGTCAGGCAGTATACGGATGCCAAATCCTTTCTTTTTGATTATTCCGAAGAAAAAGACTTTGACATACTTCTGTTGGATATCGAAATGCCCGGTATGAACGGCATTGAGCTTGCCCATGCCGTCAGACGTGAAAATGCGACGGTACAGATTATTTTTATCACCGGATATTATGAGTATTTCAGTGACGTCTTCGATGTGTCGGCGCTCCATTATCTGCTGAAACCCACAGACGAGAGAAAACTTCGTGCGGTGCTGGATAAGGCTGTGGTTAATCTTACCTATCGTCAGCGCTCCGTTTTACTGAATACCTCCGACGGCGATATCAAGGTATCCTTAGCCGATATTTTATATATAGAGTCGGAAAATGTATATGTGATTATTCACACCGCACATGGAAATTACCGTATGCGGATGGCGCTGGGTAAATTTTCCCAGCAGCTGGACGAAACCTTTTTCAAGGTACATCGTTCCTTTATTGTGGGTTTAAAGTATATTAAGAAAATCACACGAACCGAAATCACCATGACAAGCGGCGACGTCGTTCCAGTAAGCCGGGGGCTATACGATGACGTGCACGCCGCATTGATCAAGTATTTATAAGGAGACTGCCATGCTACTTAATAAGCTGATTGAAAAAAGAGTCGCAGCCTTTGAAAACGAAATCTTAAAGAAATACTATGCTGAGGTCGAGGGTATGTACACTAAAATGCGCGGATGGCGGCACGACTACCGACATCACATTCAGACCATGAAGGTACACGCCGCAAACGGTGATTTCAATGAAGTCATAAAATATCTGGATATGCTGGACGATGATTTGACCAATGTGGAAACGGTAATCAAAACCGGAAATCGGATGGCGGACGCCATTCTGAACAGTAAGCTCTCTCTCGCTTCCCAAAGGGAAATCAAGGTGAAAGCCGAGGCAAAAATTCCGGTGTCGCTTACCGTATCGGAGGTGGATTTATGTATTATTATTGGCAATCTGCTGGATAATGCCATTGAGGCGTGCATGGAACTCCCCCCTGATTCCAGACTCATTCGTATTTATATGGAGATGAAAGGGAACTATTTATATCTTTCACTTATCAACACTGCAGGCGGTAAGAAGAAACACAGCTTTCGTACCACCAAGGGCGAAGGGCACGGTTTGGGGATTTCCCGCACCGATGCGATTGTAAAGAAGTATGGCGGTTATATTACAAGAGCCTCCGAGGATGAAGCCTTTTCCACCGAAATTCTGCTTCCCCAATAGGGCGACAAGTGTGCCGTATTCATATTGAGATAAATCATTTGTAAAAAGCAGGCAATATGAACAATACACTCACTAAGTGCAATTGACATCAAATTTTCGACATTTGGTATCAGATTGCACTTTTATTATTTCCCTATGCTATATTAATGGTGTCGACAGGCAACAGAGCCTTTGCGGAAGACGCCCCTTCGCGTAAACGCTCCGGTATGAAAATTAATATGGAGGATTCACATGAATAAAAATACTCACCAAAAAAAGCAAAAATATTCAAAAGTCGGCTGCATTGTCTGGGCATTAAAAAATTTGTGGCGGCTTGACAAAAGATTTGTATTCTTTATCTTTGCAGCTGTTCCCTTTGCCGTTGTCATACCTCTTGTAAACTCATATTTTCCCAAGGTATTGATTGACAATATGAGCGCGGGGGCATCTTTTCAAAGGCTTGCGCTGCTGACTCTCGTCTTCACATTCGCGCTAATCCTTTTAAATCTGTTGAATTCGTATATTCATTCGAGATGTGAGGCAAGAAGATACTATCCCACTTCGGTCTACCAGACAGAAATGAGTGCATTTANAGACTATCAGACAGANTNTGAGAATACCGAAAATCAGGAGTTCAAAAAANTCAATGGCTATGNATGNGGGNATGCCTGTCATGGAGACTGTGCCATGGANTATGTATGGAAGNATTTGTCAAAAACACTCATTGACATAANAGGCATTNCCGCCTATGCCTCTTTTCTGATAATCCTGAATCCTGTCATACTTGTTGTTACAACGATAGTATCCGCCGCTTCCTATTTTTTCACACGCATGCAGCCGGTCTATTATGAGAAAAACAAGCAAAAATGGGAAATGGAAACTCGAAAAAAGGACTATTTGCAAGGGCTTTCCGAAGATTTTTCCAAAGCAAAGGATATCAAGCTTTACGGGCTGGAAGGCTGGCTGGATAAAATGACGCGGGATTATCAGGCATACATATTGATGTGGAATAAGCGCTGCAGCCTACGCGGACTGTATGCCTCCGTTCTGTCCGGTCTGATGACATTTATCCAAAACGGTGTTGCCTATGTTGTTTTAATCGGAATTTTGCTGAAGGGCGAGATTACCGTAGGTGAATTTGTCTTTTACTTTGGTCTGGTGGGCAGCGTTGCCGGGTTTTTACAGGGAATTATCACGGATGTGGCAAAGCTCAATACCCGTGCCGACAAGATTGCCTATTACCGTGAATTTTATGATTATCCCAATAAATTCAATCATGGAGAGGGCTGTATTCTTCCGGTCTCCCCTGTCACAATTGAGCTTAAAGATGTCTGGTATCGCTATGACGGAGCCGAGGGTTACACTCTGAGGGGAATCAACCTCACGGTAGGGGGCGGTGAAAAGCTTGCGCTGGTAGGTATGAACGGCGCCGGAAAGACAACGCTTATCAAGCTGATCTGCGGCATGTACTCACCCACAAAAGGAGAAATTCTGGTGGGCGGAAAAAGGATTGAGGAATACAACATCGAAGAATATTACTCACTGATTTCGGCAGTCTTTCAGGAGGTCAAAGCTCTTGCCTTTACCTGTTTTGAATTTGTGGCAAGCTCAGATCTGGAGCGGACTACGGCAAGGGAAGACGCCATTGCCGCCATGAAAGCAGCGGGTATCTACGATAAAATCCGGAACCTGCCGCACGGTATGGATACCCACCTGATGAAGGGCATTTACGACGATGGTATCGACCTCTCCGGCGGAGAGCTGCAAAAGCTGGTTCTGGCGCGTGCCGTTTATAAGGACGGCGCTATCCTTGTCCTCGACGAACCCACCGCCGCTCTGGATCCCATTGCGGAAAATAATTTGTATTTACAATATAAATCGCTTACAGCGGGTAAAACCTCAATCTATATTTCCCACCGTTTTGCCTCGACGCGCTTCTGCGACCGCATTATTCTGTTAGAGAACGGCATCATAACAGAGAGCGGAACCCACGAGGAACTGATGGAGAGAAACGGTCAATATGCCTATATGTTCAATGTTCAGAGCAAATACTATAAGGAGGAAGAAATCCATGCGTAAATACAGTGTAACAAAAAGAGCCATAAAAGTGTACCATGCTTACAATCCCAAATATTTTCCCCTCTGTTTTCTGAACAATATTTTTGAAGGCGTCACTCCCTATTTCAACCTGTGGATGTCCTCCGAAATCGTAACTGCACTCTATGAAAGACGGGAAAAACAGGAATTATATCTTCTGGTGGCAATCACCCTGTTCGGAAATCTTTTTGTGCAGGCTGCCAGAGCCATCCTGAGCAGAAGTGCACATACCGCATATGAGGTTCTGAAAAACAATGAGGCGGCAGCCTTTAACCGCAAAACGCTGTCTCTGGATTATGATAAAATAGAAAATCCCGACATTCTCAGGCTCAGGAGAAAAATCCGGGAGAATGCCAATATTAATAATTATGGTGTAGAAAATATGAGAGCAAATGTAGACACAATCATGTCCTGCATTGTTGAAATTGTTTTCTCGGCAGTGCTGTTTCTGGAAATGCTCCGCTTAATCATGACAGTTTCTTTTCACTGGCTCAGCATCGTTTTACTCATTGCCATAATAGGTTTTATGGTATTGACAATTGTTTTCCAATTTCTCGGTGGCAAAAAAGGCTCGGTGTACTGGGATAAATGCGGAGAGCTGATGCTGCGTGAAAATCAGTATGCAAGGGGCTATGACCCAGCCGGTATGGACAACCGCATTTATCGTCAGCAAATTCTCATTACCCGGCTGTACGAGAAATCCAACAAGGATCATTTGAAGGTTTTTTCCGAAGTAAACAGGAAAGCTCTCATTTTGCAGACTCCTGTATATGTTTGTTCATCGCTGTCTGCTCTGTGCTCCTATCTGATTATTTGCCTCTATTGCACACTCGGCGCTTTTCCGGTGGGAAGTGTAATCAAGTATGTGGGATATCTCGGAAAGCTGACAGGAAATATAGGAAGCCTTTTCTTCGTCATGAATAATTTACGAAACAATGAGCGCTTTTTGGAAACCTATCTGG
>WFLX010260274.1_pt1 | contig 13739 bp, 9 predicted proteins | sample 4967041 | NCBI WGS metagenome assembly WFLX01 (sample SAMN12857096, study PRJNA449069) | gut metagenome | isolation source: stool from male and female vole | host: Microtus ochrogaster | place: USA:Florida | collected 2017
TTAAAAAAACGATAAAAATGAAACAAGGAGAAATGCTCTACGAGGGCAAAGCAAAACAAGTGTTCGCAACAGATGAAAACGACAAAGTGATAATCCACTATAAGGATGCGGCCACTGCTTTCAATGGTGAGAAAAAAGCTGATATTGACAATAAAGGTCGTCTCAACAATGAAATCTCCACTATAATCTTCAACCGTCTGAAGGAAGCCGGCATACCGACTCACCATATAGAGACTCTTAATGATCGCGACCAACTTTGCTACAAGGTTGATATCGTACCTCTTGAGGTAATCGTCAGAAACGTTATCGCCGGTTCTATGGCAAAACGTCTCGGCATCGAGGAGGGCACACCTGCCAAATCCACTATCTTCGAGATATGCTACAAAAATGACGATCTCGGCGATCCGCTGATTAATGATCATCATGCTGTAGCACTCGGCGCGGCCACATACGAGGAGTTGGCTGACATCTACGACATGACAGCTCGTATCAACAAGGTGCTATGCGACATGTTTGCAGAAATCGGCATTCGCTTGATAGACTTCAAAATTGAATTCGGCCGTAAAGAGGACGGCACTATCGTGCTCGCTGATGAAATTTCTCCCGACACTTGCCGACTCTGGGACGCCAAAACCAACGAGAAACTGGACAAGGACCGTTTCCGCCGTGACCTTGGCAACGTCATCGAAGCTTACGAAGAGATTGATGCTCGTCTTAATAAACTCAAATAATCTTGATAGATGTCTAAGAGTTATGAATCTTCCGGCGTAAATCTTGAAGCCGGATATGAGGTAGTAAGCCGTATAAAAAAGCATGTCAAGTCTACCGACCGTCCCGGAGTGATGGGCAATATCGGTTCATTCGGCGGCATGTTTGACCTCGGCTCTCTGGGCTATGAACATCCTGTTCTGGTAAGTGGCACTGACGGTGTCGGCACTAAACTCAAGATAGCTTTTGCTACCGGGATTAATGATACAATCGGCATTGATGCAGTCGCCATGTGTGTCAATGACGTATTGGCACAAGGCGCGCAACCTCTGTTCTTCCTCGACTATGTGGCCGTAGGCAAGAATCACCCGGAGGTTGTAGAGGCTATCGTGGCCGGTGTGGCAGAAGGTTGTCGTCAGGCAGGATGCGCACTTATCGGAGGTGAAACAGCCGAAATGCCCGGTATGTATGACGAAGAGGAATATGATATTGCCGGATTTACTGTCGGGGCGGTAGAAAAATCCAAACTGATAGATTGCTCCAAAGTAAAAATCGGAGATGTGTTGATTGGTATACCCTCCACAGGTGTGCATTCAAATGGTTTCAGCCTCGTGCGCAAAATTGTGGCCGATAATAATCTCTCTTTTTCAGACACTCTACCCGAGACAGGACTGCAGACCCTCGGAGAAATGTTGCTCACACCGACGCGCATCTATGTAAAACCCGTGCTGGATGTCATCAATCAAGTTGACGTGCATGGCGTGGCTCATATAACCGGAGGTGGCTTCGACGAGAATATTCCCCGTATCCTCCATGAAGGTCAAGGTGTGGAAATAAAAGAAGGCTCTTGGGAGATTCTTCCGGTATTTGCATTGCTTGAGAAATATGGTAAAATTCCGCATCGTGAGATGTTCAATATCTTCAATATGGGTATCGGTATGGTCCTCGCTGTTGATGCTTCCGATGCTGATAAGGTGATTGAGATATTGAGCAAACATGGCGAGAAGGCTTCTGTAATAGGAAAAATCATAGAGGGCTCCGGCGTGGAGATTATAAATAATTAAATTTAAGTTACTGCACGTCAAGCGGCAGAAACACTTAAGAAAACAAGAAAAGTGAAAGCACTTATAAGCGTATCAGATAAGAGGGGAGTGGTAGAATTTGCAACCGCTCTCAAGAGTATGGGGTGGGAGATAATTGCCACCGGGGGCACTATGAAGGCTCTGCGCGATGCGGGTCTTGAAATCACTAATATCAGTGACGTCACAGGCTTTCCGGAGATTTGCGACGGCCGTGTAAAGACTCTGCATCCTAAAGTGCATGGTGGCCTGTTGGCTCGACGTGACATCGCAGAGCACATGGCAGCCCTGGAAGAAAACGGCATCGAGACCATTGATATGGTTTGCGTTAACCTCTATCCTTTTGAAGCCACAATTGCCAAAGAGGGAGTGACAATGGAAGATGCTGTTGAGAATATTGACATAGGCGGCCCCTCGATGCTTCGCTCTGCTGCCAAGAATTTCCGCGACGTGACCGTAGTATGTGATCCTAACGACTATGAGGGCATACTCGCTGAAATACGTGAGAACGGCAATACCAATCTTGACACTCGCTTGCGTCTGTCAGCCAAAGCCTATACTCACACTGCAGAATACGACAGCCATATCGCCACTTACATGCGTAAAGCTGCCGGACTCAATGAGAAACTTTTCCTTACTTTTGACGCTGTGCAGACTCTGCGCTACGGCGAGAATCCTCACCAGCAGGCGGCATTCTATCGCGCACCGGGTGAGGTGTCATATTCAGTCGCATACGCTCGTCAACTCGGAGGTAAAGAACTTTCCTACAACAATATTCAGGATGCCAATGCAGCACTCCAGATTGTAAGGGAATTTTCCGAGCCTTTCTGTGTAGGTTTAAAACACATGAATCCCTGCGGAGCGGCCGTAGGAAAAGATCTTAAAGANGCTTGGACTCGCGCATACGAAGCTGNTAAGGTAAGTATTTATGGAGGTATCGTGGCCATGAACCGCCCTCTTACTGCGGAAGTGGCTGCTTTGTTAAAGCCTATTTTCCTGGAAATAGTGATGGCTCCGGCTTTCGAACAGGATGCGCTTGAAGTGCTCGCCGGAAAGAAAAACCTGCGTCTGCTCGAAGTGCCCATGGATAATAAGCGTGAGCCTCAGAAGCAATATGTGGGCGTTACCGGAGGTCTGCTCGTCCAAGATGCCGACGTCAACTGCATTGAGGTTACTGAGGAGATGTGTGTCACTGAACGTAAACCGACTGCCGGCGAACTTGCTGACATGAATTTCGGATGGCGTATAGTGAAGCATGTCAAGTCTAACGCTATTTGCGTAGTGAAAGACGGAATGACATTAGGAGTAGGAGCCGGACAAATGAATCGTGTCGGCTCTGCAGAAATAGCTCTTCGTGAGGCTCAGGCTGCCGGCCATACTGAAGGTCTCGTGCTTGCATCCGATGGTTTCTTGCCATTCGATGATACGGTAGAATTGGCTGCTAAATATGGCGTCACTGCCATCGTGCAACCGGGTGGCTCTATCCGCGACAACGATGCTATCGCTAAAGCCAATGAAAAGGGTATTACAATGCTCTTCACGGGTATGCGTCATTTCAAACATTGATTTTTGATAACGAAATGAAGGATAAAAAGGTACTTGTAATCGGCAGTGGAGGTAGGTGTCATGCTATTGTATACGCTCTTTCCCGCAGTGAAAGGGTAGGCCAAATATATTGCGCACCCGGTAATGCCGGCATTGCTACACAAGCGGAAAATATTCCTGTCAGTGTGACTGATACTGCCAAATTGGCGGATTTCGCCGAGACCAGCGATATTGATCTAACTATTGTAGGACCGGAAGCTGCACTGGCCGAGGGCATCGTGGATGAATTTCAAAACCGTGGCCTGAAGATTTTCGGCCCCACAATGTCTGCCACTCGTATTGAAAGCAGTAAGGAGTTTGCCAAACGTCTGATGATGAAATATCATATCCCCACAGGTGATTATAAGGTATTTACATCATTTGCAGAGGCACGTGACTACGTGCTCAACCGTCCGTTGCCCACCGTTATCAAATATGACGGATTGGCTGCCGGAAAGGGTGTCGTGGTAGCTACTACTTACGAAGAGGCAGAAAACGCACTGCGTGATATGCTTCTTGACGCTACTTTCGGTGATGCAAGCGTGCTGGTGGAAGAATTTCTTAATGGACCTGAATTTTCACTTATGTGTCTGGTGAATGGCAGAAAGGTCTACCCCTTGGCTCCGGCACAAGATCATAAACGTGCTTACGATGGTGATAAGGGACCAAACACCGGTGGAATGGGGGCTTACAGTCCCGTGCCGTTCGTCACTCCGGATGTGCTCGATAAAGCTTTACACGACATAATGCAGCGCACCGCTGACGCTATGTGCGATGAAGGAGTGCCTTTCACCGGCGTGCTCTATGGAGGACTGATACTCACCGAAGATGGTCCNAAAGTAATAGAATTTAACGCGCGGTTCGGCGATCCGGAAACGGAAGTTGTCTTGCCTCGTCTGGAGAGTGATATATACGACCTCTTTGAAGCTGTGCTTGAAGGGAAAGAATTTACCACACAATGGAGTGATGACTGCACATTAGGTATNNTGCTTGCAGCCGACGGCTATNCCGGCAAATATAACAANGGTATNAGTATTAAAGGTCTTGAAGATAGCGATGCCATCATTTACCACATGGGTACTAAAAAAGATAGCGACGGCTATTCTTCAAATGGCGGCCGTGTGCTTATGGTGGTCGGAAAAGGAGACACCCTGCTTAATGCAAGGGAAAAAGCTCTCGAAGCGATTAATCAAATAGAGGCTCCGGGACTCTTCTACCGTAAAGACATCGGACATCAAGCCATTAAGTAAAGCAGAAGGGGTAGAACGGCGTCACATTCGATGCCTCCAACTCTTAATTCTCAAAGAAAGTAATAAATGCAATGATAATAAGCGGAAAGGAATTAGCCAAAGAGATTAAAGAAAACATAACACGCAAAGTGGCGAGCTATAAGGTGGAATATGGACGGGAACCGCATCTATCGGTAATTCTTGTCGGAGATGACCCCTCCAGTCATCAATATGTCCGCTCTAAAGGCCGTTATGCCGGCGAAGTTGGATTTTCGCATGAGGAAATCATACTGCCGGAATCGGTGACAGAGGCTGAACTGATTGAAAAAGTGGAAGAACTGAACCAAAATCCCGGTGTCGACGGCATTTTAGTGCAGTTGCCTCTACCTAAGCACATTCGCAAGCACCGTGTCATTGAAGCAATTGACCCGGGCAAAGATGTGGATGGTTTTCAATCAAAAAATGTAGATGCTCTCTGGCATAAACTCCCCGGCACTCGCGCCTGCACTCCTAAAGGTATACTCAAATTGCTTGACAAGGCCAACGTGGAGATTGCCGGCAAACATGCAGTAGTGATAGGAAGAAGCAATATTGTAGGCTTCCCCGTAGCCAAACTTCTTCTGGATCGCAACGCTACAGTCACTATTGCCCACCGTCACACACAAAATCTGGCTGACATCACTCGTCAGGCTGATATCCTCGTTGTGGCTATCGGCCAACCGCGACTTATCACGGGTGAGATGGTAAAAGACGGAGTAGCGGTGATAGACGTGGGCATCACACGTGATGTGGAAACCGGCAAATATTTCGGAGATGTAGATTTCGAAACAGTAAGCCCTAAGGCTTCAGTTATTACACCGGTGCCCGGTGGTGTTGGTCCGATGACTATCGCATGTCTTATGGAGAATACGCTGGATGCATACGTCAAGCACATGGAAGCCTGATGCCTTGTGACCCGATTTATAAGAGATTCTAAAAATAATTAAGAATAACGAAAATAAGTACGCTACTTGGGCGTGCCTCACAGAATAAAATATGATAGAGAGATACAGTCGTCCGGAAATGGCAGCTATCTGGACAGAAGAAAACAAATTCAACGCCTATCTGAAGGTGGAATTGCTTGCTGCCGAAGCATGGCGTGAATTAGGCGTGGTGCCGGCTGAGGATGTTGAAAAACTTAATGCCAAAGCCTCTTTCAATATCGACCGAATAAAGGAGATCGAACAGCAGACTCGTCATGATATCGTAGCCTTTACGCGCACCGTAAGCGAGTCGCTCGGAGAAGAGAGAAAATGGGTGCATTACGGCTTGACTTCCACCGACGTCGTGGATACCGCTAATGGATATATCTATTCGCAAGCAAATAAGATTTTACGTCGCGACCTGGAAGAATTTATTGAGATGCTGAAGCGTCAAGCTCTGCGTTTCAAGAACCTTCCCTGCATCGGCCGCACACATGGCATACATGCTGATGTCACCTCATTCGGTCTTAAGTGGGTATTATGGCTCGAAGAGATGCGTCGCAACCTTAAGCGTTTCGATGAGGCTGCCCGTGGCATAGAGGTCGGCAAAATAAGCGGCGCGGTAGGTAATTTTGCCAATATACCTCCTTTTGTACAGGATTATGTATGCGAACACCTCGGCATTGCTTCTGCCAATATCTCCACTCAAGTAATACAGCGCGACCGCCACGCTTATTATATGGCTACATTGGCGATTATAGGCTGCTCACTTGAACAGATGGCCATGGAACTGCGTAACCTGCAACGCACGGAGGTGCATGAAGTGGAAGAATCATTCGGTAAAGGCCAAAAGGGTTCGTCGGCTATGCCTCACAAGCGTAATCCCATCTCCTCGGAAAATATCTGCGGCTGTGCTCGCGTGTTGAGAGNATATATGTGCACGGCATACGAAAACGTNGCTCTATGGCACGANCGCGACATCTCTCATTCAGCCACTGAACGTATCATCATGCCGGATGCTACTACTCTTCTTGACTATATGCTCAACAGAATGAAGGGTGTGCTCGAAAATCTCGTGGTGTTTGAAGACAGAATGATGCAGAACATCTATCTTACAAATGGAGTGATTTTCGCACAGAGAGTCATGAACGCATTAATCGACAAAGGATTTGTGCGCGAAAAGGCATACGACACTGTTCAACCCGTTGCTATGGCTGCCATGGCTCAGGGACTGCCGTATAAGGAACTGCTAAAGCAAAATGACGTGGTGATGTCCACTCTTACAGAGGACGAACTGGAAGCTTGCTTTACTCTCGACTACTATCTGAAAAATGTAGACTTTATCTATAAACGTAACGGACTGGAATAAGAAAATGTCGGAAAGATTGGTAATAATAGGGTCGCAATGGGGCGACGAGGGCAAAGGTAAGATTACTGATTACTTTGCTTGCAAATCTGATATGGTGGTGCGTTATCAGGGAGGAAATAATGCCGGACATACCGTAGTGTTTGACGGACACAAATACTCTCTCCGCTCGATACCTTCAGGCATCTTCAATCCCCATACTGTCAATGTAATGGCCAACGGCATGGTAATCAATCCGGAGTCGGTGGTCAAGGAACTTGAAATTCTCCATGAGAAAGGTGTCACTGACTATCAGCTGTATATCTCAGATCGCGCAGCTATGGTGATGCCATGGCATTCCGTGCTCGACGGGGCATACGAGACTGGTAAGGGCGATGCTAAAATAGGCACTACACGCAATGGCATCGGTCCTTGCTACAGTGATAAATATGCGCGTATCGGATTGCGGATGGGAGACCTCCTCGAGCCGGAATACTTCGCAGAGAGACTGAAAGCTGCTATAGAAGTGAAAAACCGTGAATTGAGAAGCTACGACCTTCCGGAGTTCGATTTTCAGGAGGTTTACGACCGCTATATGCAGTTGGCCGAGAAACTCGGAAATATGATATGCGACACGTCTGCTCTTATCAATAAGGCTCTTAAAGGGAATGGAAGAATTTTATTCGAAGGGGCACAAGGCATGATGCTTTGCATAGACCATGGCACTTATCCCTACGTCACTTCATCCACGCCATCTGCCGCGAGTGTGCCTGTCGGAGCCGGTATATCTCCTAAATGGATAGACAACGTGCTGGGCGTAGCCAAATCTTACTGTACCCGCGTTGGAGAGGGTCCCTTCCCTACGGAACTCTTTGACGATCGTGCTCAAGATATTCGAGAACGCGGCCATGAATATGGCACAGTCACGGGGCGCCCGCGCCGCATTGGCTGGTTTGNCGCTGTNGTAGCCCGATATACCGGAGAATTGGCCGGCATCGACAACTGGGCTCTAATGCTCTTTGACGTGCTCAGCGGNCTTGATAAGGTGGCGGTATGCATCGGTTNNGACTGCGAAGGGGAAATTCTGCAGTCACCTCCCTCCACTATTGCACGGCTTGCAAAGTGCAAACCTGTATTGATAGAAATGGATGGCTGGAAAGAGNATATCACAGNAANTANATCCTTTGNTGAACTCCCGGACGCTGCAAAGGCTTACGTTCGCAAAATCGAAGAGGTTACCGGTATTCCCGTTGGAGTAATCTCAGTAGGTCCCGACCGTAAACAGACCATAGTCATCAATCCCAAATTGAAAGAATACTGCAAATAAAAGGGGAGACCTTCTCTTTTCATTAAAAAAATAAAAGATATGTAATTTACAGCAGAAAAACTAGCACACTAAAGCAGCACCTTTGATGACGTGTTGCTCATACCCACATTTTCAGATGTCACTCCCAATATGGTGAAATTGGGCACACGTTTCTCACGCAACATCAATCTCAACATACCGATGGTATCTGCCGCTATGGATACCGTTACAGAAAGCGAAATGGCAATCGCCATTGCCCGTGAAGGCGGTATAGGAGTGATTCATAAGAACATGTCAATAGCCGCTCAGGCTGCGCAAGTGCGTAAAGTAAAACGCGCCGAAAGCGGTATGATCTACGATCCGGTGACTATCACCGGAGAACGCACTGTCGGAGACGCTCAGCGACTGATGGCTGAAAACCATATCGGCGGAATACCCGTAGTGGATGCAGAAAACCGTCTTATCGGTATCGTAACCAACCGAGATTTGCGTTTTCAGAAAAATGTAGATATTCCTGTCAGTGAAGTCATGACCAAAGATAATCTGGTCACCACTGATAATCCGAGTCTTGAGCACGCTTCCCAGATACTGCTCGAGCATAAGATTGAAAAACTCCCGGTAGTAGACAAAGAAAATCACCTGATCGGACTTATCACTTATCGTGACATAACTAAAATACAGGATTACCCGAATGCTTGCAAAGACAGCAAGGGCCGGCTGCGAGTAGCTGCCGGTGTAGGTGTGACATCTGATACACTTGACCGTGTAACAGCGCTCGTAGAAGCCGGTGTAGATGCTGTAGTGATTGATACTGCACACGGCCATAGCGTAAATGTGGTAAATACTCTTAAGAACGTAAAGGCTGCATTTCCAAATCTTGACGTGCTCGTCGGTAATATTGCTACTGCCGAGGCTGCTGAATATCTTGTGAAAGCCGGTGCTGACGGTATCAAGGTAGGCATAGGTCCCGGCTCCATCTGCACTACTCGTATCGTGGCAGGCGTCGGTGTGCCTCAACTTACGGCCATCTTCAACGCGGCCAAGGTGGCACATGCACACGGGGTGCCCGTAATTGCTGACGGCGGTCTCAGATATTCCGGCGACATAGTAAAAGCGATAGCTGCCGGCGGCGACTGCGTGATGATGGGTTCTATGCTGGCAGGCGTGGAGGAATCTCCGGGTGAGACTATCATCTACAACGGACGTAAGTTTAAGTCATATCGCGGTATGGGCTCTATTGAGGCCATGCAGGCCGGCTCTAAAGACCGCTATTTCCAGAATGAAAAGACTGACAGCAATAAGTTTGTGCCGGAAGGCATCGTAGCCAGAGTGCCATATAAAGGCACACTGAGTGAAACCGTTTATCAGCTTATCGGAGGACTCCGTAGTGGCATGGGATATTGCGGAGCAAAAGATATAGCTGCTCTTCACGATGCAAAATTCGTGCGCATCACTTCTGCAGCGGTTATTGAGAATCATCCTCATGACGTGACAATCACAAAAGAGGCTCCCAACTATACACGAGGACAATAAGCAATTACATAATTCGATATGGAAAAAATACTAATATTGGATTTCGGTTCGCAATACACTCAATTGATAGCACGTCGCGTGCGCGAATTGAACGTATATTGCGAAATACATCCTTTTAACAAGGCTCCTCTTCCGGATGCTGACGTAAAAGGTGTGATTTTATCCGGTTCACCTTTCAGCGTTCGCGACCCGGAAGCTCCGAAGCCTGACCTTTCTCCCTACAAAGGCAAACTACCTCTGCTCGGAGTATGCTACGGAGCGCAACTCCTTGCATCTGAATATGGAGGCACCGTGCAAGGCGCTCCCAGTCGTGAATACGGCCGAGCTATGCTTACCATCGACAATCCGATTGATCCGTTGATGCATGGATTGCCTTCGCCGACGCAGGTCTGGATGTCGCATGGTGATACTATTACTGCTGTGCCTGAAAACTACGAGATAATTGCATCTACCGACAACGTGCGCGTTGCTGCATATCATATCGCGGGAGAAATGACTTGGGGCATTCAATTTCATCCGGAAGTATTTCATAGCACGGATGGTCCGAAACTTCTCTCTAATTTCGTGATGGATATATGCGGATGCTCCGGTCTGTGGAGTCCCGCTTCATTCATCGAGACAACGGTGGCCGACCTCAAAAAGAAACTTGGCAATGATAAGGTAATCCTCGGTCTCTCCGGTGGTGTTGACAGTTCTGTAGCAGCCGTTCTTCTCCATAAGGCTATCGGCGACCGCCTTCACTGTATTTTCGTAAACAATGGCCTTTTGCGCAAGAACGAATTTGAGGATGTACTCGCTTCTTACAAAGGCATGGGGCTCAACGTCACCGGCGTCGATGCATCTGAAAGGTTCTATAATGACCTTAAGGGCGTAACGGATCCGGAGAAAAAGCGCAAGATAATAGGACGCGATTTCGTTGAAGAATTCAATGATGCAGCCAAACGTATAGAGGGCGCATCTTGGCTGGCGCAAGGCACTATCTACCCTGACGTTATCGAGAGTGTAAGCGTCAACGGTCCATCGGCCACTATCAAATCTCATCATAACGTAGGCGGACTTCCGGAGGATATGCACCTTCAGATTGTAGAGCCTCTTCGTCTTCTCTTCAAGGATGAAGTGCGCCGCGTAGGGCGCGCTTTAGGCATCGACCCTGCGCTGTTAGGCCGTCATCCTTTCCCGGGACCGGGCTTAGGCATTCGTATCCTCGGTGAAGTGACTCCGGAAAAGGTGAGAGTGCTACAAGAGGCTGACAAAATATTTATCGACGGACTGCGTGAAGCCGGTCTATACGACAAAGTATGGCAGGCGGGCGTAATGCTCTTGCCGGTGCAAAGCGTTGGCGTAATGGGCGATGAGCGCACTTACGAGAGCTGTGTAGCTCTACGCGCAGTAGTCTCCNCCGACGGTATGACTGCCGACTGGGTACATCTTCCCTACGAATTCCTGGCAAAGGTCAGCAACGAAATCATCAATAAAGTGCGTGGCGTCAACCGCGTAGTCTACGATATCTCCTCCAAACCCCCGGCAACAATCGAGTGGGAATAACCCCCAACCCCGCAAATGCACACTCCAAATATACAATCCACGGCAACTGCCTCAGCTGCCGTGGATTATTAATTAAGGTAATTCAAATATCCTTCCGAATAACTCTATGTAAAGCCTCAACTTGAGACACAATTATATAGCAACTTTACGGATAATTCCTTTTTGGCGGATTATGTAAAGTCCGGAAGCGAGACTATGAGTTGAGTCAACTTTCATGCCTGACAATGTATAGATTTCAATATCAGGATCATCGAAGTCTACTGGTTCTGCTTCACCCATTGTCGTGTCAGCAATTTGTTCTACTCCGGAAATACTCATCTTGCGATAATCCCAAAAATATTTCTTCCATGTATTATAATAATCCNCGATGCTACNATCATCCNGTATGAAAACCACNGCATCTTTTGAAATANCCGAAAAAGTATTGTCCTCACATAGGGGAGGAGTGACGCAATGAGAATAGANAGAGTTAATATNAGAACAATCNTNAAAGCAATAGCCGCCAATGTTTTTTACCCTCGCACCGATTGAAATAGACGTGAGATTACAGCACTCTATAAAGGCTTTACTTCCAATTTCTGTAACTGATTCATCAATAGAAAAAGCACCTTTCAAGTCAGGTGAAGCAAAGATCAATACTTTTCTTAAGTCATCATAATCACCATATAAAATATTATTATCAAAGTATGTGCTTAAGTAATCTTCGTAAGGTATGCCTCCAATATAATCTTGGAAGACATTATTAAATGCTTTTGGGTAAGCGATCTTTTTTAATGATTGACAATTACTAAATGCATTATCACTAATGGTGGAAACAGAACAGGTAATATCCAGACTCGTGAATTGCGATCTACTAGAAAAAGCATTCTCTCCTATTGAGTAAATTGAGGAAGGAATTAAGTAAAGCCCGGATATTGAAATGGGTGCAAATATTATTTTAGATTTATATTTATTATATATCCAACCACTTTCGCAAACAGCATCTTGTGGGTCATATTTTATAACATAAGGTGCATCGGTATAGATAAATACTGAATTAGGATAAGCAACCTTTTGTAAATTTATACAACCGGCAAAGGTGTCATAACCTATATCCTTCACGGATTTTGAAAGCATTAAACTTGTAAAATTAGTACATCCCATAAAAGCTAATCTCCCAATTTTTGTTACAGAATTGGGAATNATCANGAATCCTGGGAAACCGCTACATCCAAAAAAGGCATAATCTNCNATTTCCGTCACAGAATCTCCNATAATTAAATCGCCGGTGAAACCACTGCATTCGTAAAATGCATACTGATAGATAGTTTTCACAGAATTACCAATAATCAGATCTCCGGTAAAACCACTGCATTCGCAAAATGCGTGATTAGAGATAGTTTTGACGGAATTGCCAATAATCAGATCGCCGGTAAACCCACTGCATCCATAAAACGCGTACGAGTGTATATATTTGACAGAATTACCAATAATTAGATTTCCGGTAAACCCACTGCATCCATAAAACGCATCAACATCAATTGTTCTTACAGCATCCGGTATAATTAAATTTCCGGAAAAGCCCTTACAGCCGTAAAACGCACTTCTACCAATTTCCTCTACAGATTCTCCAATAATTAAAGATCCGGTAAAGCCCTTACAGCCGTAAAATGCTTTCTCACCAATTTCTTCTACAGATTCTCCAATAATTAAATCTCCGGTAAAACCGGTGCATTCGTAAAACGCATCCGAACCAATTGTTTTAACAGAGTTACCAATAATCAGATCTCCGGAAAATCCGGTACAACCGTAAAACGCTTCCTGACCAATTTCTTTCACAGAATCCGGTACAATCAATGATCCCGTGAATCCTGAGCAATTTCTAAATGCATATGATCCAATTGTCCTTAACGAATTGGGAAGAATCAATGATCCCGTGAATTGGCAATACTCAAATGCGAGATATCCAATATCAGTCACAGATTCGGGAATAGTCAATATGCCGTTAAAACCGCAATGGGAAAATGCACCATACCCAATAACAGTCACAGAGTCGGGAATCGTCAATGACCCGGTAAAAGTGCAACCGGCAAATGCGCCACTACCTATAAAGGTCACAGAATTGGGTAGTGTCAAAGTGCCGTTAAAACCGCAACCGGCAAATGCACTACTACCTATAAAGGTCACAGAATTGGGAAGTGTCAATAATCCAGTAAAACCATAGCATCTTAAAAACGCGTCCATTCCAATAACAGCTACAGAATTTGGTATTGTCAAATTTCCACCCAGTCCGCTGCATTCTTCAAATGCACTATTACCTATTACAGTAACAGACTCAGGAAGAGTCAAATTTCCATCCAGTCCGCTACATTCTTCAAATGCACTATTACCTATAACAGTAACAGACTCAGGAATAGTTAAATTTCCTGTCAGTCCGCTGCATCCATAAAATGCGTTATTACCTATAAC
>WFLX010367612.1_pt1 | contig 13739 bp, 8 predicted proteins | sample 4967041 | NCBI WGS metagenome assembly WFLX01 (sample SAMN12857096, study PRJNA449069) | gut metagenome | isolation source: stool from male and female vole | host: Microtus ochrogaster | place: USA:Florida | collected 2017
GCGTTGTCGATCGAATCGAATGAACGAGCCTCGGAGAGACCTTTCTCTGCGAGAACCTTTGTGATAGCGGCAGTAAGAGTAGTCTTACCGTGGTCCACGTGACCAATAGTACCGATGTTCACATGCGGTTTGGTTCTTTCGAATTTTTCTTTAGCCATAATTTTGCTATTGTTATTTTGATTGAATTGTCTCTTCCAGTTCGAGGAGAAAGGAAAACATTTATGAGCCAATGGCGGGATTTGAACCCGCGACCTCTTCCTTACCAAGGAAGTGCTCTACCCCTGAGCTACATGGGCGTTGAAATTTTGAGCGGAAGACGAGGTTCGAACTCGCGACCCTTAGCTTGGAAGGCTAATGCTCTACCAACTGAGCTACTTCCGCATTGTTCAATTTCGTGGGCGAAGATGGATTCGAACCACCGAAGGTATAAACCAGCAGATTTACAGTCTGCCCCATTTGGCCACTCTGGTATTCGCCCTTTGTTTGAGCCTCTTGTCGGATTCGAACCAACGACCCCGAGATTACAAATCACGTGCTCTGGCCAACTGAGCTAAAGAGGCATCTGACTCCGGATTTCACAACTCAAAAAGCTGTTCCCGAAATTCGACTGCAAAGTTACACCAAAATTTGAAACCTACCAAACAAAACGACAAAAAAATTCTAAAAAATTTTGAAAGGCCGCCCCATTCACTTCTCGGCCCTTTTCGTTGTTCCTCTTATATCTTTTATTCTCAGTCTATTACCATGCTCCTATTCTCATTTCATTACAACCATCATTAAACAACATGGACCGGAAGCAATCCTCCGGCCCACGTATTTTTCGATATATAGACACAACCTTACGGTTACTCTACCGTCACTGACTTAGCCAGATTTCGGGGCATGTCTACATTTTTACCTTTATTGATTGCTATATAATATGAAAGCAGCTGCAGCGGAATACTGGTGATGATGGGCGTCAGGCACTCGGGAACCGCGGGAACCTCAAGTACATGATCCGCAAGCTTGCTGATTTCGGCATCTCCCTGTGTAACTATGGCGATCACCGAACCCTGACGGGCCTTCACCTGCTGGACATTGTTGACGATCTTCTCGTAAAGATGATCGTTGGGAGCGATGATTACACTCGGCATCTCGGCGTCGATCAAGGCGATGGGACCGTGCTTCATTTCAGCTGCCGGATAGCCCTCGGCATGAATATAGGAGATCTCCTTAAGCTTCAAAGCACCTTCGAGCGCGACGGGATAGCTGTATCCGCGACCGAGGTATAGGAAGTTGCGGGCATAAGTATAGATCAGTGAGAGATGCTTGATCTTTTCATCAAGCTTCAACACCTCCTCGACAAGATCCGGAATCTGGAGTATGTATTTGCCCAGCTTCTCCTCTTCCTCTGCTGACAGGTTTCCGCGGAGACGTCCGACAGCAAGCGCGATAAGCGTCAGAACCATAACCTGACCGGTAAATGCTTTTGTCGAAGCGACACCGATCTCAGGACCGACGTGGATATATGTACCGGAATGGGTCTCCCGTGGAATGGAAGAGCCGACCACGTTGCTGATACCGTAGACGAACGCTCCCATCTTCCGGGCAATCTGGATAGCCGCCAACGTGTCTGCGGTCTCACCGCTCTGGGAAATTGCAATCACGATATCGCGGTCATCAAGAACAGGATTGGAATAGCGGAATTCGCTTGCATATTCCACCTCAACCGGAATACGCGCCATGTCCTGGAGCAGATATTTGCCGAGAAGAGCTGCGTGCCATGATGTTCCGCAAGCGACGATCACGATACGTTTCGCATTCAGGAATTTCTCTTTGTTGTCACAAATACCGTTGATACAGATCTTCCGCCCTTCTTCAATCACACGTCCTCTGATACAGTCGCGCAGCGTGTTCGGCTGTTCGAAGATCTCTTTGAGCATGAAGTGAGGATAACCACCCTTTTCAAGCTGCGAGATACTCATCTGGAGCTCGGTGATGTTAACGTCGGCCTCTTCGTTCTCAAGAGTCAGCAGCTTCAAGGGTTCGCCTTTCCTGATCACAGCGATCTCACCGTCCTTTACATACACTACATTCTGTGTATATTCCACAATAGGTGTCGCGTCGGACGCAAGGAAGAACTCACCCTCGCCCACACCGATCACCAGAGGTGAACTCTTGCGCGCGGCGATGATCTGATCCGGATTATCTTTCTCGATCACAGCGATGGCGTATGCACCGATCACCTCCTTCAGCGCCTGGCGGACAGCATCGAGAAGAGAGCAGTTATTGGTCAGGCGGATATACTCGATCAGCTGCACCAGCACCTCGGTGTCTGTCTCCGAATGAAACTGACATCCGTGTTCGATAAGNGCATCTTTCAGTACCTTATAGGTAATCATTATAAACGAATGGTTCCGTTATGAACCAGTGCAATCCGGCCATCCTCGCTGAAATGGGGATGTGCATTATGATCAGAAGGTTCACCGTGAGTAGCCCAACGGGTATGGGCAATTCCGACTTTTGCTTCGAGACGTTTGTCTTTGCAATAATCCTCGAGATTGCTGACCTTGCCCCGGCTTTTATAAATACTCAATGTCCCGTCGGGAGCCTCAAGGGCCACTCCGGCACTGTCATATCCGCGATATTCAAGGCGATGAAGTCCTTTGATCAGAATATCATAGACATTTCCGTCACCTATATATCCTACAATTCCACACATTTTGATGCAGGTTTGTTAGTTGTCTTCACAATCATGATTTCTTTGCTAAGCCAACTAAATTTATTGACTAAAATTGAAAGTATTCAGTAGCCATTTACCCGATTCACAAGTAGTTGTATCTGAAAACACTGAAGTGGAGACTCCCTTTGATGAAATAAGACTCCGACTTTTTCAGGACAGAATTTCCGGCAATGGACCGGATCATGCGGCTTCTTATCAAGACAGGCGCACAACCCGAAGGCTACTTTATTATTACGCACAAATATAGTAAATATTGCCGGAATCAGCAAGTTCCGATGAACTTGCCAATTTACAATTTCAATAACAAACCAGCTTCACCCACATGCTATAGTATAGTTACAAAAAAAATCAGCTCCGACCGATTGATCCGGTCGGAGCATATATTGTTAGCGCAAGATTGTGTGAGTTTATTTCATGGCCGGCTGTCTGTCTCAGCATAGAAGATGCCACGTCAGTGACGCTGCGGAGAGAAGCCGGACTGATAGGATCAGGTTCCCGGTTCAAGTCTCAAGTTTCTCTCAGGTATCAGATTTAAAGATAGAGGTCAGTGCAATTCCCACTAAGGTTCTCATGGTTCCTCGCCCTGCGCCTCCCTCCGCCTGCGTCAACGTTCTCTCTTCACAGAGAGCCGTTTTTCACGATGTCAGTGTCAGTTTTCAGTATTATGTATCTTTTTCCTCCCCCGGGGATTCCGTTCTGCTAACCCGATATGACGGTCAGACGGTTCAGAACCCCTTTTTGATATCACAAAGTTAATACTTTCCGACACCTAATCCAAATCTTTTTTAAAGCAAAATATCCTCAAAACCCCACGCACATATCAACACAAGCTTACATTTTGACATATTTTGACCTCAAAAACCCGATTTCAACGTTATTTTCTGTCATTTTGCTATTTTTGACCGAGCACGCGCACCGACAACTATGTTTAATAACATCAAATTTTCGCGGTCTGAAGCACAAATCAATTAACGGCCGGCTTCTAATTTATGGTCAATTAAATTGACAGCCGGTCTCAAATTTACGGTTGGTCTCAAATTTACGCCCGGTCTGTAAATCGAACCCCGCAGTCTGATCTGACGTTAACATAAGAAAACTAATTTATGACCGGATATATTTCTGTAGGTGTCTTTATTGACGGTGGCTATTACGCCAAAGTTAACCGGGCCCTGAAAGGCATCGAAAGTTCAATTATAAGAGTGAAGTCTCTGTTCAATTTCATCACGACACGTCTCGCGATGGAGGAGGACATTAACCCAAACGACTGCCAGATCACCGAAGCCCATTATTTCCGCGGCCGATACCGTGTCAAGGAAGCATACGATAAACACCTATTATATAATGAGAGGAAGTTTGAGGATTCTCTGATCGAAAACGACGTGATCTTTCACTACAAGCATCTCCGCGAAGTCGAAAGAGAAGGCGAGGTACAGGTGATCGAAAAGGGCGTTGACGTATGGTTCGCGCTCGAAGCTTACGAACTGGCGACATTCCGGCATTTCGATTACGTAATCCTGATAACAGGCGACGCCGACCATGAGATGCTTGTCCGCAAGCTGAAAGCTCTCAAGATCAAGACGGTGCTCCTCACATGGAACCTGACGGATGTCGATGCTACTTCTCCCCTTCTGCGTGAAGAGGCAGGCCATCATTGGGAACTGTCCGAAATACTTGAACAGTATCCTCGCCTTCGTCGCGAACTGCTCTATAAACTCCGTGACCCGGCGACTATTCCGTCAGCAGACGGTTTCTGAAGAAAAAATTCACCCGATCAATTCTCTCTGTCCGGACTGACTTGTGACCTTTAAGGTCCTTAGGGTCCTTAAGGTCCTTAAACTCCTTAAACTCCTTAAACTCCTTAAGGTCCTTAAACTCCTTAGTCCTTAGACTTCTTAGAGTCCTTAGAGTCCTTAGAGTCCTTAGAGTCCTTAAGGTCAAAAAAACAAAAGTTGCGGTGTGTCAAAAGACACACCGCAACAATAATCTTTAGGCTTATCAATACTCTCAAGCCTTCATATCTGCAACGCGACGCAGAATGTCGCAGAGGAAATCCCAGAATTTCGCCACAGAGGGGATATTGGCTTTCTCGCTCGGCGAATGGATATCTTTCAGTGTCGGACCGAAGCTGATCATGTCAAGTCCGGGCATCTTCTCCAGGNAGAGTCCGCATTCGAGTNCTGCATGAAGGGCCTCGACTCTGGGCTTCTCACCGAAGAGCTTCTCATAGCTCTCTTCTGCAACCCTCAGCACACGGGAATCAGGATTGGGAGCCCAGCCTACGTATGTGTCATCGAAAGTGACATCATATCCGATCATGGTAAAGAGAGCNTTGATCCNGTCNGCNATCTCATCGCGGCGGCTGTCGACCGAAGATCTCTGATGGACCGTAACCGTCACCTTCTGAGCCTCGCGGTCGCATTTGATGCTGGCGAGGTTGCATGAAGTCTCNATCAGTCCCGGAACAGCGTTTGACATTCCCTGAACTCCGTTCGGGCAGGCAAACACTGCGGCAATAAGACGATCCGATTCTCCTTTATCCCAAACCATTTCGCAGGGTTCGGTCTCCTTGCACTCAACCGTGAAGTCTTCGCCCTCGGCAAGATGGAATTCTTCAACCAGGACTTTCTTGAACTCTGCAGCCATTTTGTCGAATTTCTCGACTTCTAACGCAGGCACACCTACGACCGCATGTGCCTCACGCGGAATAGCATTGGCCAGTCCGCCTCCGTCGATCTCTGCCACATATACAGGGAAAATTCTGTTTGCCTCCCAGAGGAAACGGCAGAGCTGCTGGTTGGCATTGGCACGTCCGAGTCCGATCTCCATTCCCGAATGGCCACCTTTGAAGTGGTCAACTCCGAAACGGCGCCAAGCGAGTCCCTCCGGCGCACCTTCGAGAACGTATGAGCGGGTGGCGAGGGTGACCTTACCGCCGGCACAACCAATCACGAGCTGGCCATGTTCCTCGCTATCGAGGTTCAGCAGGATATCGCCTTCGACGAAACCGGGTTCGAGACCATTCGCTCCGATCAGTCCCTGCTCCTCATCGACAGTAAACAGAACGGAGACGGGACCGTGAACGAGAGAATCATCAAGAAGCACAGCCATGCCGGCCGCGCATCCCATTCCGTTGTCCGCACCGAGTGTGGTGCCGTCGGCGCGCACCCAGTCTCCGTCAACGATAGTCGTAATCGGGTCGTTCAGGAAGTCGTGCACCTTGTCACCTCTTTTTTCCGCCACCATATCCTGGTGACCCTGAAGGATGATGCGGGGTGCATTTTCATGACCGGGAGTAGCGGCTTTGGTCATCACAACGTTGCCGACCTTGTCCGTACGGACCGGAATATCATGTCGAGTTGCCCAGTCCACGAGAAACTCCTTCATCTTGTCGAGATGATGTGTCGGACGGGGAACTTTTGTTATTTCATCGAAGCATTTCCAAATAAGCTCCGGCTTGAGATCTGTAATTTTCACGGTTTAGAATTTTATCTATCTATTTATTGATTTTAATTTTTCTGATTTGTCCACCAAATCAGTGAGCCCGGATTCCGTTTAACCCGTCAGTGAGATTTGGCCTTCCGGTTTGCCAGTGAGTGAGATTTGCCCTTACAGCTCTTTGCTTTTGAAACGGGAGTAGCTTTGGTGGCAGGAGCCGCTTTTGCTGAGGCAGCTGTTTCCTGAGCCTTGAATTTCTTGTATGCATTGGCCATCTTCGTGTGATAGCCGCGCCGGGCATAGCTCGCTCCGTTATATTTACGGGCGAAGGCTGCCCAATTCTTTGCCTGAAGATCCTTGACCATTCCCGTGTTGATCAGGAATGTTGCGAAAAGCTCGAGCTGTTCCAGCTCGGAATAGGACATCAGACGGACGAATTCCTCAATCGTCTTGCAACCGCAGGTCTTGTAGTTGAATCCTCCGATCTGGAACATTCCCCAGAACGTTCCCTTGTCTGCCGCGGCCGCATCCGTCTTCCGGGCATTGACCAGCTGGGTCCACTCCTGTAGCGCGTAACCCTTCAGCCCCGCCGGAACCTTCTCCCCCTTCACTCCTTTTCCGGAACCACCTTTGGACCGGAAACGGTTATACATCGAACGGTCGAAGTTGACAACCGGCACACCCGGCGCCCAGAAACCTTTCATCCCGGCGCCGGCCTCGATCTGAACGACAGCCTTGATCGCCGCCGTCTCGACCTTCAGTTCTTCCGCGACAATCCTGAAATCCTCTTCAGTCAGGCCCTCATACCGGGTTTTGGCGTCGGCGGCAGGTACAGAATCAACCCTGACCTCATGTACAGCCCCGCTGGCGTTGCCTTCCGATTCGGGAGGAACANTGCAGGCGGCGGTCAGAAAGACCACCCCTGCAATTCCTGATAATATCGTCGGGAAGAACTCCCTCAGCCTCATATTTCAGCGACTTTCTCAAGCACGCGGCAGAGATGACGCCAGAACTTCTCTACAGTCGGGATGTTGAGCTGCTCGTCGGGAGAGTGCACTCCGGTCATTGTCGGACCGAAGCTGACCATATCCATCTTGGGATATTTGGACAGGAACAGACCGCACTCGAGTCCGGCGTGGATCGCCTTGATCGCGGGCTTGACACCGAAGAGCTCCTCGTATGCCTCCGAAGAGAGACGCATGATAGTCGATTCCATGTTCGGNGCCCATCCGGGATAGCCGTCGGAATGGCTGACTTCCGCACCTGCAAGCTGGAAATGTGCCTCAACCTGACCGGCGATGTCATTCTTGCGGCTTTCAACCGAAGAACGCTGTGATGTGGTCACGCGGATCTTGTCTTCGTCAATCATCTTGACAGCAGCGAGGTTGGTCGAAGTCTCAACGAGACCTTCGAGATCACGGCTCATTGACACGACTCCGTGAGGCGCGCTGTAAAGGGCACGCACAAGTGTGAGCGAAGTTTCGGAATCAATGCAGTACTCGGGACGGTCAACCGGCTCGATCACGAGTTTCATTGAAGGCTCAACGCCCTTATATTCATTTCTGATATCCTCTGCATACTTTTTGAGGGCATGCTTGACAGCCTCTTCATGTTCGGCCTGGATGCCGAAGACAGCGTGTGCCTCACGCGGAATGGCGTTGCGCAGGTTGCCGCCGTCAAAGCTCGAGACCTCAATCGGCCAGCGCTGTGAGCATTCCCAGATGAAACGGGCGATCACCTTGTTTGCATTCGCACGTCCGAGATGAATGTCGCCGCCGCTGTGTCCGCCGAGAAGNCCGGTCACACCNACACGCAGATATTTGAAATTNTCCGGAGAGAAGCTGCGGCGNTATTTGNATACGGCCGTCGTGTCTATTCNGCCAGCACAGCCGACGAAGATCTNGNNGTCATCTTCCGAATCCAGATTGATCAGGNNCGTGCCGGTCANCATATCCTTGCCNAGATTCTGCGCACCTTCAAGACCGATTTCCTCATTGATCGTGAAGAGAGCCTCGACGGGACCGTGAACGAGCGTCTTGTCTACCATGACAGCCAGAGCGGCTGCGACGCCGATTCCNTTGTCCGCGCCCAGAGTTGTTCNGCGTGCCTTCACCCATTCACCGNCGATATATGTCTCNATCGGATCCTNCATGAAGTCGTGCTGAACATCCGAATTCTTCTCGCAGACCATATCCATGTGGGCCTGAAGAACCACTGTCGGAGCACCCTCATGGCCCGGCGTTGCGGCTTTGCTCATAACTACATTCCCGCACTTGTCTGTCTTTGCGGCGATGTCATGTTTCTTTGCGAAGTCAAGAAGATAAGCACGAATTTGCTCTTCGTGACATGAAGGACGGGGCACTTTGGTGATCTCGTCGAAGATCTGCCAGATGAGTTCCGGCTTGAGGTCTTTGATTTCCATATTAAATTTAAGGTGTGTTTTTTAACTATGTTTTTGAAAAGCAAATCTTCCGCGATCGCATTTCTGAGCCAAAGATAACTTTTTTTCGCGACCCTCCCAAGAAATATCGGCGTTTTCTCCAATTTATCGGTCTTACTGCCGGGGAATTTTCCTTAAAAAAGGTAAAATGCCAAGGTTTTACCGTCGAAAGTTGTTGATAATTTGGAAAGATTGAGTAATTTTGCCACGCGTATTCCGCAACCGACAACTACTCCCCTCTTCTTTAGTTGCCGATTCCGAAGAGATGCGGGATCCGGACCCGTTCAGTCCCTGTCTCAAATTCCGTCTAATAAACAACGTTTATAAATAAAAATGAAGAAAACCTTCAAGGCTGTACTCACTGTCATCGCCACCCTCCTGATCGCCGGTGCAACATCATGTTCGCAGGATAAAGCTGAAGAAACAACAGCTCCGGCAAAACAGAAGACAGCCGCAGTTTCAAAAGACGCTCTCCCGAACTACCGTTATGTCGACACCGACACGATCATGGCCCAGTATAATCTTGCCAAAGACTATAATGAGGAGATCGTACGCCTCCAGACAAAAATGGAGAGCGAATACAAGCGTCATCAGACATCGATCGGCTCGCTCGCAAACACCATGCAGTCGAAGATGCAGAACAACACCTATCTGAGCCAGGAATCCTATCAGGCAGACGAGCGCAAGCTCCAGTCTCTTCAGAAAACCGCCGAAAGCCAGATGGCCGAGCTCCAGAAACAGTTCGAGCAGGCCGCTGTGAAAGCCCAGACTGCAATTCAGGACTCGATCAATTCATATATCGAGCACTATAATAAGAAACACGGCTATGATGCCATCTTCGTCAAGTCTGCCGCACTCCATTTCAATCCGGCTCTCGACATCACTGACGAAGTTGTCAAAGGTCTTAACGAAAGATATAACAAGGTCAAGAAATAAGGTTACGTTACCGCACTTCATGCCGGGAATAGCATCAAATTCCGGCAGTTGACCAAAAATTTGCAAAGGCCGGCAGAAAAATCTTCCGGCCTTTGTCCATGAAAACATGATTGAAGACAATATTATCAATAAGGAAGCCAACGAAAGGACAGTCCTCGTCGGACTCGTCACGAACCGGCAGCCGCTGAACAAGGTCGAGGAGTATCTCGACGAGCTTGATTTCCTCGCCCACACCGCGGGCGCGGTTCCCGAAAAACGCTTCATCCAGAAACTCGAATATCCCAATCCGAGGACATACGTCGGAACCGGAAAGCTCGAAGAAATAAGACAGTATATCGAGGACAACGACATAGGACTCGTCATCTTTGACGATGACCTCTCCCCGAAACAGATCGCCAACATCGAGAAGGAACTGAAGGTCAAGATCCTCGACCGGACCAGCCTGATTCTCGACATCTTCGCCAACCGGGCCCAGACCGCGACCGCACGCACTCAGGTCGAGCTCGCCCAGTACCAGTATCTTCTTCCACGGCTGACCCGGATGTGGACTCACCTCGAACGTCAGCGCGGCGGTATCGGCATGAGAGGTCCCGGCGAAACCCAGATCGAGACCGACCGACGGATAATTCTCGACAAGATCTCCCGCCTCAAGGAAGAACTCAAAGGAATTGACCGGCAGAAAAGCATCCAGCGCAAGAACCGCGGAAAACTTACACGTGTAGCTCTCGTGGGCTATACCAATGTCGGCAAATCTACCATCATGAACCTCCTCTCGAAGAGCGAGGTCTTCGCCGAGAACAAACTGTTCGCAACCCTCGACACAACCGTCAGGAAGGTCATAATCGACAATCTTCCTTTCCTGCTGACAGACACCGTCGGCTTCATCCGCAAACTCCCGACTCACCTCGTCGATTCATTCAAATCGACCCTCGATGAAGTCAGGGACGCTGACCTTCTCGTTCATGTGGTCGATGTCTCCCACCCCAATTTTGAAGAGCAGATCGAAGTCGTCAACAAGACCCTGACCGAAGTTTGCGGCGCCGGAGAAAAGCCGGTGATCATGGTCTTCAACAAGATAGATGCCTTCTCCTACACACCAAAAGATCCGGACGACCTGACCCCGAAGACGCGCGAGAACATCTCGCTCGAGGAGTTCAAGGACACTTGGATGGCCCGTCTAGGCGAGAACTGCGTCTTTATCTCGGCTAAAGACAGGACCAATATCGAAGCGCTGAAGGATATACTCTATCAGAAGGCGCGCGAGATCCATTCGGAACGTTTCCCATACAATGATTTCCTATTCCAGAAATATGATGAAGACTTCAACCCTGAGGAATGATCCGGAGGAAACCTCGGCAGATGAAAATTCACTCCGTCAGCTTGAATGGTGGGAAATACAGCAGCTCGAGGCACAAGGTTGTTCAGCCGACGACTGGGAGTGCGTGACGGTCGACAGGGAAACCGACCTCAAGAGGATCCGAAATGTGGATTTCGAGGGGAGTGTTTCGGTCGGGCGCATCAATGCCGAAAGGGGCGGGCGGTTGAGCCGGGCAGTGATCCGCGACAGCCGGATCGGATCGGGCGTCATCATAGCCAATGTTCCCGGAGGTATTGTCAACGCTGTGGTTCGCGATGATGCAGAGATCCGCAACACCTCGCGCATTGAGTTCGAACCGGAAGCGTCGTGCGGCGTAGGTGTCGAAGTCGCCGTGCTCGACGAATCGGGCTCGCGGCGTGTCCTCATATATCCCGGAATCTCCGCTCAGATCGCAGCCCTGATTGCCCGCACCCCCCAGGGTGCCGATTCGCCCCAATGGGAACATTTCGTCTCGGATCACCTCGAGCAGACAACCGTTCCGCCCGAGATTGGAGAAAGGGCGATCATCCGCGACTGCGGAAAGATCCTCAATGTAAGCGTCGCTCCGGACTGCACGATCGAAGGTGCGTCGCGTCTCGAGAACGGGGCGCTTGTCAACAATGCCACCTCCGGCCGTGCGATGACCTATGTCGGACACGGTGTCGACGCCGTCAACTTCATAATCGAGGATGGCCGCGTCGACTCCAATGCCATCATCCGCAACTGCTATGTCGGACAGGGCGTTGAGATTGAAAAGGGATTTACTGCCCACGACACGCTTTTCTTCGCCAACTCCTCGATGGAAAACGGCGAGGCCTGTGCAGTCTTCGCCGGCCCCTATTCTGTCTCGATGCACAAATCGACTCTGCTCATAGGGTGCATGATCTCGTTCATGAATGCCGGCTCTGCGACCAACCAGTCCAACCACATGTACAAGCTTGGTCCGGTTCACTGGGGATTGCTCGAAAGAGGTGTGAAGACCTCCTCGAANTCATANCTCATGCTCGGAGCCAAGATCGGNGCCTTCTCNCTNCTGATGGGCGATCACAAGACCCATCCCGATTCTTCCGAATTTCCCTTCTCATATCTGTTCGGGGATGACAAGGGAGCGACAGTCGTCGTTCCGGGNATGATGCTCCGGTCATGCGGCCTCCTNAGGGACGAAAAGAAATGGCCGACACGCGACCGGCGNGCCAGACGGCGTCTCCCGCTCCATGACCGGATCACATTCGAGGTCCTCAATCCCCATACGGTCTCCCACATCCTCCGCGCACTCGAAACCATCGCTGAGCTACTCTCCCGGCCGGCAGACGATGACCGTTTCGTCCGATACAAAGGAATGAGGTTCACCCGTGCTTCGCTTGAACGGGCGAAGATGCTCTACTCCCTCGCCATATATAAATATCTCCATACCAAACTCGGAGATGACACGCCCTTTCCCGAGGCTCCGGCGGACATGGAGAAGCCGTGGCGCTGGATAGATCTTGCAGGACAGGTTGTCCCNGCACACCTGATCAGCGGACTCTCAGAGACCAACGTCCGTGAAGCCGAGTCACGNCTCGATGCGATNTTCGAGCAATATGCCGATCTTGAACGGCAATGGATCGGACAGGCATTCGGACCTTATTGGCGCGAACGCCGCGACAGATTCGCCCACGAAGCCGCGCGCTTCGACGAAATGGTCGAGGATGACCGCACGAACTACCGCGAGCANCTGAACGCAGAGAACACGATGCTTCGCCTCCTTTGAACAAGNTCCCGGGCAACATAGACAATCCGGACAAGATAAACAAAGGGAATTCTTTCCGAAATACATCTCCCTTGTGTTAAAAATTTTATGAAATGGGCTCTAAAAATCAATCAGCCAAACTTTTCTGCGCAAAAGTTTGGCTGATTGAGCATTTATGAGTATCTTTGCGCCACTTTCGGCCGTATTGTGTCCGGATGAATCCTCCGGGTTTTAAGACGGACACAGAAACAGCTGAATGAGAGAGATTTAATTAACCTTAATTATTAACCATTTTTTTAATGACTGAACAGAAAGTTAAAACCCCGATCGCAGACTTCGATTGGGAAGCCTTCGAGAAGGGCGACACAGCGGGCGCCAAGAGCCGCGAAGAGGTGATGCACACCTATGACGAGACTCTGAAAACCGCTAAAGACAATGAGGTTGTAACAGGCACGGTGAAGAGCATCACAAAACGTGAGGTTCGTGTTGACATCGGCATGAAGTCCGACGCCATCATCCCCGTCAGCGAATTCCGCTACAACCCCGACCTCCAGGTCGGTGATGAAGTTGAAGTCTTCATCGAAGCTCTTGAGGATAAGAACGGCCAGCTCCGCCTTTCACACAAGAAAGCATGCCAGACCCGTTCTTGGGATCGCGTAAACCAGGCTCTCGAAAACAACGAGGTGATCAAGGGTTACGTGAAGAGCCGCACAAAAGGCGGCATGATCGTCGATGTATTCGGAATCGAGGCCTTCCTCCCCGGCTCTCAGATCGACGTCCGTCCCATCCGCGACTACGACATGTATGTTGACAAGACAATGGAATTCAAAGTTGTCAAGATCAACCAGGAATATAAGAACGTTGTCGTTTCACACAAGGCTCTCATCGAGGCCGAGCTCGAAGCTCAGAAGAAGGAGATCATCTCCAAGCTCGAAAAAGGTCAGGTGCTCGAAGGCAAGGTCAAGAACATCACCAATTATGGTGTATTCGTTGACCTCGGTGGCGTCGACGGTCTCATCCACATCACAGACCTCTCCTGGGGCCGCGTTTCCGATCCCCGCGAGGTTGTCGAGCTCGACCAGGACATCAAGGTCGTTATCATCGACTTCGACAACGAGAA
>WFLX010116677.1_pt1 | contig 13738 bp, 11 predicted proteins | sample 4967041 | NCBI WGS metagenome assembly WFLX01 (sample SAMN12857096, study PRJNA449069) | gut metagenome | isolation source: stool from male and female vole | host: Microtus ochrogaster | place: USA:Florida | collected 2017
GCGGAAAAGACCGGATTTTATACGGAAATAGCGAAAAGGCTTTGCCGGTTTGAGGAGGAGATCGAACGGGAAAATTATCTGACTGCAGTTGCGGAGGTTCATCAGATTGATCCGCAGAATCTGAGAAAGCTGGTGATCAGTCAGGCGGCGGCAGGCGCTGCCATAAGACCACAGGAAGTCCGCTCCGGCATACAGCGTAAAAATATGGCGGAGGACGGTCAAAAGAAGGTACAGCGGGCGTTGCTCACATGGCTTGCTGAAGAACCGGCATTGTTTGGAAAGATCGTGGAATACATCACTCCGGAAGATTTTACGGACGAGTTGTATTACAAGGTGGCAAAGAGGCTGTTTGAGGATCATGATGCAGGCAGTGACAATCCGGCAGCAATCGTGGATCTGTTTGAAGATCAGCAGGAACGGAATGCCGTAGCGGAGATCTTTCATACGCCACTTGCGGGGATAAAGACAAAGGAAGAACGGGAACAGGCGCTCCGTGACATTGTTTTAAATGTAAAAAAGAACAGTTTTGCATATTATACCGCAAAGATGGGGAAAGATGTTAGTGCGGTACAACGCGTGGTTGAGGCAAAAAAAGCGTTGGAGGCATTGGAACGGATACATTTTGTCCTGGATTGAGAAAGCAGGAAAGATAAATCAAGGCTTAAAGAAAAGCAATTATGAAAGGAGTATAGATACCCAAATGGATGAAATCACACAAGCAAAATTTGATGAGAAACTGAAGGCGCTTCTGACGACTGCAAAAAAGAGAGGATATGCAGAGTATCAGGAGGTAATCGATTCTTTTGCGGATCTGAATCTGGAAGAGGAACAGTTTGATAAGATATGGGATGCGCTGGATAAAAACAAGATCCTTTTGAGAATTGATACGATTGACGACGATGATATTCCGGAGGAAGAACTTTCTCTGGAGGATGCGGCAGAGCTTGAACTCGATATGGAGAATCTGGAAAATTCCCTGGGGGACGGCGTCAGTATCGAGGATCCGGTCCGGATGTATCTGAAAGAGATCGGACGGGTGCCGCTTCTTAGCGCGGATGAGGAGATCGTCCTGGCAAAGAAGATGGAAGCAGGCATCGAGGCAGAGGAAGAGAAGAAAGAGCTGGAAAGTAAGCTGGAAAATGAAACGGCAGAAGCAAAGAAAAAGAAGCTGATCAAAAAGATCAAAGAAAAGGATGATTTGATAGAAGAAGGCAAAGCAGCAGCGAAGAATCTTTCCGAAGCAAATCTCCGTCTTGTGGTCAGCATCGCAAAGAGATATGTGGGGCGAGGCATGCTCTTTCTTGATCTGATTCAGGAAGGCAATCTGGGACTGATCAAGGCGGTGGAAAAATTTGATTACCGGAAAGGATATAAATTCTCGACGTATGCAACATGGTGGATCCGGCAGGCGATCACAAGGGCGATAGCCGATCAGGCCAGGACGATCCGTATCCCGGTGCATATGGTGGAGACGATCAATAAGATCATCCGGATCAATCGTCAGCTGTTGCAGGAATTAGGAAGGGAACCGTCTCCGGCAGAGATCGCTGAGCGTATGGATATTCAGGAAGAAAAGGTAAGGGAGATATTAAAGATTTCTCAGGAACCGGTATCTTTGGAGACGCCCATCGGCGAGGAGGAGGACAGTCATCTGGGAGATTTTATTCAGGATGACAATGTGCCGGTGCCGGCAGAGGCAGCCGCATCCATGATGCTTAGGGAACAGCTTGATGAGATATTGGACACTCTGACAGAGAGAGAACGGAAGGTATTGACACTCCGCTTTGGATTGGTGGACGGACGCGCGAGGACGCTGGAGGAAGTCGGAAAGGAATTTTCCGTCACAAGGGAGCGTATCCGTCAGATCGAGGCGAAGGCATTGAGAAAGCTCCGTCATCCGAGCAGAAGTAAGCGGATCAGGGATTATCTGGATTGATGGCGGCGTTATCAAGACGGCTGCAGGCAGTGGCTGCATTGGCGGAACCGGGAAAAACGGCAGCGGATATCGGTTGTGACCATGGATATGTAAGTATCCGGTTGATCCAACAGGGGATATTTTCCAAGGTGATCGCCATGGATGTCAGACCGGGACCGTTAGAGACTGCCGGAAAGAATGTTGCTCTTTACCGGATGGAGGATGCCATTGAACTGAGGCTGTCGGACGGACTCCGGATGCTGGAGATCGGAGAGGCGGACTGTATGATCTGTGCCGGCATGGGCGGCGCGCTGATATGCCGTATTCTGGAGGGTGAACCGGAGAAGGCACAGGCAATGGAGCAGATCATATTACAGCCGCAGTCGGAGATATCACTGGTACGCAGGTTTTTAAGACAACATGGATATGCCATTGTAAAAGAGGATATGGTAAAAGAAGATTGCAAATATTATCCGATGTTCCGGGCGGTGCGGCAGACAATGTGGGAAAAATTGCCGGAAGACAGGCAGATTCTTTATGATGAATATGGGAAACTATTGTTAGAGAGCCATCATCCGGTCTTATATGAATGGCTGCTACATGAGCAGGCTGTCACCGGTGAGATCCTTTCCGGGCTTCAAGAAGTAGATGGAGCAGAACGGGATACGGACACAGGCAGGCGGCGGAAGCAGAGACTGTCGGAACTGCGGGAAAAGCAGCGGAGAATAGAGGCTGCATTATCATATTATAGATAATATGAAAATAAGAAAGGTGGCATTATGCAATTAGAGGAAGTAATCAGGCGGCTGGAGGCGCTTTCCCCGCCATCCTTTGCGGAAACCTGGGATAATAGCGGACTGATGTGCGGCAGGAAGAAGAAGGAGATTGAAAAGATACTGCTTTCCGTGGATGCCACGGATGAGGTTGTAGAGGAGGCAGTGCTTTCTGATACGGATCTGCTTCTGACGCATCATCCATTGATTTTTCCGCATGTATCAAGCTTGACAGAGGATGATATCGTAGGCAGGAGATTGTTTAAGCTGATTCAGGCGGATGTATGCTGCTATGCGATGCATACTAATTTTGATGTGATAGGTATGGCGGATGAGGCGGCAGATCGCTTGGAGCTGACTGACAGGACTGTGCTGGATGTTACATATGAAGATTCATTATCCAAGGAAGGCGTGGGCAGGGCAGGGCGGCTGCCACAGGAGATGAGTCTGCGGGAATGTGCGGAACTGGTCAAGGAAGTGTTTTTGATTGATTCCGTCAGGATCTATGGTGATCCCGAAATGAGGATCCGCATTGCCGCGATCTCGCCGGGTTCCGGAAAGAAGAGGAGCGGCTATGCCTTAAAGGCGGGAGCGGATGTCCTGATCACGGGTGATATCGATCATCNTGATGGGATCGACTCTGTGNCAAGGGGACTGGGCATTATCGATGCGGGACATTATGGGATAGAGAAGATATTTCTGTCGTATNTGAAGCAGTTTATCTNAAAAAATATGCCGGAGATGACNGTAGTGTGCGCATCGCAGAAGGANCCCTTTATTGTGGTGTAAGAAAGTGCGGAATGCAAATGGCGGTTACGGCTGTGGCATATCGGGCTGTGGTAAATATAATAATGGATATATATGAGAATAGGGAACAGAAAGGACAAAGGAAGCATGGATAAGGTGATACTGACGATTGAAGGCGAAAAGAAAGAATATCCAAAGGNAATNACATATGAGGAGGTCGCAGAGGAATATCAGGCGAAGCATGACGGTCTGATTGCGGTGGTTATGGAGGATGATAAGATCCGTGAATTATCAAAGGTTGTGGAAAAGGACGCAGTGGTAAGGCTGATCACCAGAAGGGAGTCCATCGGGCATAAGACCTATGTGCGTACGGCGATCCTGACCATGGTCAAGGCTGTTGCGGATATTTTGGAGGCAGAGGAAAAAGGTTCTTCCAAGGTAAAACAGGTCAAGGTGGAATATACCATCGGTAACGGATACTATGTCAGTCCCAAAGGCGGATTGACGATCGATCAGACCTTTATTGATAAAGTAAAAGCGCGCATGCGGGAACTGGTTGCGGCGAAGACAAAAATTAATAAGTATTCCATGAATACCGATGAAGCACGGGAGATTTTTGCCAGAGCAGGTATGGCTGATAAGGATAAATTGTTCCGTTACCGCCGTGGTTCGCAGGTCAATATCTATGAGATAGACGGCTATCAGGATTATTATTATGGTTATATGCTGCCGAATGCAGGATATATCAGGGAGTTTGATCTGCTGCCCTTTAATAATGGATTTATGCTGATGCTGCCGGAAATGAGCGATCCGTTGACGGTAAAGCCGCTGGCTTCCAGAGAAAAGCTGTTTGAGACGCTGAGGAAAGGGACAGACTGGGGCGAGAAGCTTGGTATCGATACGGTAGGTGATCTGAATGACAGGATATGTGAAGGTGGTCTGAGCGATATCATCTTATTGCAGGAGGCTCTNCAGGAGCGCAGGATCGCTGAGATTGCTAAGGAGATTGTAGAACGCGNGGGCGTGAAGTTCGTCATGATCGCGGGACCATCCTCCTCCGGTAAGACGACATTTTCCCACCGGTTGTCCGTGCAGCTTGCTTCCTATGGACTCAAGCCGCATCCGATTGCGGTGGATGATTACTTTGTCAACCGGGAGGATACGCCGAAGGATGAGAAGGGTGATTATAATTTTGAATGTCTGGAAGCCATCGACACGACGCTCTTTAATCAGGATATGACAAGGCTGCTGNCTGGCGAGACGGTGGAGCTGCCGTCCTTTAACTTTAAGATCGGAGCAAGGGAGTATAAGGGCAATTATAAGACTTTGGGCCCGGAGGATATCCTTGTGATCGAGGGCATCCATGCGTTAAATGATAAAATGTCGCTATCCCTGCCGGCAGAAAGTAAGTTTAAGATCTATATCAGTGCGCTTACGAGCCTGAATGTGGACGAACATAACAGAATTCCCACCACGGATGGAAGGCTGATCAGGCGGATGGTAAGGGATGCAAGGACGAGAGGCGCTTCTGCAACAAGGACAATTAGAATGTGGCCTTCGGTAAGACGCGGCGAGGAGGAGAATATCTTTCCCTTCCAGGAAAGCGCGGATGCAATGTTTAACTCGGCGCTGATCTATGAACTGGCGGTGCTTAAGCAGTTTGCGGAGCCGTTGTTATATTCCGTGAANAAGGATGAACCGGAATATTATGAGGCAAAGAGGCTGTTGAAATTTTTTGAATATTTTCTGGGTGTGAGCAGCGAGAATCTTCCTAACAATTCCATTGTAAGGGAGTTTGTAGGGGGGTCCTGTTTTAACGTATAATCACATAAGTGGGACGGATGGTCGCGCGGGAAATCCCCGTGAGGAAAGTCCGGGCTTCGCAGGGCAGGATGCCGGATAACGTCCGGTGGAGGCGACTCCAAGGCTAGTGCAACAGAAATATACAGCCGCGCAAGCGGTAATGGTGGAAAGGCGGTGTAAGAGACCACCGCCCGGCTGGTAACAGCCGGGGCTCTGTAAACCCCATCCGAAGCAAGACCAAACAGAAGACNACAGGCTTGCCCGGCCTGTCTTCAGGTAGGTNGCTTGAGCCTGCCGGTAACGGCAGGACCAGATAGATGATCATCCCGGCCGGCATAGCCGGCTATGACATAACCCGGCTTATAGTCCCGCTTATGTATTATATATAATTTGGAAAGTGATTACCTATGAATAAGGAATGGTCTGAACTTAATAAAACAATGCAAACACAGATTAGAAAGAAAGATACCTATGAAGTGGGTATTGATACTTTGATTGATTTACGGAATCAGTTAATGCAAAGCTTGATATCTTTGAAAGAGGAATTGCGCAGAGAGGATTTTGACGCAATTCCTTTTATAAACGCAGANGGTTATCATAGTAAAACGATTGCCTATTCTATTTGGCATATCTTTCGTATTGAAGATATAGTCGTTCATACATTGATAAGTGAAGATGAACAGGTATTTTTTGCAGGCAATTACAAAGAGCGTATCAATTCGCCAATAATTACAACAGGAAATGAACTTGTAAAACAGCAGATTGCAGACTTTTCAAAACAGCTTAATTTGAAAGAGCTATATTCCTACATCTTTGAAGTAAAAGAAAGTTCCGAGAAGATAGTTGCGAGATTGTCTTACGACGAATTGAAAAGAAAAATACCAGAGGAAAGAAGAGAATATTTAAAATTTTTGAACGTAGTAAATACAGACGAAAATGCATTTTGGTTGATAGATTATTGGTGTAATAAAGACATTCGCGGATTAATTCAAATGCCATTATCAAGGCATTGGATCATGCATATAGAGGCTTGTTTGCGTATTAAGAATAAGATACACTCGTAAGCGGAGTTTCCAATTTGTAGGAAAACGAACAGTGTGGCAAATTTCAGTTTATCGGGGATTAGATTGGCTCCGAATTTTAAGAAATCCGGTCTGTCTTCAGGTAGGGGATTATATTATATTTTCTGCAGGCGGTACAATCCGCATCTGTTTTTGCAGACGCTCTTTCAGGCTGTTTAGGAATCTTTCGTTTTCAAGTACGGTAAGCATGGGACCAAAAGACATAACTTCGATTAACAGTTCGGTCTCCATATTCTGATTATAATAGATGAGGCATTCATAAGTGTCCTCATCTATTTTTGTAGTATTCTTTTCATAATTTGCAAAGTGCAGCATGGCACGCTCAAGGGCATTGCGTTTGTTGACAATGAGCAGCCGGAGCGGTTCTTTATAGTAAGAACGCTGAATCATNNCGTCTAAATCCACAGGGGAGGATAAAGTTTTTGGCAGCAGTTGAACACTCTGAATACGGGAAACATTCAGAATTTCCAGCAGGTACTTATCCCGATGGACAGGCTTCAGGGCGAGAATCCGGAATTTGTCATTTTTGACAGAGTATTCCAGACGGGCGGGGACATAGTGGTGATGTACGCGTCTTCCGTTCGGGGAGGTGTAGTCAATGTCCACATATTGATTCTGCTTCTGTGCCTGAAGCAGGATCCGGAAGCAGTTCCGGTAATTTTCATCATCATAGGGGTCGCTGTCGGCGAATCGGTCAAAATAATAGAACTGTTCCGGTCTCCAAAGAGGGGTCACATCAGCCAGCATGTTATCCAATGCTTCCGATTGCTCCCGATCCAGAAACAATCCTATACGCGGGTCGGACAGCAGCGCCTTAAGATAGGACTTCTCAAGGTCAGAAACAGGGGTGGTAANGGAGGATGAGAGTCTGGAACGGTATAGCTTCCCATCCTTTTCAAATAGATTCCATGTACCGTCTTCCAGCTTAGGGATTATAGAGAGCAGGCTCTCTTCAAATCCTTCGCCGCAGATTAGGCGGCGTATATCCTGTATTGTCAATGCATCCTGACTACACAGTAAATGTCTCAGCACCTGATAGTAACAGCTGTATATTTCTGAAAATAATTCCATAGGTATTCTCCCTTTTCAAACAGTCAATAGCTTTCAAAATCGCATCATAACTGCCTTTTTCAAATATCTTCCTCTATCTGATACATCCGGTACATCGTCCGCAAATCCCGATAAAAACGCCGTTCCACGGATTTATCCGTACATTCAAGAGACAGAATCCTTCCTATAAAAGTGCGAATCCAAGGCAGTATCTCATTGCAGTCGAATACTTCAATTTCATATTGATAAACATTCCTCTCTATTCTTGTGACCGTACCGCCTCTGCCCTCACGCTTTAGACGTTCAACAATATATTGCTCGGAAGGCTTCAGAGCCTGTATTTTCATAGTCAGCCTGTTAAGGTGATGTCGGTCATTTCCTTGGAATGATACGCCCCATAGATAACTTCGGTTCCGGCCTAACAGTTCCAACAGTTCCTCATATTTCTCCGATTCACCCAAGAGAGTGACGGTTTTGACAGTATCCAGACGGTAGCAGGTGAAGCGCCTGCTTTTTTTTACATATCCGCATAGAAAACGGCGGCCGCTTCTGGTGCTTATAAAGATTTGCAGGGGTGTACAGTCAGCGGTATTCAGGGCTCCGTTTTTGGAGCTTTTTATTTCCAGACGTACATCTGTCTTCTTGTTCATGGCGTCCAGAAGGTCCAAAAGGATTTCTTCCTCTAAAGTATGTACGCAGAAGCTGTGTTTCACCCGGAAGGTTTGGTTGTGATAATCCAACTGTTCCGAAAGGTAGTTTCCTATAATCCCAAAGTTACCTGCCATCTGATAAAACGCAAGGGCGTCCAGCATGCCCTCATTGGATTTTATCCAGACCGCAAGAGAATTATCGATGGAAAAAACAACGGTTTTCCCGGATTTCTTTTTATTCAGCAGACCTTCCTTTTCATATGCGTTGCACTTTCTGCGGACGGTCTGGATATCAAACAACGCCTCATATTCCTCCAGCAGGGCGCTTGTTATTTCCTCCACCGTCAATTCCGCGCCATCCTGAAGAAGATCCAAAATCAGGAAATGGAGCACGATATCGTTGTCGGTGAAGCTTTTCGTTTTCCATACCCTGAACAGCGGGTTGGTGTCCAGAAGGTTACTGTCTATGGCAAGGGAAATATTGGCGCCGTTAGATACATGGTCTTTGCGCACATGATCCCCAAGCCAGCTTTCCAGACGTCTCCGTTCATTGTCGTAGGTCCGGGGGCTCTTGTCCTTAAATTCGTCTCTGGTCTTGAAGCCGTAGACAAAAAAATCACGCACATATTCTCTTGTTTTGGGAAAGCTTTTAACCAGCTCCTGAAAATCAGACATNCTAATAACCNTGCTCCTTGCTCAACCTGTGATTAAATTGCCGTTTATGGCAGTTTGCTCTCTTATAGGAATAAATATATCACAGTTCGCAACTTTTTTGAAATGATTAACTGGAAAATGTTTCATATAATNATTTTAGTTCAGAGNACAAATTGCATACGGGAACAACAACACAGCTAAATACAAAACGTAACGAAAGGATGGAGTAAATATGTTCGTATTAAATAATGAAAAAACAAAATTTCCTGTAAAAGTATGGCTGGCGGATGAAAGTCAGCTGGAAGAGAATTGTCTGGAGCAGGCATATAACCTGTCACAGCTTCCTTTTATACATAAATGGGTATGCTTAATGCCCGATACCCATGCAGGCAAGGGAATGCCCATCGGCGGAGTAATCGCTGCCAAGGATGTGATAATCCCAAATGCGGTGGGTGTGGATATCGGATGCGGTATGGATTTTATTCCTACCAATATCCGTGTGGAGGACATAAAGGGCATTCAGACCGGAAACGGCACTCTGATCCAGTCCATCATCGGCAGTATCATGCGGGCGATTCCTTTAAATACAGAGAGATACAAGACTCCTCAGGAATCGGAAGTTCTGGACCGTGCNCAGCAGGAAATGGAAAAGTATGANGAGAATNCGGNGCTGNTNCCATTGATAGAGGANGGATATTTTCAGGTGGGAAGTCTGGGCGGAGGAAATCATTTTATTGAGCTTCAGGAAGATCAGGAAGGTTATCTCTGCATTATGATTCACTCCGGAAGCCGCCATCTCGGAAAGGCAATCTGCGATTACTTCCATAATAAGGCAAGAGAGCTGAACAGCATGTGGTACAGCGAAGTCAAAGATGAATACCGTCTTTCTTTCCTGCCTGTTCAGTCAAAAGAAGGACAGCAGTATATCAACTGGATGAATCTGGCTCTGGATTATGCCTTTGAGAACCGTGCCCGTATGCTGGATAAGACCTGTGCCATTGTTAAAGAGCAGATAGAAAAGCACACGGGTCTCACAGTGGAATTCGGAGAAGAAATCAACTGCCACCACAACTATGCGGCATTGGAAAATCACTATGACGCCAATGTCTGGGTACACAGAAAAGGCGCAACCAGAGTAAGAGAAGGAGAAATGGCTGTAATACCGGGCGCCATGGGCTCTTACAGCTATGTAGTGGAAGGGAAAGGAAACAAAGAATCATTTTGCACTTCCTCCCACGGTGCGGGCAGAAGCTACTCCAGATCCGGTGCCATGCAGGCATTCAGCATAGAGCAGGTCATGGTGGATCTAAAGGAACAGGATGTTGTGCTGGGAAAACGCAAGAAAAATGATGTTGCCGAGGAGTGCCGGTTTGCCTATAAGGATATCGACCAGGTTATGGCACAGCAGCTGGATATGGTCACGCCGGTGAGGAAGTTAAAGACAGTCGGCGTGGTGAAAGGATGATATTCGCGGGGCAAAGTCCAAATACCCCGCAGTATACTGAACAAAAAGACTGATATGATGTCAGTATAATGCGGGATATTTGGCANGGCACGGGTATTGGAAGTTACTTCCTGCCCGGCGGTGCCGACAGCGTGCTGTACGGTATTCCACNAGTATTCCGAAAGCTTAACTTGGTGTTAAGAAAAGTCTTGTGTTGTCGAGGGTTCGACTCCCTCCCGTGTAAACGGTAGCTCAGTTGGTAGAGTGCACAATATTATGGCAAGACCTGTAAAGTCTGCGGTTCGAATCCGCCCCAATCAATACTTTTATCCCGATTTCAGGTACATTCCGTATCCCTGCAGCGGTGTCAGAAGGACTTCTGATGCAGTGAAAATGTGAGTGCACCAAATCAGCCTGAGACCTGAAGACCGGGGATACCGCTGATTGGAAGGAGGAACAACACTCTGCAAAAGATATCTNANANCAGNGANGATATCCGTCTGCAAAGTGCCCTTTCTCCCTACAGTCTGCTAAACCGGGCTTCCGAATCAGGCTGATGAATAAGGGATATCAGTATTACTAAAACAAATTAAAATCAGGAGGAAAAATTAATGAAGTATATAATAAGAGATAATCAGGCAGGATTTGTATTTAAGAACGGCGTATTTCAGAAGATGATTACCGCGGGAACCTGGCATTTTCCCAAAATAGCAGGTTACACGGTTGTAATTGAGGAAATGCTGGATGAGTTGGACTATATTGAAGTTCCCTATCAGGTACTTTCCAAGGATGCTGCATTCCTTAATGCTACCATACATGTGGAAATACCGGATGGCTCGGTGGGCTTTCTCTACAAGAATGGAAAGCTGACGTCCTTTGCGAACAGGAAGGAGTATATATTCTGGAATGTGTTTGATACATATGAGGTCAGAATCGTGTCCATGGCTGAAACACTCATTGGCACGGAAGTAACGAAGCAGATGCTTTCGCTGGTGCCCGCGCACCTCTATACGGAAGTGTCAGTNGGNGAGGGTGAAGTCGGTCTGGTATACTATGACAATGTAATGCAGAACCNGCTTTCCAANGGAGTATACCGTTTCTGGAATTANCATCANGCCGTTTCNTACTGCGTGATTGATATGAAGCAGAAAGAACTGGANATNGTAGGTCAGGAAATTNTGACCAAAGACAANATCGGTATCAGAATGAATGTTGNATNCATGTACAAAATAAGNGNTGCGGTGGAATTCGTAGCAACGATCTCGGNTTTAAAGGGACAGCTTTACCCTGCGGTACAGCTTGNGATAAGAGAGATTGTGGGCAATTACAGGCTGGATGAGATACTGGAGGCAAAGGAGCAGATTTCCAAGGAAATCTACGAAGCGCTGAAAGGAAAGGAAGAAATGTTCTGTATAAACTTCCTCACCGCAGGAATCAAGGATATCATACTGCCCGGTGAAATCAGGGAGATAATGAATTCTGTCCTTGTGGCGGAAAAGGCTGCGCAGGCAAACGTAATCTCCAGAAGGGAAGAGGTGGCATCTACCAGATCCCTGCTCAACACGGCGAAGCTCATGGATGAAAATCAGACACTCTATAAGCTGAAGGAGCTTGAGTATCTGGAAAAGATTTGTGAGAAGGTTGGTGAAATATCCGTTAATGGCAATGTGGGTATCATGGAGCAATTGGGGAAAATGATGGGGACGAGACAGCCGCAGTAAGCTTATGCGGCTGTTTCCTATTTTGCGCTATTGTGTTAAAATAAGCTACGCTTATTACAAATTGCTTCGCAATTTGAATTATGCGCAAAAAGCGTGCGCACTTATGGTATAATGATTTATATGAGGAGGAAAATGCCAAATGATACTAATGCTGGTACTGATGGGATTGCTATTCTCTTTATTCTATTCTGCGGGCGGAAAGAAAATAAAGTATGATAGAAGGTCCATTAAAATACTATTGGTAACAACCATCGTTTCCGCGCTCCTGTTTTTGACAGGGTTGGTATGTATGCTGGCTGAAGTGGAGGGAGATGCTGTTATGGCATTTTCATTATTGTTGGGGCTTTATGTGGGTGGCGGTTTATTTTTATTTGCAGGTGTAAATTTGTTGTCTGGATTCTGTTATATTCGCAGGTTAAAGGCATATGGATATGAGATCCCGTATAATAGAGAAGATTACGGCGACGATCTGCGGAATGTTCCGCGTGTAAGCGGAAAGTCCTGCCCGGAGATAAAGAATGTGGGCAGAAGGGTTCTGATTTTCTTTTACGCAGCTGTTTTTCTGCTTGCCAACGTCTGGAATGTCCGGTATATTATCCGCTGGTATCAGTTTGATGGAGGTTTAGCGGTATTTTTACTATGTATCATGCTGCTGTTTGACTCTTTCTGGGGCATATCCGCACTTCTGTTTTATCGGCAGGAGAATATGCAAAGATACAGGGACGATGTGGATATCGACGACAGTCGGAAGGAAAGAATGCCTGTCGAAAAAGGAATCGTTTCCGGCATGATTCTTCTTTGTATAATGATGTTATTTAAGATGCTGCTCGTTCAGTTTGAAGAATATGGGTTCCGTAGCAGAGCTGCAAATGATCAAAGACGCCTTCAGACGATATCAAGCTGTGTTGGTACTGCTATGATGGCGGACGGAATAGACAGAACTTCCGATTCTTATATGCAGATGAGAGAAGGGTGTTATATTTCCGATTGGGGCAGACCGGATGACGCTTTTTCCCGGGAAATTGCTGAAAATCTGGGAATATCAGATTACTCGGAGCTCAATGGAAAATTCCATACTTCTGATGGGAATCCCCGGATTTATGTTAAAATATCTGATGAGGGTGTTTATGTCCGTATGGACAATCCTCTGCGGCTGGATCATGGTATCCAGTTTTCCTATGAGGAGGGAAATTTGCGATGAAAATAGGATGTTACTGAGGGCATTAGGTTGAAAAATCACACTGATGTGCTGATTTTTCAGCCTGAACGCAGATGAGAAACCGCCTGCGCGGATTTCTCATCGCGTGTCATCGCAGCGAGCTGCTTTGACATGGAGGATATATTGATCAAACTTAGAGGGAGGCAGGTATATTTTATGGAGCTTTCAAAATTTTTTAAAAGTGTTATTGACATGGATACTGCAGCTGTGGTGATATGTGATCTTTCCCACGAAATTGTGTATATGAATCCTGCGGCGGCAGAGAGGTATCAAAAAAGAGGCGGATACGCGCTGGTGGGGAAATCGCTGCTTGACTGCCATAACCCGTCCAGTAATGAGAAAATCAAACAGGTGGTACAATGGTTTTGGGAAAGTGTGGAGAATAACCGGATATATACTTATTACAATGAAAAAGAGAATAAAGATGTTTATATGATCGCCCTGCGGGATGAGGATGGCAGACTGATCGGCTATTATGAAAAGCACGAATACCGAAACAGGGAAACGGCGGATTTTTATGATTATATTTTAAAGGAGGGATAGTATGAGTACAGAAAATAAGGAAGGATTGCCACCGGTGTCAGCGAAGGAATCTACTGCATCTCAGGAAAAGGATAGATCGATACTGACAGTAGGTTTTTGGGTGTATGTCATTGTTATAATAGCGCTTCTGGGTTTAG
>WFLX010338532.1_pt1 | contig 13738 bp, 16 predicted proteins | sample 4967041 | NCBI WGS metagenome assembly WFLX01 (sample SAMN12857096, study PRJNA449069) | gut metagenome | isolation source: stool from male and female vole | host: Microtus ochrogaster | place: USA:Florida | collected 2017
ATTAACTTTGGCTAATTTAACCGTTCGTTCTTTACTGTTCTTAGGTTGTTTTTGTTCTCTGAATTTTCTCTTGAATTTTCAGGGCTGCATTGCTGTTCATTTGTCAAGGTTCTGATTTGTCTTGTTCAGACGCAACTTAGAAATAATAACATATCTTTTCGCCGAAGTCAAGACATTTTTTTTACTTATTTTTACCACCTACAAAAACAGGCGGTGGATTTATATTGTAGCATTAATGTTGAAAATTTGTCAATACACATTTTAACAATTAATGCAACTTTTCATACTCACATATAAATATTATGCCTCTAAATCTCATTCTGCTTGGAAATATCACAATCAGAAAAAATCTGGAAGTATCATGCATGATACTTCCAGCAACATTGGCAGCTAAAACGGAGAAAGAGGGATTTGAACCCTCGCGCCGGTCACCCGACCTACACCCTTAGCAGGGGCGCCTCTTCAGCCTCTTGAGTATTTCTCCTTAATCTGAATTACACCGCTACCAATTTGTATTGTGCGCTTTCAACGCAAATGTTATTATACAAAAGCCTATTTTGTTTGTCAATCATTTTATGAAGATTCCATAAATTATTACATTTATGGCTGCTTACATGTCCCCCTGACCTTTATACTGCTGGATGGTCTTTTCAATTCTTCCCCTTACTTCTTCCGCTATATCCACTGTTTTCATTTCTTTATATTCTTCATAGTACATTGGTTTCATATAAATCACTTTCACCTTGACCGGTCGGATGCTTTTTTCATCAAAGGGCTTAAAAGAATCAATTAATGCACACGGAACGATTGGACACTTCGCTTTTGTTGCACTTTTAAAGCTGCCTCCCTTAAAATCCAGCATCCCATTTCCTAACCTGCTTCGAGTCCCTTCCGGAAAAATCAAAAAGTTTTTACCATTTTTGACATCTTCCGTAACCGCATTGATCACTTTCATTGACTGCCTGACATCTTCCCGATCCATAGGATATGCCCCCAATGCTTTTATTACCTGTTTTAGAAGAATTATATTGCTTGCTTCCTTTTTGGCCACAAAAGAAAAGGGCCTCGGACAGGAATCCAAAAATACAAGCACATCAAACAGACCCTGATGGTTTGGGAAAAAAATAAATCCATCTTCTTTCGGAATATTTTCCAGCCCATAAGCTTCAATTGTTACTCTGCCTGCATGATTAGCCTTTTTGGTCACTTTCTTTATTTTCCAAAAAGCTTCCTCATAAGAAATTTTATTGCTTACTCCACATCGCCAAACGAGAAAAAAGTAATAAGGCACTTTAAAGAACAGCCTTATGACCATTAATGCAATCCTCATGGCTCCTCCTTGTACGCTTCTATGGCTGTCTCATATAAATTATTTCCTTCTGAGTCGATCACAACAATCACCGGAAAGTCCTTGACCTGTAGTTTACGGACAGCTTCTGTTCCAAGATCATCATACGCAATTACTTCCGAACTGATAATGGATTTGGAAAGCAGTGCACCAGCCCCTCCCACAGCAGCAAAATAAACAGCTCCATTACGTACAATTGCCTCCCTCACCGCGTTCGTTCTTTTTCCTTTCCCAATCATTCCGCGAAGTCCAAGATCCAAAAGCTCCGGCGTATATTTATCCATTCTGCTTGCTGTAGTAGGACCTGCAGAACCAATCGGACGACCTTCTCTGGCAGGAGACGGCCCCATGTAATATATCACCTGATCTTTTATCTGAAAAGGAAGCTCTGATCCTTGTTTAAGAGCCTCATACATCCTTTTGTGCGCCGCATCACGTGCCGTATAAATTGTTCCGGTTATATATACGTAGTCTCCGCTTTTCAGTTGTCTTACCATTTCCTTGTCAAAAGGCGCTTCCATATATTTGTCCATATTTTCCAATTTCCTTTTCCGGATTTAAAATTATGTCCATTCATTCACGTTATTTATTGTCTGACCAACTACTTTTCTTACAAGTTTAAAGTATTCTTACGCAGTGCCTGTTTACATGACAGCAAATATTCACAGCTACAGGAAGTCCTGCTATGTGCGTAGGATATGTATTAATATTTACAGCAAGTGCCGTCGTACTTCCTCCCAGCCCCCCAGGACCGATTCCTGTTTTATTAATCCTCTCAAGCAGTTCTTTTTCCATATCACATACGTAAGGAATCTGTGAATGCAGGCCTATCGGACGAGTCAAAGCTTTCTTTGCCAAAAGAGCACACTTTTCAAAGGTTCCTCCTATTCCCACTCCAACTACCATCGGCGGGCAGGCATTTGGTCCCGCATCTCTTACTGCTGTAAGAACTGCATCTTTGACACCTTCAATTCCCTCTGCCGGTTTCAGCATAAACACCCGGCTCATGTTTTCACTGCCAAAACCCTTCGGTGCAACCGTTATCTGAATTTTGTCACCCTGCACAATATCATAATGAATAACAGCCGGCGTGTTATCTTTTGTATTTTCACGTATAATGGGATCTCTCACCACAGACTTCCTCAGATACCCCTCCTGGTATCCCTGCCGTACCCCTTCATTAATTGCCTCTCCGATCAGGCCGCCTTCCACATGTACCTCCTGACCAATTTCCACAAAAATAACAGCCATTCCGGTATCCTGACAAATAGGAATCTGATCTTCGGCTGCAATCTGAAGGTTGCTCTGAAGCTGACACAAAATCTGCTTTCCCAAAGGAGACCTTTCGGTATCTGCTGCCTGTTTAAGCACCTGCTCCATATCCGCAGACAGATAATGATTAGCTTCCACACACATCTCTTTCACATTCCTGATAATATCCTCAACACTTACTGTTCTCATGTAGGTTGTCTCCATCTGCTGACTTACTCGGTAATTGTATTTTTGATCTGTTCCAATTCCTCAGGTCCGGGTTCTCCTGCAATATACTTCAAAATTTCTCCATCGTTTTTGTATCTTGGAATCAGATGCATATGGAAATGATTGACCGTTTGTCCTGCTGCCTCTCCATTGTTCTGCAAAATATTAAATCCATCACATTTCAGTTTATCTGTCATTTGAATCATCATCTTTTTCGCAAGCTTGACAGCCTCTGCCGCCGTCTCTTCCGGAAGTTCATAAAGATTTGCATAATGATCCCTTGGGAGGATAAGGGCATGTCCTCTGGCAGCGGGACCCACATCCAATATTACTTTAAACTTTTCATCTTCATGAAGCGTATAAGACGGAATCTCTCCTGCAATAATTTTACAAAAAATACAATTATCCTGTTTCATATTACCAGCACTCCTTTTCCCTGTTACAGTTTACTTTCCATAAAAACAAAAATCTGATCCAATGTCCGAAGTATTCTGAAGTCACCCTTCATTTTCATATCTCCTCCCATAAATGCTCTCTGGAAGGTCATCCGCGCATAGATAATATCATCCATTGTTTCCCTGCTGATCTGTATTTCCACATCCGGAGAATCCGCACTCCCATAGTAGTAATTGTTTTCTGCTCCATTAATTTCTATAATAAGCGGCTGTCTTTTTCCTTCAATCTGGATCTTATACACGGCCTTAAATCCTGCCTGTGGAACAAAATGCTCTTTTAGTTGGCTTATAAACTCTTCCTTATGATCATCCTGATCCGCATTTCCCATCATATCACGGAACAAACTGGTCAATTCCTGAATATCCTGTTTCTGCCGTTTCACATAACTGTCATCTGCTGCATACTGAGACAACTGCTCTGATTCCTGAGGTGTCAGATCCGTATTTTGATTAATTGCCACCATCTGTTTAACTGCCTGATTACTTGCCGGGAAACTTGCCATTTTCTGGTTGATGGTCCGGTACATATTTTCGGCTCTCTTCTCAACGATCCTGTTATAGTCTTCGTTACCATCAAAAATTGCAATATCTGCAATATAACCGCAGATACCGCTGCAAGGAAGTCCTCCCAGAATCTCCCATGCATTTGCAAGAGCCAGCTTTCCTTCTCTTTCTCCGTAAGTTGTCGACATGACCACCGGGCACATATAGGTTCTTGATATCTTTTCCTTGTCCCCGTAAAGCCAGCATGCATCCAGAAATTGATACATGTAACCACCTATTCCAAACCACTCTACTGTAGAAGCAAGAATAATGCCATCCGCTGTTTTTATTGTCTGCGGCAACGTTGTGATACTATTTTTAAGTTCATACAAATTGAACCGCTCAATCGTCACATGAAGCTCTTCCAATACTTCCTGCATCTTATTGATGACATACAAAGTAGGATCATCCATCAATCCTCTGCCGCCATAATAGATATTTATCTTCATATTGCGCCTGCCTTTCTTAAAACTATTGTATTAAGTATAAAGCGGTTTTTCTTATCTGTAAATAAATTTTAATTTTCCCAGACGGATTTCATCACCAGGTTCTATCAATTCAGAAGCATTTGGTTCCAGACGCATGCCATTGCGGAAAGTACCATTTGTAGAATTCAGATCCGTAATATAGATCCGATTTCCCACCCTGCTGAATCTGGCATGCATCCTGCTGATACTTTGCTCATCAATAATCATATCCACCATACCGGCAAGCTTTCCCACCGTCAGGGGAAGTTTCCCAAGATCGATATGATATTTGTTTTTTCGATCTGCCCCATAAAGCTTATTTTCACAGCTTTCTGTCCACGGTATAAAAACCGTGTTTCCCATATCCGCTTCTGAAGATTTGTCGGTCTCATTTGTCGGAACAAAACGATAATCTCTGCTCACCTCACCAGATTCCTTTTCCCTCTGCCTTTTTAGAATCTCCGGCACAAAATACCAAACCGCCGCTCCTATCAGTAAAAAGGCAATCATTCCCCAGCCCGCTGTCAGATATATTTTTTCCAAATAAGATAACTGATAAAAACACATCACATAAATCAATACACCTGCTCCTACAGCCAAAAATACCATTAATGGGATAAGCTTCGTTACTTTTTTGGATTTTTCCTGCTCTTCTTTTTGATATTTGTTTTCTGAAGGCCATTCATCCTTCTCACTACCAGTTTGTGCAGTTTCCTTTTCCCACAAATTTTCCTCTTTCAAACAATCCGTATACAAAACGCTTTTGTTTACACAGTCTGCTCTGTCATCCTGAAACCATTCTAATACTTCATCCAAAACAAACTGCTCCTTTTGAATCAAATCCGCTATTCTGTATACTGTCTCAACTGCCTCCATATCTTCATTGTCTATCCCTGCTATAAAAAAATTCATTAATTCGGATAGGCTTCCTTCTTCCGGATCCGGATAATATAAAAAATACATGTCCTCTGTTCCCACATCCAAGAAGACGTATTCTGGTAAAAGCACAATACAGCTTCCATCCAGTAAATATTTCTGAAGCGTATCATTTACCATCTTCAGCTGAACAANAAACTTTTTCAGAAATTCCATCCCTATNCTTCTTCCTNCAAAAAAGCTTTGTAAACTCTGCTTGGAAGTGATTTCAAAATAAAGAAGCAGTTCTCCGTTAATGTGCTTTTCACTGGACTGCAGAAGACCATTTATTTTGTTTTCCGTCATCATCTTCCGTTGATATACATTTTCGCTTAAACAGCCATTGTCCTTTACAATCAGGTAATTATGTCTATAGTCTTTGTAATACTTTGTCTCTAACATTTTAGTACTTTCTCCCTTCTCTTATCAGCATTACCGGATTTATTTTTTGTGNCTNCTTGTTTAATAACTCTTTATATTCTTTGCNCCANACCCGCACANTCACGCTCTCCATATCTGTTTCGCATGTTCCCCCTGCATAAGGATAAAATGGATATCTTTTTTTTCGCAGCTCTAATCTTTCCTGTACATAATCGTCTGCCAGCCGCTTTTCCGTCTTCTCCTCTCCGTAAATCACTTCCCCATACTCACTTTCGCCAAAAGTGAACCTCCCGGCACGCATACTCAGCAAAAAGGTATCCTGAGAGATTGCGCAGCGGCAATACATAAAAAGCGCAGCAAGGATAATCATTAGATAAAGAAACAAAACCATAGGCAGAATCATAGATACCTCTATGGAAAAATAACCCTTTAACTTCTTACACATAAAATAATAAAACCTCCATTCCCATTAACAGACACGGAACAAACGGAATTAATTCCCGCTTCTTCCGTATCAAACAGACTGTTGCAAATATCCCCGCTGCCCAGACTGCCAGACAAACCGCCAGAAACGTCATCCATCCTCCGATCCACAGCCCAAGCACCATGACCACAATCCCATCTCCTTTCCCAATACTCTCCTTTGTCATTACAGATAGCAGCAAAAGTACAATTCCAGGCATAAGACTGCCTATGATTGCAATACCCGATGCCTGTCCGGCTGTAAACTGATAAATAACAGCCNNCAATGCGCCAATCATCANTCGANTAACGGATATNCTCTTTTCCCTGATNTCTTCNAGCGAAAGCATCGCAAGAAATATTATTGCTCCACAATATTTCAGCCGGCTCATATGTGACCTCCATTTGACCACAGATTTATAAATGAAAGCTTTATCTTTCACCCTTCTCATCCGCATTTACTGCAGGGCGTATATCCTTGTGCCTTCTTCAATGAAATCATATAAACCGTTCTCTTAAGAGAAGCACAATCAGAACGTCCGTGATATCTGCTGCCATCTTCGGAGACAAAAAACATACCGCTTTCATTCGGCCGGCATCTCTCACAGGGATAGTACTTCCTCCCTGAAGCATTTCTGACTTCACCAATCTGTTCATCGCTGACTGCTTTGATGGGGACCTGTAAATAAGTGCACTCACAGGTTGTATGATATTTGCCTCCCGTTTTTGTTATATAAACCCAACTATCCTCTTCCTCATTACGATCTGCGTCCTCATTTCCCTGAAAACCTGTCCATGCATGACTATAATATTCATCTTCAAACACGAGCTCACCAATCGGGATCCATCGGATAAAAGGTTTTAGTTTATAATGAACTTGCAGGTGTATGAACCCATTAACGTCTACCGACGAATAATCCTGTACTGTAATGCCTTCTTCTCCTTCATCAACGCACAAATAGGGGAACTTCTGCTTTCTTACATATGCAGCAATACTCTCTGCAGTATTCGCCTTATATCCCTCCTGCATTTCCAGCCGGGTTTGTGTGAATGCGCTTTTGTTTCCTGCCTGATGGAGCGCTTCCTGCACATTTGACTGGATCCGCACCGCTTCTAAGCTGAGTAATACTGTCATCATGAAAAACAAAAATATGGGAAGAACCATGCTCCCTTCTAATGCCATACTTCCTTTTAACCTGACCGGGGAAGGAAAAAACACCCTCTTTTTGGACATATGTATCGTTTCCTTAAAAGTTATGAGAGAAGGGATTATTATCTTGGAGTCATTTGTTTGATGTCTTATAAAAGAGGGCATTTTTTCCTTCCTCCATCTGATTTAAAAATATCCATACTTTCGCCGTAACTGCATAACGTCGGGCAGGCTGCTCCCTGCCGTAATTACCGCCTCATATCTTTCTATACACCAATCCATGCAAAACCCTGCATTTCCTTTTCGAAACCGAATATCCATTTCCATAATATCCATTGCACGCAGGTTTAAAAGCTCCGCATTCATAAGCGCAAGTATTCCTGCAAGATATTGGCTGTACCCAAATCCATCACTTCCCTCCCAGGCATAAAGAACACCTTCCAGCACCTTATCCACCGACATTTGATGAGCGCCCTTTCTCAGCGGAACCTTTCCTCCCGCATACAAAGCTTTCAAATCCCCAATGCTTTCCAAAAAGGCACAGGCATACAAAATACTCTGTACTACCGGATCCTCGAACTCTCTTTTAAGCTGTACGGCCTGAAGTTCATTTGCCGCTGCCTGCGCCTGACTTCGCAAATTTCCATCTGACAGCGCCCGCTCTGCATTATCAGCAAATCTCCATCTGAAAATCCTCTCCGCCGCTGTACTCATATTTTCCAAATCGGATTCTTTTCCTTCCGCTAAATATTCTATTTGACAGCAAAGAATGGATCCCTCCGGAATACCTTTATAATTTCCCATCTTTTCGAATAAATAGGTCAAAAATTTTTCTTCATCCTGTTTGTATATCCGGTCTGAAACAGCTGTATTTTGAATGGTTCGATGAGAGATCAAGTCTCTGGTATCTATGCTGATGGGACTTAGCATGTCCAATCGGGCTTCTGCCAAATATAGTGCATCGCTTCCTATAAGTCCGTAAACCCAATCTGCCGGGTTGGAGAGCTGCACTTCCTCCCACTCGTTCTGCTCATTCATCACAAGGGGCAGTTCTATTTCCGCAAGCTGACTCATAAGATTACTCCATTCGCCAAAGGGATCCAAAGCATCCAATTCCATTAACTGATTTTTGCAGGATAAGATCTGCGCTTCCTCTCTTATTACTCCGGTGTCTTCTATGTAATTTACTGCCTGACTGCGCATCGACAATCCTTTTCCGGCCGCAGCCGTTTCAAAGGAAACAATATCCACATCTTTGGTTTGAATACTTCCCCACGGAGCATTTTTTGACTCAAAAATACGATTTGTATTCCTCTCAATATAAAACCGTAAACGCTCCTCCACATTTTCCTCTGACGGATTATTACCCAAGTAGGATGCATCCACATAAAGAAGTCCATACTTATCAAAAAGCTCCGTGTGATATTCGGAAAGAACCGCATTCATGCCGGTATCTGCTGCACATTCGAACCGGACTTTTTCACCGTTTCTTATTGCACCAAAAGTCAAAAGCAAAATAAATCCGGTTAATATGGATAAAGACAGAGCAAGAAACACCGTTAGATACCCCTTCATCATGCCAGAATCGCAGAACTGTCTGCTGCAATCTTTTCAAAAATGATCTGTGCCAGTTCCTGTATTTGTGTTTTAAAGATTAAAACCAGTCCAATTAATACCACAATAATTAAAATCATTTCTACTGTTCCCATTCCTTTGTTATTTTTTTCTCTTTTAGATAATCCTTTTAATTTTTTCTTCATAAAAATCTCCTTTCTCACTGCTGATTTCCTTTAACAATTTGACAAGAAATGCAGCCTGCACCTTATATGTTTCCAAATCCCATATATGCCGGTAAAAGCACCAGCATCATGACCACCGCCAGCATCATGATCATAGGGAGCAGCAATTTTGTTCCCGCCTCCTCTCCCAATTTTCTTGCATAATTTCTTCTGTCTTCCTGTGCCGTTTCAGCCTCCTGGGCCAAAAGCTGAATAAGCTGACTATTTCCCTGTTTTAAATGCACTCCCAGCAAAAAGCTGAGCCGGCGATATCGCATCTCTCCGCATCGATAACCCCACTGCTGATATACCTGTTCCTCTTCCATTCCATTTTCCAGTTGAAAACAAAGTGTTTTTATTTCTTCGTGTAGACACCTTTTTCCCTGCGTTTTGCTCTGTCTCTCATAATCATTTGCTATTTGGGCAAACGCATTTTTTATGGTAAGGCCTGCCATCAAGTACAATCGCAGCATGCTCACAAAACCTGCATACTCTGCCATAAGCTGTTCATTTCTCTTTTGAATACTCCTTTTCAGATCCCGGTCCATGCTCCTTCCAACAGCAGCCGCCCCCAATAAAAATAACAGAAAGATCCAAAAACTATATTCCTTTTTCTGCTCCTGCCAGCCTATGAACTGCCCATTTAATCTTTGGGGGAGATTAAGCTGTTTTTCGTTGTCACTCTCCCCCTCTTCCCGGATCAATTCCTCTTCCAGCTCTCTGAAAAACAGTTCCTCCGGAGTTAATGTTTCCGACAGCAGAAAAACCTTTGTTTCAAATACGTCATGAACCTCTTGCTGCTTATCCCTGATAAAAGCCTTTAGTGTAACCCATTCTCCTTCCTTTGGAACTTCTTTTCTTTTTACAGTTCCATCTGCCTCTATCCGGTCTTGATTCATACTTTCCCAGCTAAGCAAAAATGGATATCCTTTCACCGATGTAACTAAATTCAAATTCGTTGTTACATGATACAGATCCTGATTTTCCCCTTTGACTATATCAGGCAGTGCCAATTGAAGATCTTTTATCAGTTCTTCTTTTTCCGGCACAGTATATTGTCTTTCGCGGACAGATAGATCGATTTTCCGATTCCATTCCTCTGTCCGTGCCAGTAATGTAATTTTGAAATCACCTGCACCCCATTCATTTCTGATTAAACGTGCCCCTTCTGCCAGTTTTGTCTCCATTCGGCTGCTCAAATGCAGACTTAAGGCAGACACAANCCNAATGAAAACGATCATTCCCATTNATACTATCTTTTTCTTTTGATAATCCCTATACAGCGTTTCCTTCTCCTTTCCGGGATTGAGTTGTATAAGCATTTTTTTAACAGATGTATGATTTCTTTTTTCTTTCACCCATTTATCCTCTCGCGTCCTTCATCTATCAAAAATCTCAGATCATATTCCAAAAATATTTATATTTTAGTGGGAACCATTTTTTGTGATAAAACATATGCGNCTGTANATATAGNCANACATACNGTCATAATGAACCTTCCTCCCAGACAATGGTACAATCCGTCAAAATAGCCTGGAGAAGTGATGTTAATATAAAAAATAATTAGAAACGGCATGACATTCATAATTTTCTGCTCCAGCTTCCTTGCACACAGCAAAACTTCTATTTCTTTTTCTGCCTCTAGCCTTCTTATGATGATGCCTGCTGTCTTTTCCATAACAGCTGCCATATTCCCGCTGCTTTTTCCGGAAATCTCATAAACAGAAGCAAATTCCTGTATCTCTGTTATTTGCGTCTGCTTTCCTATTTGATGCCACAATACGGAAAAATCAATATTATTTTCTCTTCCTGTCTGAAGAATCTTAAGCATTTTACAGACAGGACTTTCTGATCCGTATAGGTTTCTCATATCATGATAGCTGGAAAGAAATGCGTTTTCTGCGGAATAACCTGCTTTTTGTCCGGTTGACACCAGAAGCATCAACTCTTTAAACTGCTCCCTCGCTTCTCCTCTCTTTTGAGAAAGAAACAATTCTTTCTCTATTCGATAATACCCGGCTCCGATAAGACCTAGTGGAAACAGCGCCCATAACTCCCGGTAAAAAAAGTAATTTATGATACAGACAACCAAAAAGGCTTTCATAAGAAGCAGAAATTTTTCTTTGAAAGTAAATGTGATCAGGCGGTTTTCCTCTTTNCTTGAAATAAAGTGACAAAACGGTTNCNTTNTCTTTTTATCTTTTACCAANGCGNTTNAGCTNCCNCTCANTTTCTTGATTTCTGCCGGCACATNTCTGTTCNAAACGNAAGATTGTTTTCATTTGNACTTCTCCGNCTTCGAATCCAATGNGACTGGCAATCTCTAAAACACGNCNGCTCCCATCCTTCATCCTGCCCAGATGGATCATAAAATCAAATCCGGATGCAATCTGTTNACGAATTGCCGAGATAGGCATTTCCATTCCCATAAGGNNCATTGTTNCCAGCCTGCTTACCACATCCCTGACACTATTTGCATGAACGGTCGTCATAGCACTATGTCCTACATTTACGCTTTGCAGCATATCCACTGCCTCCTTTCCCCGAACCTCTCCGACAATGATTCTGTCAGGACGCATACGCAATGAGGTTTTAATCAGATCCCTGATCGTGATTTCCCGGCATCCCTCTACATTTACGTTTCTCGTTTCCATACTGACCAGATTTGAAATTCCGTTTAACTGTAATTCTGCACTATCTTCAATGGTTATCACTCTTTCTCTTTCCGGAATAAACTGTGACAAAACATTTAAAAAGGTCGTTTTTCCTGATCCGGTCCCTCCGGATACAAGAATATTACTTCCCGCTTCCACCTGCTCTTTCAGCCATTCTCTGCATTCTTCCGTAATAGAACCAAAAGAAATAAGCTCTTCCATGGTAATTGGTTTTGGCGGGAAACGGCGGATGGTAAGAATCGGACCATTTAAGGCAACTGGTTCCAGTACCACGTTTACCCTGGCTCCATCTTTCAATCTTGCATCTACGATGGGAGATGCTTCATTGACCACCCGATTGCATTCTGATGTGATCTGCCGAATAATATGTTTTAATTTTTCTTTGGAATCAAAACAAATACCCAATTTTTGCAGCTTCCCATTCTTTTCTACAAAAATTCCGCTTGTCCCGTTAACCATGATTTCTGTTATCTCGGGATCTTCAATTAATTTCTGTAAAATTCCAAGCTGTCTGATGGACTGAAAAATGTCTTTTCGCAGCTGCTCTCTGATCCCAATATCCATGTAGTGTCTTTTGCTTTCTTTTTGAATCTGTTCATCAATCAATTCCCGAATTTCTTCTTCTGATAAATGCTTAGACAAATCTATTCTGTCCACAATCAATTCCTGAAGAGTCTTTCTTTCATCCTTGTCCATGCTCATCTTTATCCCCCAGTAATTCCGGAAAANCCTGCGTTTTAATATATCCCGCCAGCTCTCCATAGNTTAATTCTTCNAAATGAGCCGGAAGCTCCCGANAANTCGGNAGTTTACACTTTGTAGTTCTCACATTGATGTCTCCATAGTTCATATACTCCAATGCCTTTTCGTATTGATCGATCTTTGCCATTGCAAGCCCGTCATCTCTGGATATGGTGTAAATACGCTCACAATGTCTTAGCATATCCCACAGATCCGTCACAATGTCTGATAAATCCAAAATCAAGTACTCATACTCGCTGGTCTTTTCAATCTCCTGAAACAAGTCGATCCACTGATTTCCCCTTATTCCTGCAAGATTTTGATAAATCTCAGCGGGCGGAATAAAATCAAGCCCATTTACAGTCTCTACCATACTCTCCAGCCGATAAGAAAGCTTTTCTCTTGCACATTCAAAATAATACATGAGGTCCGAAAGATCATTTTCATATTGTCTGCTCAGCATCCTGCCAAAACCGGAGTACGCTTCAAAATTCAAATACAGCGTCTTATACTTCTTCGCAAGCATTTGTCCCAGAGTCAACGAAAAAGTTGTCTGAAGACATCTTCCTATCGGTGTGTAAATACCTATAATCCGCATTTTTTTAAGCCCCGCTCTCAAAGTAACCGGTACGGATTCTGATCTGTCTGTGTAATATGCCATGATTTCGTGAAGGATATTTTCACTTGATTGATATTTGTTGATATGATGCAGAGTCTTATTAAGATTTTTGCCGCTTTCGCTTAAAATGATGATATGAGGAATTTGAAGGGTTTCTACTTCCCTTTTATACACGTTTTCTGAGATGAGCAGACATTCAATATCTTTAATTTTACTGCAGGAATAAAACCTGTCTTCATCGGTAAAAACATAGATCTCAAAGGGCAGGTTCATCTTTTCCCCTATAAAATCCATAAGTCGATATGCATAGCTCTCCTCACCGTCAAAAATCGCAAGGATTTTTTTGTTCAATAATAGCCTCCTTTTCTTTAAATTACTGTCAATGTACATTGAAATCTAATTGATTTTCGGAAGGAAACCTTCCAATGAAACCAAGATCTGACACCCGGAAAATAAGTGTCATAGAAACTAAGATTAAGAAAGAATTTCTTAAGTGTGAAATTGATTATATAAGATGAAATATAACTTGTCCAGCTTATTTTTTCATTTTCTTCATTTTTGTTACTTTCTTACAATATCATGTAAAAATTAATTCCCAAAATCATTGCAACCCCCGGAAATCCAAGGATCGCCGATGTCAAAAAAGTAACCAGACTGTATCCTATCCCTGCCTCCGGCATAAAGCGGGCAAGAAAAAAGTTAAAGAAATACGCTATCAGCATTCC
>WFLX010263863.1_pt1 | contig 13735 bp, 11 predicted proteins | sample 4967041 | NCBI WGS metagenome assembly WFLX01 (sample SAMN12857096, study PRJNA449069) | gut metagenome | isolation source: stool from male and female vole | host: Microtus ochrogaster | place: USA:Florida | collected 2017
CGCTAAGTTGCCGCCGTGGAAAGCAGCTGTGTGATACCCCGCCTGCTGCTTGAGGGTGCGGGGGAGTCCGGGCATGTGCTGCACCTTGTCGCTGTGGCGTATGGCCAGTGTGTCGGGCTGCCCGGGGTAGCCGCTGAATAGGGCAAGCAGAGCGCGGTCGGTGCGCTCGCCGGCGGAGTATACATTGGTGAACAGCCACCCTTGGCCCGACAATTCGTTAAGCCGCGGGGTCACGTCTTTTTTCCCCCCGAGGGGCTCCACATAGTAGCTGCCGAGACTCTCCCACATCACTACGATGATATTCGGGCGGTCGGTGCGCAGCAGCCGTCGCTGCGGTGTGCCGGCTGTCGGGATCAGGGCTTCGACGGCCGATGCGCTCTCTGCATCGGTGGCGGTATAGCGGTAGCGGCCTGCAAACTCCTCTTTCTCGCCCAACGAGGCTACGAATGAGTAGAGCGGACAGAGCGCCGCGTGGTTGTAGAACATGTTTGAGCTGTAGTAAGCCATGTTAGGCTTGTTGGGGTGGCGCTTCACACCGCGGATCACAGCCGCAAGAGCTCCGGCCATAAGAATAAACAGAAGCGACCAAAGCAACTTCCACCACCCTCCGGCAGGCATATGCCGGGTGAGATCTGCCACACGTATGTCGAGCCCGAAAAGTGCAAGGACACACCCTGCCAAGAGCAAAACTGCCGTCACGGCGAGCAGACCCTGCGCCGGAGTGACGCTTGCGGTAGCACCCTCGAAGGAGTGAAGATAGTTGAGCACGGATCGGTCGAGTTTCGACTTCCAGTGGCCGTAGAGAGCCGTATCAGCCAAAGCTACTATCGCGAAAATCAGGGCTATCAGAGCATCACCCCCCCACAGCACAGGGGTGATCCACTCTCCGGGCAGAAGCACATAGACCCACAGCAGCAGGAGCACAGGGGCTGTGAGAAAGGCTGCCCCTATCAGGTCGGTGGCATATCCGTGGCGCAACACTGCCGGATACGACGACATCCCCCGCTGCTCGGCGTCGGCGTGGCGGTTAGCCCACAGAAACAGCGGCTTCTGCACAAAGGTGAACAGCCACACGCATATAGCGAAATGTATCAGCAGATATAGAACGACGGAAAGCATCAGAGTGAATCAATATAGGTGTACAGACACTGAAGTATGGTGCGCGCCATCTGCTCGCGCGATTGGTCGGGGCCCCATGCCACCCGCTCGGCTATGGTGTCGAAGTCGAGCCACCCCTCGGGGGTACGGACGGCCACACCGTTGTGGTAGCTGTGGAAGGAGAACTGGCGCGATGGGTAGTCGGCAGAAAGCACGTCGCGCGAGAAGATGAAATCGTCGTGCGGCAGGCCCATCTGCGAAAGTATGGTGGCGGCAAGATCGGTCTGCGAGGTGATGGTATCGACGCGCATCGGCCCCTTGACGGCTCCGCCGAACATCACGGCCGGTATACGCGGAAACTCGTAGTGGTTGAGCGGCAGGCCGTATTCGGAGCCGTAGTGCACGCCATGGTCGGCCACGACGACTACGAGGGTGTTGTCCCACACAGGCGATTTGCGCAGAGTCTCGACAAACTCGCCTAAGGCGCGGTCGGTGTAAGCAAAGGCAGCCGCCATGCGGTCGGTTGCCCCATCTGCCGAGGGTACATCGAACGGCTCGTGCGACGACAGGGTCTGAAGGGTCATCATCCACGGCTGCGGGGCACGCGCTATCTCCTCGGCGAGGCGGCGGAATGTCACTTCGTCGTGCACACCCCACTTGCAGCGCGGATCGGCTGCGCTGAAAGCGCTCTCGGCTATAAGCGTGTCGTGACCGGACGCCAGATAATAGTCGGCTTTCTGTCGCACCGTCAGGTCGCCGCCGTGTATCACCGTCGTGGCATACCCTGCCTCCTTGAGCCGGCGGGGGAGCGCCGGGAGGTTGGCCAGCTTGCCGGGATATTTTCCCACGGTGGCGTTCGGCTGCCCGGGCAGGCCGCTGAATATGCTTATCAGGCCGCGGTCGGTGAGGTAGCTTCCGCAATCCATATTTGTGAAGAGCACCCCTTCGGCGGCCAGGCGGTTGAGGTTGGGGGTGATCGTAGGATCGTCGAAAAATCTCTGCGAGAGGCTTTCCCACACAATCACTACAATGTTGGGCCGGTCGGTGGTCAGAATCTTCGCCGGTGGCGCCGACTGCCGCGGATANAGAGCGGCNAGNTCTGCTTCGGCCTGCTGCTGNGGGTAGTAGCGGAAAGCGGTGGCGTACGGATTCTTCCTGTCGAGCGAGTAGATGAAAGTATAGATCGAGTTCTGAGCCGCATGGTTGAGCAGCGGCACGGAGCTGTAGAGGGCTATCGTGGGATTGTTGGGACGCATCCCGACGCCACGCACGGCCACACCCATCAGGGCAAGGAGCGCAAGCATCAGCAGATTGCCGAACGAGTAGGTGGCCCACCCTCGCTCTACCGGACCGAGATCGATCAGCGAATATACCCACGACATCCATATGAAATATAGCGCCGCTACCACAACGATAGCCGCGATGCCGCCGGCCAGATAGCGTGACGAGACACTTGCAAAAGCCCCTTTGGGCGACTTCAGAAAGACCAGCACGGATGAATCGAGCTTAAAGTGCCAGAAGTCGTACAGGGCAGTGTCGGCCACCACGATTGCACCCACCGCAGCCGAAGCAACGGCGGTGTATATCTCAAGGAGCTGACGCGCAGGGAGGTTGAAGTTGTTGTAAAGCGCGAGAATAATCCACGGCACGGCTGTAAGGCAGCATGCGGCGATCAGATCGGTATAGGCTCCGTGGGTGCAGGCGCTCAGAAAGTCGCTCAGGCCGAGGGGACGCGTCGAGCTGCGGCGGTTGTAGAGCATGAACAGCGGCCTCTGCACCACCATGCAGAAAAGCACGGTGGCAATCACGGATGCTATCACTGCTGCCTGAGGCGTCAGAATCATTGGTGGAGGATGGAAATGATGCGGTCAACTACACTCTGCGGGGTAATGCCGCGCATGCACTCCATGGTGCCCCTCGGGCAACCGGGCGAACCGGCTATAGAGCAAGGCTGGCAGTCGATATTGAGGCAAATGCCAAGGTCGTGAGGCTGTCCGTAGGGCTGGAATCCGCAGCGCGGCACCGTGCTGCCCCAGATAGTGATGACCGGTGTGCCGACAAGCGATGCCAGATGCTGATTGGCCGAATCCATACTCACCATCACTGCAAGCGCACTCATGGCGGCGAGCTCCTGATCAAGGGTATACTTCCCGGCCAGGGAGACTACACCGGGATAGAGTTCGGCCCACTGTTGCAGTTGTCCGGCCTCGCTGCCGCGTGCACCAAAGAGGTATACGGGGATACCGCGGCCGGAGAGCGAAGCCACCACCTGCTCCATCAGCTCCGGGGGGTAAGTCTTGTTGAGATAACGTGCAAACGGCGCGATGCCGACGGCACCCTGCGGTATGTCGACAGGCGGATGCGGCTTGACGACCTCCCGGCCACTTGCATATATCGATACGAAATCGAGCTTCACCGGGTAGCCGAGGCGGCTGAACACGTCGGCATACCGCTCAATATAGGGCCATTCAGGCTCAAAGCGGCCTTTGAGCAGGCGGCGACGCTTGGAGCGCTGCTTGTCGACCATAGCCACCGGCACCCCGTGAAGCCGCATCCAGGCATCTATCTCCCATGAGCGGATCACGTTGTGGAGGTCGGCCACGGCGTCGTAATGCCTTGACGACAACTCTTTAAGCAGACGCAACGTGCCGCCGGCGCCTTTATATCGGCCTTTGAAATCGGCCTCCACCACATGCAGATTTGACGGAGCATTGATGAGCAGCTTTGCAAAGAACGGGCGCGTAAGCAGGTCGATATGCAGCTGCGGGTATTGCCGTGCCAGCGCGTAGAGCACCGTCAGGGTCATGGCGACATCGCCCAGTGCCGACAGTCGTATGGCGAGTATGCGCTTTGTGGTGTGGGGCATCGTATCAGAGATTAATTTGCGACTCAGAAAATAACATTTATTATGGGGCAGGCTCTAAGAGAGGTATGCTTCTACGCCGGCTATATCTTTTGGGGTGTCGACCGAGAGCGATTTGCAGTGGCAGTTATAGTAATATATCGGCATATGGTTCTCGATGAACCGGAATGAGTCGTTCTCCTCGATCTTCTCAATCGGGCCGCGGGGGGTGTTGTGATAGAAATCGAGAGCCTTGCGTGTGAATGCGCCCACTCCCACGAATTTGTGGAACACATAGTCCATAGCTCCTTTGGGGAACGGTATGGGCGAGCGCGATATGAAGAGGCAGCGGTCGTCGGCGGCGGTTACTATCTTGAGGTTTGTGGCATCGACCACCTCGACGGGGTTAGAGAAATCTGTCATCAGATTGCTTACAAAAAAGCCGTCGGCATCGATTCCACCTGCCGGAATGCACTGCATTATGGCATCGCGGCGCAGCAGCGGCTCGTCGCCGTTTACCATCACATACAGGTCGGCCTCGACACGGGTCGACACTTCATAGAGGCGCTCGGTGGCGGTGTCGTGATCGGAGCGTGTCATGATCACCTCGGCACCGAAAGCCTCAGCAGCGGTGCGGATACGGTCGGAATCGGTGGCCACGAGCACTTTGTCGAACTCGGGGCACTCGCAGCAGTGCTCCCACACATGCTGTATCATCGGTTTGCCGCATATCAGCGCGAGAGGTTTCTCGAAGAAGCGCGACGACTCGGCGCGAGCCGGTATAACGCAGATTATTTTCATCGGTATATAATGTGTTAGAAGATTCTGTATGTTAATAATATCTGTTGAGTCGAATGCAGGTGATGTCAGCGCCACCGTTTGTGCGACCATAGCCATAGCCCCGGGCACCGGCGTATGGTCTGCTCCAGCAGGCGGTAATACTGACGTGTGACAGGGTTGGGATCGCTATCATCCTGAGGCGGTCGCACCGGCACAAAGGTGAGCTCGTAGCGGCCGCGACCGCGCTTCACCACGTCGAGATACAGGAACTCGGCGCCTATCTTTCGTCCTATAGCCTCTCCGCCGATATAGTAAGGGGTGTCCTGATTGAGAAATCGGGTGGTGAACTTCCGGAGGTCGCTGTTGAACCGATGGTCGGAGATAAATCCCACCATCATGGCGGGGTGATCGGCGGCTAAGCGCAATATCTCGCGCACGGAGCTAACGAGCTCAATACCGTGGGAGGGGAAGCGGCTGCGCACCTTCAGCATAAGCTGCTCGGCGGCCGGGTCGTGAAGTTTCTTATAAATATGTGCCGAATATACCTCGGGAGTGTAGTAANAGGTCATGGCAGGCATCCANTCCCAGTTGCCNTAATGCGNTAAGAAGANCNCTNNCGGACGTCCTTCGGCAGCCAGGCTGTCGNTCAGNTNGGGATTGGTGACCATGACGCGGCGACGCATCGCGCGGTCGGACACAGAGAGGAGTTTGACGGTCTCTACGATATTGTCGGCAAGCGAATGGTAAAAGTCGCGCTCCACCTCCTTGAGGCGCTCTTCTGAAAAGTCGGGGAAGGAGGCCTTGAGGTTGCGACGCACTACCTTGATGCGATATTTCATCACTCTGTACAGCACCAGGTATATCAGATCGGCCACACCCCAAAGCAGCCACATCGGCAGCCATGCCAACGGCAGCAGCAGGGCCATGTACAGGCGGTAGCGCCACAGCTCACGGCCTCGGAGGGTGTTGACTATCTCGACGCGGCTTTTCACGATGCTAATATTTTGTCGACCACGGCAGCCGCGGCGTCGGCATTGGTTTTCACATATCGGCGTGCCACCTCGGCGGCATGGTCGAGATAGGCGCGATCGTCCTTTATACGGGTGAACCATGCGTCGAGCTGATCGGCATCGGCCACAACCTCGCCTATGCCAAGCCCGACGAGCTGCCCGGGGGTGATCTTGCGCTCTATGCGCGGGCCGAAAGCCACCGGAAGGCCGTAGGCTGAAGCCTCGATGAGCGAATGGAGGTAGGGCGTGAAGCCGCCCCCGACGTAGGCGTAGCGGCCGTAGCGATAGATGTAGGCAAGCGAGCCGACGCTGTCGACTATAAGCGACTGAGCCTGTTGCAGATCGGCATCGGAAGCGTCGGAAAGACACACCGAGCGTCTGCGCAGCAGGCTCTGCATCGTGGCGATCTCGGCGCGGTCGATGGCATGGGGCACTATGATAAATTTCACATCCGGGTGGCGGTTGGCCAGCTCGACCACCATCTGCATATCGGTGCTGTCGTGCACCGAGCCAGCCACGAATACTTTCTGAGAGCCGCCTGCAAACCGCTCTATACGCTCATCGTGCCAAGGGGTGCGGGCTTTTATCAAAGCGTTGTCGAAGAGCGGATTGCCGCTCACCTCTATCCTCTCCACCCCTAAGCGTTCAAGCCGTTCGCGCGAGGCATCGTCGAGCACGAAGATGCGCGTATAGCAGTTCAGACAGCTGCGGTGCCACCATCCGTACCATTTGAAGAACACGGAGCTGTCGGTGATCTTTGCCGACACAAGGTAGGTGGGGATGCCGCGGCGACGCAGCTCGTGGAGATAGTTGTACCAATACTCCGACACCATGAACACGGCGGCATCCGGACGCACCAGATCAAGGAAGCGACGCACATTGCCGCGACTGTCAAGCGGCAGATAGTACACCTCGTCGATACCGGCCGGACAATCCTGCATAGGCTCGAAGCCCGAGGGCGAGAAGAATGTAAGCACCACCCGGCAGGGGCCACGGCGCTTGAACTCGCGGATAAGGGGCATAGCCACGGCGGCTTCGCCCAATGATGCTGCATGAAGCCATATTACCGGGCCGGCGGATGCCGCATCGCCCCGCCCGGCCACACACTGCCGTATGCGCCTGAATGTGTCGGCCTGACCGCGGGCAAAGCGGGCAGCTTTTGAGGGAGCTGCGTCGGGCGATACAAAGCGCCCCCGGCCACGCACGGCCGAAGCAGCTGCGGCAAGTATAGCGTTATAAATCAGCGACATTACAGGTCAACAGTTTGTGTATGCAACGCAACCGACAGTGAGCCGCGAGCCCATAGCGATTGCAATTTCGCCACAAATTTAGCAATTTTAACCAACAAGTGCACCATATTTCTTGCTACATTTGCACCAAAACAAGGATATTATGGATTTACCAAACGACCCTGTAATGCTTCTGAGCGCAGTGAACATGAAGCTGCGCGACAGCTACGACTCGCTCGATGCCCTTTGCGACGATCTCGACGTGGATCGCGATACCCTGATAGCCAAGCTGAAAGAGGCCGGATTCGAGTATATGCCGGAGATAAATCAGTTCCGCTGATCAGCGGGCCATTCGGCGCAGCAGCGAGTATGACGGCGCGATGCCGAGCTGCCCGGCGCGCGAGAGGTCGGCGAAAGCATCGGCCTTATGCCCGAGCATCATGCGCACATAGCCGCGGTTGTACCACGCTTCGCCGAGGTCGTCCTTGAGCTCGATGGCGTGTGAGAATGCGCTGTCGGCAGCCGCGTAGTCGCCTTCGGAGGCGAGTATGCACCCGCGGTCGTACCACGCTATGGCCATCGAGGGCGACAGGCGAAGCACTTCGTCGAGGTCGGCCAAGGCGGCATCGACGGTGGCACGCAGAAGCATGGCTGCCTGCGGGTCGGAAGGTCGGTCGGGGTCGGCTTTGGCTATCTCGACCTGCCGCCAGCGGGCTACACCGCGCATCAGCAGAGCCACAACAAAATCGGGCGATGCAGCTATTGCCGTATCGAGGTCGGCGATGGCTGCCGTATAGTCGCGGAGTGCCATACGGTCGAGGGCACGGCCCAGATGATCGACCGGGCGCACCGTGGAGGGCGACTGCGCAAAGCGCCGTGTGTAGCGGCTGATGGAGTTTTCGTGAGCGGCTATGTCGGCATCGGTGAGGGCCGGTTCGCGGGTCACCACCAGGAGCTGCCGCTGCAGTGTGTGCGATGAGTTGAGCTCGTCGATCTCGCGCACGAAGTCGGTCGACATCTTCAGCTCCGTGGGCTCGGCGTAGTAGCTGAAGAAGTATAGCGGCTCAAGCCGAATGGTGAAGTCGGTGTTCTGAATAGAGCCGCGTGTCGAGCCGTTGTCATAGTCGCGGGGCGTGGATGTGAGGTTGTCGACCAGAAGCAGCGACGAGAAGCGGGCGGCCACGGCATCCTGGTCCTCTTCAAGGAGGGTGCGCTCGGCATCGGGATCGTCGGTTTCTCCGGCCGAAGCTCCTATATCCTGATCGGGGAGCGTGACTACCCGCTTGCGGGCCAGAGCGACCGACTGCTTAAAGTCGCGGTCGGCAGCGCGGGAGTTGCCGCGGCGGTACTGTATGTCGCCGCGCAGATATATGGCGGCGGCGAAATCGGGGAATGCGCGGATCACACGGTCGATGTCGGCATATGCATTGTCGTAGTCGCCGATCTCGCGGTAGAGGTTGGCGCGGTTGAACAGCGCGCGATACTGGTCAGGGTTCTGGCGGAGCACGTCGGAGAAGTCGGCTATGGCGCGGTTGTAGTCGTGCACCTCGGCGCGGAGCATGGCGCGGTTGTAGAGGGCTATAATGTTTACGGGGTCGAGCTGCAGGGCGTAGTCGTAGTCGGCCATAGCTCCGATATAGTCGTCGGTGTTGTATCGCAGGAAGGCCCGGTTGATATACATACCGGGGCTCTGGGGCTGGAGCTTGACGGCCATATCCATGTCGGCGAGNGCTCCTTTGTAGTCGTGGTCGGNGGAGTTGACGGCGATGTTGGCNCGCATCACGTAGGCATTCACAGCGTTGGCGTTCAGCTCGATNGCTTTTGAAATGTCGGCAAGGGCGCTTATGGTGTCGCCGCGCATCAGGTTCATGCGTGCGCGGGCGGTGTACCCNCCGTCGTAGCGCGGAAAGCGGCTTATGAGCGTATTGAAAGTGCGCTCGGCGCCCTCCTGATCGTGCGTGTCGAGGCGTGCGATGGCAAGGTTGCTCAGCACGTTGCGNGAATCGGGCTTGTCGGCGAGCACCCGCTCGTAGTCGGCTATGGCGGCGTGGTTCATACCGAGATTCTGACGGGCCACGCCGCGCACCTCGTAGGCATCTACGATAAACGGATTTTTCTCAATCGCCGTGGAGGCATCGGCCTCGGCGCCGGCATAGTCGTCGAGACTCAGCTTGGCTATGGCGCGGTAGAAGTACGGTTTGGCCAGGTATGGCTTGGCCTCGATCACCTGATTGAAATATCGGATAGCCACCATATAGTCGTCGAAATACAGGGCGTTGCGGCCTATGGTGAGCACCTGGTCGGTGTCGATCTGGGCGCGCCCGGCTAAGCCCGTGGTCAGTATGATGACTACGGTGAGCAGAAGTCGGTGTAAAAATCGTCGGGCGCTGTACATTTATTACTAAACGTGATGACTGTCTCGAAAATTGCACGCTCAGCTAAGCAGCAGCTTCACCATTCGCTTGAACCATCCGTGGGCGAGGCAGCGAGTCAGTATGAGGAACGTGCGCTTGGCACGCTGTGCGCGGGCTCCGGGAATGTGGAAATAGCGGCAGAAGATGATGCGGATGTCGTAGATGTTGATCCGGAACATCATGCTGCGGTACGGGTCGGGCGAATGGCTGGCGCTCTCGCCGAGCATACGGTATACGGCGGTGAGCTCGTCGGAATGGTTTATGTAGCCGTACATCGAAGCGAAGAGCCAGCGCGGATAGTCGCCCACGGGCATACCGATAAAATAATGTATGAATGTATCGTAATACTTCCGGAGCACTTCGCCGCGTATCATCGACGAGCATGTGATCACGCGGTTGCGGTGCAGCAGGTAGGCGGTGTCGAGGCGTGCAGGGGCATCGGCGTTGAGGCCGGTGGTCATCTCGCCGGTATCCTGGTGATATACCCTCACGTCGGTGTAGGTGACGGAGCAATCGGGATGAGCGCGGAGATAGTCGACCTGCCGCTGAAGCTTCAGCGGGTCGGTCCAGTAGTCGTCGCCCTCGCAGTAGGCCACAAACTCGGCCTGCCGGATATGTCCGGCCATGATCCTTTCGAGTGAACCGTCGGGCTTGCGCCACTGGTTCTCGGTTTCATACACACCTTTTATAATATCAGGGTAACGCTGCTCGAACTCACGGATTATTGCTGCGGTGGCGTCGGTCGAAGCGTCGTCGTGCACCACGGCCTGAAAGCGGAAGTCGGTGCGCTGCATCACAAACCCTTCGAGGGTGCGTCGTATGTATTGCTCCTGATTGTAAGCCAGGCAGTGTATGCTTACAACGATGGGGGGTGCCGGTGTCATTTCGATTGAGGATTATTGTCCGACGGATTGTTATCAGCCCAGCGCGACGCCTGCGTCTGCGCAGTGCGGAGCTCGGCGGGGTTGGCTCCGGGGTTATAGAATGTGCGGTGGCCGATCTCTGAGGGCATGTACTGCTGGCGGACGAAATTGCCGGGGAAATCGTGGGGATAGCGGTAATCGGCACCGTAGCCCATCTCCTTCATAAGCTTTGTAGGAGCGTTGCGCAGGTGGAGAGGCACGGGGAGGTTGCCGGAGCGGCGCACCTCGGCCAGGGCAGTGTCGATGGCCATATATGCGGAGTTGCTTTTGGCCGACGTGGCCAGATAGACTGTGCACTCGGCAAGGGGGATGCGCCCCTCGGGCCATCCGATCTTGCGCACTACGTCGAATGTAGCGTTGGCCAGCAGCAGGGCGTTGGGATTTGCCAACCCTATATCCTCGGCGGCCAGTATCACCAGCCGGCGGGCTATGAACTCCGGATCTTCGCCCCCCTCCACCATGCGGGCGAGCCAGTAGACAGCGGCGTCGGGATCGCTGCCGCGCACACTTTTGATGAACGCCGAGATTATGTCGTAGTGCATCTCGCCGTTCTTGTCGTAAGCCATAGGGTTCTCCTGCAGGCGGGATGTCACGTTTGCATCGTTGATCACTATGGGTTCGCCTAAAGGAGTCGACTGGTCGAGCAGGTCGAGGATATTGAGCAGCTTGCGTGCATCGCCGCCGGCGAATCGGAAGAGTGCCGTGGTCTGATCCACTTGCACCTCTCGCGCTGCCAGTCCGTCGGGCGACGATATGGCGCGCTGCAGCAGTTGCTCCAAAGCAGTGTCGTCGAGCGGCCGCAGCGTGTATACCTGTGCGCGCGACAGCAGCGGGCGTATCACCTCAAAGGAGGGGTTCTCGGTGGTAGCGCCGATGAGGGTGATAGTGCCGTCCTCTACGGCACCGAGCAGGCTGTCCTGCTGCGACTTGTTGAAGCGGTGTATCTCGTCTATAAACAGCACCGGGCGCCCTGTGGCAAACATGCTACGGGCATCTGCACGGCACCGCTCAAGCACCTCGCGCACCTCCTTGACGCCCGACGTCACCGCCGAGAGTGTATAGAAAGGCAGGTCGCAGGTGCGGGCTATTATGCGCGCAAGTGTGGTCTTGCCCACACCGGGAGGACCCCAGAGTATGAACGAGGCGATGCGGCGCGTTTCGATCATGCGTCGCAGTATGGCGTCGGGCCCCACGAGGTGCTCCTGGCCGATATAGTCGTCGAGCGAGCGGGGACGCAGCCGTTCGGCCAGAGGAGAGTTGGGCGAAATATTGTCGAAATCGGTCATATTCATAAAAATCAATAACAAAGATACAACTTTTCCGCAAAACTATCGCAACGTCCTGAAGACCGGAGGTTGTTGTTGAATTTTTACCGTGCATTGCGGCCAACGGTCAAAAACTAAATTGCTATCCTCCAGGGTGTGCCGAAAGATACGCGACTGCTGCATCTTACGCGTGAAAAGCCTCGAAGTTTTCATTTAAACAATAACAGGTGTACCCTTTACAACTTTTTTCTTGGCATGATGTTGTACAATTGAACAACTTTGATTAACTTTGCTGTATGGTACGCGAAATCATAGCATATAAAGATTACTACCGCGACTTCATGGCTAAGTTAGGCGAGAAGGAGCAGATGAAGATACGCCGTGCCTTATTGCTTTTTTCTGATACGGAAAAAATCCCCTCTCATTTTATAAAGTACATCGAAGATGATATTTATGAGTTTCGCGTCAACTATGGCAACAACGAGTTCCGTATCTTCTTCATTTATGATGGCGAGAAATTGGTGATATTATTCAATGCTTTCCGTAAAAAAACGCAAAAGACACCACGTAGTGAAATCGCAAAAGCTAAACGACTTAAAAAAGAGTATTATGAGGACAAAAATGCAGACATACAATGTGAGTGATGAACTCAACCGCACGTTCGGTGTACCCGGCTCTGAAAGCCGTAAGGCAGCTGAGAATCAGGCATGGGAAGAGTATAACGCCCAAATTCTCCTTGATGCGCGTAAGGAATCCGGCATGACCCAATCTGAGCTGGCTGAAAGGATTGGCACTGACAAAAGCTATATTTCCCGTGTAGAAAGAGGTCTTACAATTCCCTCCATAGCCACGTTTTATCGAATGGTTTCTGCAATGGGGCTATCTGTTGAACTGAGATAGCTACCTTACAATGAGCTTTGCTCTGTCGGGATATATTATTAAATTTGCAGGCGGAAAAATCAAAGATTACGATAAGCATGAAATTATGGGACAAGGGGTTTGAACCCGACAAGATGATAGAGGATTACACCGTGGGCGCCGACCGCGAGCTCGATATGCGGCTGGCACGCTACGATGTGATAGGCTCAAAGGCTCATATCGCTATGCTGCAGTCTATCGGACTGCTCACCAAGGATGAACTCGATATACTGACGGCCGGACTCGACACGATACTCGGCGAGATAGAGCGCGGCGAGTTTGCGATTGCGCCGGATGTGGAGGATATCCACTCGCAGGTGGAATTTCTGCTCACCGAGCGCCTGGGCGAGGTGGGGCGCAAGATTCATTCCGGACGCTCGCGCAATGATCAGGTGCTGGTCGACCTCAAACTGTTTCTGCGCGACGAGATAAAGCGTATCTCCACGCATGTGCGGCATCTTTTCGACCGCCTTCAGCACCTGAGCGAGCAGCACAAGGATGTGCTCATGCCGGGGTACACTCACCTGCAGGTGGCTATGCCGTCGTCGATGGGGCTATGGTTCGGAGCTTATGCCGAGTCGCTGGTCGACGATATGCAGATGCTTGCGGCCGCCTANCGCNTNGCCGACCAGAATCCGCTCGGCTCGGCTGCCGGCTACGGCTCGTCGTTTCCGCTCGACCGGCAGATGACCACCGACCTGCTNGGATTTGCCACGATGCACTACAATGTGGTGGCGGCACAGATGAGCCGCGGCAAGACTGAACGCGCTGTGGNCGCGGCCGTGGCTGCTGTGGCCTCNACACTCGGACACCTTGCTATGGATGTGTGCATGTGGATGTGTCAGAATTTCGGCTTCATAACTTTCCCCGACGAGCTCACCACCGGGTCGAGCATCATGCCTCACAAGAAGAACCCGGATGTGTTTGAGATAATGCGCGGCAAGTGCAACCGCCTGCAGAGCGTGCCCAACGAGCTTGCGCTGCTCACGGCAAACCTGCCGTTAGGCTACAACCGCGACCTGCAGCTGATGAAGGAGATTCTCTTCCCGGCCACCGACGAGCTCTGCCGCAGCCTCGATATGGCTGACTTTATGCGCTCGCACATACGTGTGCGCCGCGACATAATCGACGATCCGCGCTACGACTATCTTTTCACGGTCGAGGATGTGAACCGCCTTGTGCTTGCGGGCACTCCGTTCCGCGACGCATACCGCCAGATCGGCATGCAAGTGCAGCAGGGCACGTACTCCCCTACC
>WFLX010355631.1_pt1 | contig 13733 bp, 16 predicted proteins | sample 4967041 | NCBI WGS metagenome assembly WFLX01 (sample SAMN12857096, study PRJNA449069) | gut metagenome | isolation source: stool from male and female vole | host: Microtus ochrogaster | place: USA:Florida | collected 2017
CCCTATATAGCTGCTCTCCGTCCCGAAATATGCGGCAATCACCTCCGCAGCCTGCGCCCGCGTGATCCCGGTCATCTCAATCTCAATGCCGAACCGCTGTTCCTTAAGCTCCAACCATGTCTCACTCCCTTCCGTGCATAAGCCCTGTATGCGCAGCTTTATGCACTTTTATCTGCCTCCGGCCTTTCCGAACAGTCTGGCTTTATGCTCCGGGGCGTTGACCATCAGGTTGTACCGCTCATTGCCACACTTGTAGAGGCACACGCCGCGCTGGGGGTAACGGATCAGACCGTACTCGCTTTCCTCCAGCTGGAGGGTATCCGTATAGAACTTGGCATCAATGCTGCCCGCATTGAACAGGAACTGNTGNGTGGGGATGGAGAACAGCGGCTTGGTGTACTCCCTGACNCCNTCNAGGTTGAAGTCCTCCAGNTTCTGGCTGGCGATGATGACCGCNGAGTCCTTCTTGCGNACACGCTTCATGAAATTGCGGACNTACTCCACGGCAGTCAGGTTGGACAGGAACAGGTAGAACTCATCCAGACTAGCCGCCGTATTGCCCACGGTCAGCAGCTCATCGCTCATAAAGGAAAGCACGTTGAACAGCAGAGCATCCTTTAAGCTCCGGCTGGCCTGCAGCAGCCCCTTCACCCCGAAAGTGATAAAGCTGGAGTCCGTGATGTTGGTATGCCCGTTGAAAAACTTGCTCTCTGCGCCCACACACATGGAATGCAGCCCAAGCAGGATTCCCCGCAGCATTTCTGCCGTATAAAGCTGCCTTTTGTCTGCATCAAACGCCTTGTACTCTGCCTCCATAAAGGCATACAGGTCGGAAAGTATGGGATAATCCTCTGGTGTCAGGTTGTCAAAGTCGCTCTGATCAGTAATCCCCCATTCGGCGTACAGCTTCTGGAGCATNATCTCTATGACATCGATTTCCCTGTCCGTGAAATCCTTGTAGCTGCGGAAAAAATCTTTCAGGAAACTGATGTGCTGGGACAGTCGGGAGCGGATGCGGAAGGTCTGGGGTGCATCCATGTCCTCCGGGCCTGCGGCATCATCCCACGTTTTTGGCTCCAGCGGGTTGATGATATATCTGCCGCCCATCAGGTCGATAAAGCACCCGCCCAGATTATTCGTCAGATCCTCGTATTCCATCTCCGGGTCTAGGGCGCATATGCGCATCCCTGATTCCCGCAGGTTGGTTAAAAGCAGCTTTAACAGGTGGCTCTTGCCCTGGCCGCTGTTTCGCAAGATTAGAATGTTGGCATTGGTCTTGTCATCCGCCCTGCGATTAAAGTCCACCAGCACGTTGCTGCCGAACTTATCCCGACCGATATAAAAGCCCTGGGGATCTGTCTTTCCGGAATAGTTGAAAGGGTAAAGGTTTGCCACACTGCTGGCAGGCAGCACCCGCTCAAACTGATCCTTGAACAGGTTGAAACCGGTTGGCATCACACACTGAAAGCCCTGTTGCTGGCGGAGCATCAGACGGTCCACGTTCAGCTTGGAGCGTATCAGTTCCGTCAGCACCTCTGTCTGTAGGAGCTTGAGCTGGTCTAAGTCATGGGCGCATAGTTCCAGGTATACTGCCGTATGCAGGAGCGGCTCCCTGTTGCGGTGCATCTGCGCCACGATGGTTGCCACATCCTGCAGGTTGCTCTCCGCCAGTACGGTTGTCTGCAGGTCGTTGGTATTACCCCGGTCCATACGGTTTTTGTTGGCTGCATTGCTAATGATCTTCCTCTCCTCTACCGGGGTCACATGGCGGGTGTAGATGCGCAGAGTCACGCCATCCTTCTCCCCAAGATGGGAAAGGATCGCCTGCTCATCGGTTGACGTGGGGTATTCCCGCAGAGCCCACACACAGCGGTATGTGTTCCCGCAGATAAAATGGTCTGTTTCAAACTTGATGACGGAGGGTGCGATCATATCCAGAAATTCCTGAATATGCACATCCTCCCGTGCATTTGCCCCAACAGGGACGTTTTCTGCTCTTTTCAAATAGGCACCTCCAATCAGATAAAGCGGGGACAGCCTGCCATTCGCACTTCCCCGCCTGGTTTACAGGCACAAAAAACACCAGACACATTCCTGCATCCGGCGCTCTGCCGTCTCATATTTTTCCCGCTTAATCCTCCGGCATGATCCACCGCTCCCCGTCAAAATCCTCAAACCTCTCCGTGGTCACGTTCTGCTCATAATACACCGCAAGGATGCGCTTGATGTCCTCCCGGTCAGCCCTCTTTACGGAAAAGCCCTGCTCTTTTAAGGACTTCTCGATGCGGGACAGATAGGGGAATACCTCAGACTCCTTTTCATCCCGCAGCCTGACCATGATAAGGAACTCACGGGCTGTCGCCATCTGCACCTGTATCCGGTCAAGGTGGACCTGGTCTTTTTCTAGAAGCCTGCGCACCACAGGATTTTCCTCCTTCTCCATACGAGCGCGCAGAAAACGCTTATTGTCCTCAAAGCTCTCCCGGCTGTTTAAGCACAGCATCTCGATCTCTGCCACACCTTTTAACACAGTCATCAGCGCATAGACCCTCGCCCCCACGCTGGATGCCGACAGTACGGAGATGTTGGAGGGCTTCACAATAAAATAAACAAGCTCCCCGTGCCCGTAGGTCACAAGGCTGTAATCCGTAATCTCCCCCGCCCCGATCAGCTGGCGGGTGGATTCCCTCTGTTGCTGTTCCCTTTTTTCTTTTCTGCTCATTTTGTATACCTCCATTCAAAGAATTGCTGGCGTAAAAAGAAGAATGCGCAGGCATACCTGATAAAATCCAGGATGCTGGTATCCTCAAAGCGGATTGTCAGAAAAGCATAAATCGCCGTGAACACAATGGGCGGGAAAAAGCCTGCCTGTGTCAGCGCCAGAATGGAAAATAACGCGCACACGCCGATGATCCCGATGTCCTTAAGCTGCCAGAGCCATAAAGTAGCCCTGGCCTTTAAATTGTCAGGGTAAATATACAATTGACCGCCTCCTTCAATAATTGATCCATAGCCGCTGCATGCCTGCGCTTTCATCTCCGCTGCCCCCTGCGGCTGGATTCTGCCACAGAAAAACCGCCAGTGCATTAAGCCCTAGCGGTCTCCCTCCTGTATCTGGATTCCTTTCCTCTTGTTACGCAGGCTCCCCCTGCGCTTCCTCCGGTGCCCCTTCCTCCTGCGGCTCCTTTGCCTCCGCATCCTTCAGTGCCTGCTCAATTAAGCCGAGCACGAAATCTTTCTGGCTCTGCCCCGTCACCTTCAGGTGGGCCTTGATCCTCTCAAAAAATTCCTCCGATACCTGAAATGCTAGTGTCCTTGTTGTTCCTTTTGCCATCTCTTTCCCTCCGTTTTCAAAGTGTTCCTTCAGCACCATCTCGACATATTGGCTGAGTGTCAGGTTCATCTGTTCCTGCTCTGTCCGAGCCTGCGTGTGCAGGGTTTCCGGTATCATCGCGCATAAGTTTTTACGGTTTTCCATACCCCGTTTCTCCTTTCTTCTTTTTTTCAAGCCAAGTATACCGACAATGTATGGGGAAAGCTATACCAATACCCAACAAGGATTTCCCGCCAAAAGATACAGAACCACCAATGTTATACATCCAAAAAGTCCCGCTCCCTTTCCCTCTGTTTCCGCAGAAAATAGGCAATCCCGCGCAGCACAAAGTCCACACAGGGGATTGCCACGCTGTTGCCCAGAGCCTTGTACCGTGCGCTGTCCGATGCGCCGGTGATGTCCGTCCAGCCATCCGGGAACCCCTGCAGGCGCTCACATTCAAGGGGCGTCAGCCGCCGGATCAGGTTCCGTTTCTCCACAATACATTTATCCTGACTGACATATTGGTTCCCGATTCCTTTCTCATCGCCCCGGCATAAAGCGCCTACCAACTTCTGATAAGTTCTTTCCCCATCCTCATTTTTTTCTTCTGCTGGTATCTGCTCCCTTTCCTCATCGGACCTGCCTCCTTGGGGGAAAAACACCGCATGGTGATCCATGGCTGTCAGCGTATAGGAAATATCCGGCTGGTATCCGAAGCCGTTCCCACCGTTCTGCGGCTGCCGGTCAATGATATTCCCCGCTATGCAGAAGGTTTCCAGCTGGTTGTTCCCGCTGATCCCTGCCGCGCTTGTGAGGGTCGGGCATATCCCCTCCCCGATTCCGGCATGCCCCTGCCGGGAGGCCAGCACCAGCGGCTGATTGTTGCCTCCCATCCCAAAGCCCGCCGAGACTGTCTGAGAAATCCCTACCGGTCCCCTGAACCTGGCATCCTGCCCATGGTTGTCAAACACCAGAGGCTGGTGTCCGTGCTCCTGCGCCCGGAGGGTGCCTGTTTTTTCTTCTGTCAGGTGCATCTGGCTACCGCCCTGGTCATTTAAGCACAGCACACAGGGGTATCTTTGCCCCGTCTGACCTCCACTGCTTGTAAGCGAGGTATGGCATTCCGGTGTCAGGAAACAGTTCCCGTTCCCCTTGCTCACAACTCCAAAGGCGGGCAGTTCCGTTACAAATGTCTGNATCTGCATATNCCTTGTCGNCNNGAGTGCACCTGNAAGCNCGCCTAGGTCTATGNCTTCATCCCGCTGGTTNNCATGGAAGCTGCTTATGGCTGACNNGCACACAGGTTCTTCCCCCGGCTGCGCCACCAGAGGCTGGTGGCTGCCCATCCCCGCCCGCAGGGTAGCGGTCACATCTTCAGTGATGTTCATCCATTCCCCGCCCTGATCATTCAAGCAAACCATCGCCCCTGCCTCTCTTTCCTTTGTCTTAAGGTATGTCAGGCAAGTCCCGCCTGCACCATCAGCGCCTCCTTGAGCTGCGCCGGGAGTTCCTTGCCACGCTCTCCCGCCCGCCGCAGGATTCCCTGACAGGCTGTCCTGCTTAAATAATATTTCGGGTGCGGTGAGACCTCCAAAATCTGCGACAAGGAAGATACGGCGGCGTCTCTGGGCGACTCCCCAGAATTGAGCGTCCAGCACTCTCCAAGCCAAGCTGAATTTATCTCCCAATATGGCCGCCCCAGCAGGTCCCCAGCGCCCGGTGTCAGGTCGAGGCACATGACAGGAACTGTGTTTAATTCTGACGATCTCTTCGATGACCGCCCGGAAGTCCTCGCCGCCTGCGGAACTGAAGGCTCCGGGAACATTTTCCCAAACGAGGTATCGAGGTCGGACAAGGTCATCTGGTATACCCCTTCTCCCATCGGCTTCTCTCATCTCCTTTACAATTCGTACCTGCTCCATGAACAGCCCGGAGCGTTCCCCCGCAAGGCCCTGCCGTTTTCCTGCCACGGACAGGTCTTGACAGGGCGATCCCCCGCAGATGACCTCTACCGGGGGCAGCATCGCCCCGTCCAGCTTTGTGATGTCCCCCATATGGAGCATTTGGGGAAATCTTATCTTTGTCACTTCCATGGGAAATGCCTCGATCTCGCTGGCCCATGCCGGAATAATCCCGTTATGCACGGCGGCCAGCGGGAACCCTCCTATGCCGTCAAACAGGCTGCCCATCATCATAGGCTTGCCCCCATATATTGCATGGACTGTACCTGCCCTCCCATGTCCGGCTCCGGCTGCATGAATTCCGCCACCATTTCCCAAGGGATACGGCGAACAGGGATACCATGTATCCTTGCCGTTTTCAATTCCTCCTGCATCCCGCTGGAGATACGGCTGCCACACAGCCATAGTTCACTGCATGCCTCAAGCAGCTTAAGCCCCATCCTGATTCCAAGCTCCCTCTGTTCCGGGATCATGTCGTCCAGCATCTGTGGATACAAAAGGTGTGCCGCTACCGGGGTGCTTCCTTCTTCCATTGCCAGACGGCAGGCCGCTTTTGCAAACTCTACATTGCCTTCCACATCCCCCGCATAAGGGGATGCGATATATACAATCTTTCCTTCTGCCATATGCACCTCCTACTTGACTACCTGCACGATGGTCTTTGTCAGGTTCACGGCGCTCTGTGCCGCATAGACCGCGCCCATCACGTTGGCTCTTGTTCCGGTATCTAAACCGAACTGACCTGCAATGCGGGGTACCTCCCCGGAGGACAGCATCAGCCCAAGCCCAAGCAGCGCGTGATCCTTTACCACCATCAGCCCCGCCACCAGAATGGTCGCCTGTAGGAACGTGGTCAGGCACAGTCCAATGACCTGCTTGCACCAGCCTACAAATCCATCAATATATCCCCTGGGAATGCTGAACATGTAAAGGCTCCCCACCGCAATCTGGATGAGCAAGATACCGCCCCTTTTCAGGTTGGCAAAAAACACTTTGATAACGGCATAGCCCATGAGAATCAAAATAAAAATCATCATTATCGGATTAGTAATGCTCCCAATTCCTCCGAACACCCCTGAAGAGACAGCATCCTTCCACGTCCCCGCATCCTTTATGGACTCAATCGTGCTTGCCGCCACCGCCCCAAAATCTGACCCCAAGCCGGTGATCCCTGCTGTAAAGCTGCCCTGCAGCGACACACACAGCTTATAAAGCTCCACCGGCACCGTGGTAAACATCCCCACGGCAAGAAATCCTTTGATGGCGTTCAGCGCCGTCTCCCGTATGCTTCCCCGCCCGCTCTGGCATTCAATACCACACTCGAACACGGCCACCACCAGCCCGGTGGCGTACAGCGCCCATGCCAGATAAGAGAAGAACAGCACGATGGATTTCACCCAGCTCATCTCAAACAGGTCGGCTCCCATGTTGCCCATTAACATAAAAAAATCGCCTAAAAATCCTACTGTCTGGCCATATATCCAGTCGATAATCTGACCCAGTACAGTGTCGGCGATAAAATCCCATATGAACACTTCCTCTGCTCACTTCCTTCCCCAGATACAGATATTTTCTGTTCCGCTTTTTCTTTTCTGCTGTTTGTCTCAGCCCATGGTCTGACCCATCTGCGGCTCCTGCACCGGCTCCCGGAACACATCCAGATAATCGCTGACCGACTTTGCAAGTTCTCCATAGTCATCATTATCCGGCTGGTAGCCGAACCATTCCATTTTCCCTTTGTACGTCCATATATGGACACATGGGTCGGTCCTGCTTGGAGTGAGGGTTTTCTTGAATCCTGACAGGTCACGGAAACGCAGCAATATACTGTCGATTGGTCCTTGGCTGGGATTAATGAGCGTAACCTTCAGAGCCTCATACCATCCCTTTGTCCCACAGGTAGTAAAATTGATTTTCACACGGATATCCTCGGTAAGCCTGCCGTAGCAGGCATCCCCTACAATCCGCATGTCCGAAAGACCCATGTCTTTTTCAAATATCTTGTGCAGCTCCTGTTCTAAAAAAGTCATGCCCTGCCTCCTATATCCCAAGGATGCGCCAGATATAGGTCGGCGCTGTCAGCGTGAACACCAGACAAGCGAACAAGATTGCCGGTGCCGCCCACTCAAACTGCCCATGCTTTCGGTAATCAAAGTAGGCCATTCCCAGCTTGGCAAAGAAAAAGACAGCCAGGATCAGGTCTATTGCAGGGAACACCACCTTGTTGACCACGGTCTTGATCTGTGCGGAGGCAGTGGTCCATGTCCCCTCAATTGCCCCTGCCACATCCCCTTTTGCATACACGGGGACGCTGTACATGCCTGCGATCAGCAGCGCCATACACAATAAAAGTGCCATTTTCTTCATTTTCATAGATTGTCTCCCTTCTTTTTCCTGATAATATTTGTCCTGTTCCCCATCCTGTTAGTCCGCATTCTGAGGGGCGATATGCCAATCGCTCCATAAATTCCCGCTTATGGTCACGGAGTCCGTCAGATCCATGGAAAGCATCCCCGCCGGTGTCCAGCAATCTATAAGCCATGTGTAGGCCGTGTAGCCCCCGTCAGGGTACCAGATGGGCGTGAAGTGGGTTCTGCCGTTATAAGTGCTATAAGGGTTTTCCTTGAATTCATGGGTCATGTTATAGCCGCCACCCATACGCTCTAAAAGCCGCCAATACCTCTGGTAACCAAACTCCGGAAAGTAGGTAACGGCATTCTGTGCCGCCGTGACTGCGGAAGCCTGGCTTGTGCTCACATGGGTGTCCACCCTCTCTTGGATGCCGTACCCGGATTTCAGTGTCCTCTCGCTTGCCGTGGGTGATTTCCCGTCCGGCATAATGGCCATGGATGCGGAAAGGCTGGCAGAATATGTGTTATAATCAAACTCCCACCAGCCGTGGTCACACCAATCTCCTTCATCTTCCCCGTCCTCATTATAGTCGCTGTGCCATACCCAATGGACTTTCCACCATGGGTGCCATATCCCCCAACTGGCTGACGTAACCTGCCCCTTTGCCGGAAGTGGCGCATAAGAAAAGCCGTCATTCCTGTCATCCGCATTGGGGTCAGGGGGAGGGTTCGCATCCATGTCTACGATGTTCGTCCGGATGGTCCCCTTGCTGGCCGAGCCGCCGCCGTGGACATTCACCGTAATCGTCAAGACCTGCGGCTCCTCAGGCGTCCTCCAGCGCACCCAGGCAAGCTGGCTCTCCCCTTCCGGATAATACACGCCTCTTACTGTATAGCTACTCCCTGCGATATGAAATGTAACAGAGACCGGGTGATCCGGATCGCTCTGACCGCCGCTTATCCATACCGCCGTGATGACCTCCGTGTCCGTGCGGTATTCATAGTCACAATCTGTCACTACCGGTATCTGCGGCGGCATGTCATTAAAACGCACGATGCCAAGACCAAGGCTGGACTTGATGTCCGCGTTGGATGCCGCCGTGTTCCTGCTCCCTCCCCATGCTGGAAAGCCTAAGTCTGCCGTTTCAAGGAACATGGCGAGGGGGAGGTTCTTGTGTGACAGGGACACCATCTTCCGCCGCAGCAGTCCGCTCACCACTTCATCGTAAAGGGCCGCTTCCGTGGCCGTGGTGGCGATAAAGGCACCCTGGAACGTATAATAGGCAATCGGCTCAATGAGCAGCCGATACTCGCCGTTTATCAGCACGTCAAAATCCATCCCTGTCAGGTTCGCAATACTGCGAACCACCTGCTCATCCGTAAAATAGCTCTTGATGGCGGCAATATTGCTGTTGCCGCTGGAACTGACAATCCTAGGCAGGGCCTGTGCTGGTTTTGTATAAACATAACCGCCCTGTACCGGGGACAGCCCTGCTCCGCCGCTGTACTGCAGCTTACATACTTTCCCGAAGTGGTAAATCTGATCTGAAATGGTCTGGTTCGTCAGGTCAATAGGTGTGGCGACTACCGCATGGTCACTGGTCCGCACCACACTCACCCTTACCCCGTCAAATCCCGATGTCCATTTGTTCTGACTAGTGCCCTGTCCCATGTCGCCCCCACCGCCGTCCATGTTCCCCTCCCCTGCCGCAAAGACCGGGAGGGCATGCAGCATACAGCAAGACAAGGATATTGCCAGCATCAGGGCAATACCCCGTTTTTTATAATAAAAAAATCCTGCCAACATTTCCTCCTTTCCACCAAAAAGCACCGTACAATCAACCTGTACGGTGCTTTTCTGTTTCATGCCTTATTCAGCTTTATCTGGCTTAATCCATGTTGCCAATCTTGTTTCCGTTTTCATACATATCATCTGCCTGAGTACCGTTATTTGCACCTCCGTCAGGTACACTTCCGAATCCCGGCAGTCCTCCACCGCTGTTTCCGCCCCCGTCACCCGCAGGCGGCACATAGGTGTCATGGTCCACCGATTCTGGGGTCACATCCACCTTTGTCCCGTCTGGTTTTTCCTCCGGATTAGTCAGGGTTTCCTCATCCGGCTGGTCTGGCTTTTCCACCTCCGGCTGGATGCTCTGCTCCAGCTGTTCGGTCTGCGTAGGCGCTTCCGTCTGCACCGGCTGGATGGTCAGCTCTGCGTTGCTGTCTTCCCTGCTTTCTGCAGCAGGGGGCGGGATGATGGTCACCTCTGCTGTGCTGCTTTCCCATCTGGGAAGGTCATCTTCCCCCGCAGGGGGCTGTACAAACCGCAGGCTGATTGCCGCAAGCAGCCCTGCACAGATGGCGATGCCTCCCCCGATTGCCAAGCGCCTCTTTGTCTTTTCTGTCATCTTCATATGAATTCCCTCCTTTGGCGTAGTGGTTATAGTTAGGTTATCTGTTTGTTTGGTTTGTACGATACACCATACTACATAGTTTACGCAAAGTCTAGTGTTATTTCAAAATACTTCAATATATCCTGCCTGCACTTTCAGCGTGATGTACATGGATGGGAGAAGCCTGCCGCCAAAACGCACCGGCACCTCCAACCTGATTATGGCATCCGCCTCAAACCTTGCTGCGTTCTGCGGATCGGATGGGGCAAGGGGTGCATTTCTAACTGTGACGGAAAGGCTGTCAATAGCAAACTCCATCGCTTCCCCGCCATCCCCTGCATATTTGATATGCCTGCCACCGACCTCCTGAGTCCCCAAGGTAAGGTCAAGAAAAGAATAAATATCCCCTTCATTGATCGCCTCTTCCCATGCCCCGCCGCCATCCGGCAGATAATTTCCGGAATAGCCCTCTCTCACACCATGGTATATGCCATAGTAGTTGTCATTGACCGTGGAAATGATGGCATCCTCCGCAGCATCCCGGATGCCTGAGGCAATCATCTGCAGTCGGAAGTATTCCGATATGCCGCAGAAGATGATGAGCAACACTAGGGTGGCGGCGATGGCAAGTGGGAAAGATGACCCGCTCCTGTCCTTTATCAGATTCCTGATTTTTTTACACATTCCAGCCACCTCACTTCCAATACACTTCAGATTTCCCGGTAGCCTGCGCACGCAGGGTGACAGGAAATGACCCAAAATTTCCGAAAAGCCCGATGTCCTTTTGCAGCGTCAGAGTGACTGTCATTTCCTGATTTAGCTGAATCTGCCCGCTGTCAGACCATGAAATCTGCGGATCAATCCCTGTCTTTTCCCGCAGGACAGCGGCCCGTCTATCAGTCTCCGTACCTATGCGCCCCGAAATTTCCGCCTCCCGCATCAGTTCCGTGGCAAAAGTGTCAAGCTGCTGCTTGGCAATGAAAACCGGCAGCACCCGCAAGGCCAGCGCCAACACCAGAACCATACTCAGCACTAGGACAGCCACATCCACATACCCCTCCGCCCTCCGTCCTTTTATGATACGACAAAACCGTTTCTTCAGCACATGACCACCCCCTGTCTCTTGGCGCCTTCCCCCGACTGCTCCAGGATCAGGTCAACATATCCACCCGGAGTCATCATGTGGAAACTGCTGTCCGGGTATTTTCCCAAAAAATTTCTTACCAGCATACACAATTTTCCTCCTTAAAACATCCCGCCAAGGCTCTGGAGTGCCACATAACAGATGATGGCGAGATAGGTCAGCAGAAAGCATACCAGCATGACAAAAGAGAACACCCTGATTTTAGGAGGTATCTTCTGTGCCTGTGCCTTCAGCCTCTGCAGCTCCATCTGTTTGAAGTCATGGGTCAGCATCTGGAAATATACGGCGCTATCATCGCCTCGCAACACGCCGATCAGCCCCCGCACCACATCCGAGAGCATAGGGGAATTGAGCCTTGCCTCAAACCGGGTCAGTGCGGCCTCATAGTTGGAAGAACGCATATCCGCTAACAGGATGTCAAGCTCCCCCTTCAGAGCCTCCCCTGCATTCCCTCGAAAACGCTCCAGCATGCCTATCACATTGCGGCTGGCTTTCAGCTCCTGCTCAATAGTCGCCACCATCCTCGGCAGCTCCCCCTCAATTTCCTCCCGCTTTGCCTTCAGCAGCTCATCCGCTTTCTGGATCTCCTTAAAATACAGCAGAAGGGCAAGAACCACCACAAAAGGCGACAAAAGCGGCATCAGAAAGATGCAGGGGATTACGCCTGAAAGCACTGCCCCCGCTTTCACAAGGGCGTATGCCTGATAGACCTCCGGCTCCATGCCCATGCCGCCAGCCTTCAGCACATTTGCCATCCGGCTTCTCTTGTATTCATCCATCCGGATGTATTTCGACACCTTCACCGCCATGGACATCAGGCTGGCTTCCACGGTCTCTGCCGCCTTTTTCTCCTGCTTTGCCGTTCCCAGCATAGCTCTGGATGCACCGATGGTCGGCAGGCGTAAGAACACGGCCGCAAGGTAAAACAGCCCAAGGGCTAAAAGTGCCCCGAATAAGAATAAAAGTCCCGTCATGATATACTCACCTCCTGTATTCAATGGGACGGGTCAGTTTCACCACAAAGCCTGCGGACACAAAGATCGCCGCAGCTGTTGCGGACAGGATGACCTGCCCCAGCGGTGTGTGCATCAGCACATGATACCAATCCTTGTTTAACAGGTACATTAACGGGATGTTGCCCACCACGAAAATGACCATGATTAAAAATTCCTTTCGCGGCTCCGCGATCAGGTATTCCAGCTCCGCATTCACATTGCGCATGTCAGAGAGCTTCGCCACAATGGGGGTCAGGGTGGTTTTCAGGTTCCGGTCATTCTGGCAGTCGCTGATGGCATCGCACCACTCCCGGAACACCTCGTTGTCGATCCNCCCNCGCATGGCCTTTANTGCTGTNTCCACATCCGGGCTGACCATCTNGATNTNNATCAGNAAGTCCTTNAACACNTTTGAGACNGGNGGNTTNANATAGGCAATGTTTTCCTCCACNGCGGTCACGATGTCCTCTGTCCGCAGGTAGGCGGTTGTGATGACCGACAGCGCTGTCTCCAGTTCCGCTGACACATCACGCTTGTAATGGCTGGCCGTCAGCTTCACATACCAGAACGGCAAGAATAGAAAACCTACTGCCATGACAGGGGCCAGAAAAAAGTTCCCCAAAAGAATGGCAATAGAACCGCCCACGCAGAACAGTGCAAGAGCTGCCACGCATACCAGAGAAAAGTGTTGTCCTCTCCCCGTCATCTCTAGTACGCCCTGCGCTTCCAATATCTCCCGGCGCAGGGGACCGGGTTTCTTAAGCCCGGAGGTTTCCCGAATGTCCTCCCGGATGCTGCCTTTCGGTTTTATCAGAAAGGCAAACAGGCCGTCCGTGAATTCCGTGGGCTTTAANCCCAGGATNAAAAACACGCCNGTGACCATCCCGGCGCAGGCTAACANCTGGATTGCCGTCATAGGGNNCTCCCCTCCTTCCTTTTNTCNTTCTNNNCAGGCACAGCCAGAAGCTGTGNGAGCATCTCCTGNGGCATCCCGTTCTCCATCAGGCGGCGGGCCAGCCCCTCCGATATCGGATTCACCTGCTTATGGCTCCCCTTGATGACAAACTTCCCGTCCTCTACCCGGTTCTCCGTGATCTGGTATTGGAACAGGGGACGGAACTTCCTTGTGCCGTCCGGCAGAATCTCGCATTCCATAATCTCCATCAGGCGGCGCTCCTTGTTCTCAAGCTGCTTGCAGAACGCCACGATGGGATATGCCTCCGTGACAAATCCCATAAGGGTCTCATCGCCCATATCAACAGCCCTCTTGCAGAGGGACACCATGCGCCTGTAGGTGGCATCACAGCTCATAGAGTGTATGGTAGTGACCACGGCCACACCAGTGCGGGCAGCTTCCTGTGCCGCATTTGCCTCCGGTCCCCGCATCTCCCCCACCACGATGATATCAGGGTTAAAACGCAGCGCCATGTCAAGAAGAGCGATCTGGTCCACCCTCTGGCGCTCATTCTCACTGTCACGAGTCAGGGTATGGATGACGGAATTGACCACCCTCCCCTCCTTCCTGCGCACCAGGGCCAATTCTCTGGAACCGTTCTCTATGCTGTAGATGCGC
>WFLX010060388.1_pt1 | contig 13732 bp, 11 predicted proteins | sample 4967041 | NCBI WGS metagenome assembly WFLX01 (sample SAMN12857096, study PRJNA449069) | gut metagenome | isolation source: stool from male and female vole | host: Microtus ochrogaster | place: USA:Florida | collected 2017
CGGACATTCGAATGGATGAAGCTTTACAGGCAAAGTTTGACGAGAAGATGAAAAATCTGTTAAGCCTTGCAAAGAAAAAGAAAAATGTCTTGGAATATCAGGAGGTCATTCATTTTTTCTCTGATATGGCATTGGAGGAGGAACAGATCGATAAGGTTTTTGAGAAACTGGACGCAAACGGCGTGGACATTTTGCGCATCACCGAGGAAGAAGACGACATTGATGAGGAGGAGATTACCCTCACGGATGAGGAAGTTGATCTGGAGAATCTCGATCTGAGCGTGCCGGATGGCATGAGCATTGAGGATCCCGTCAGAATGTACTTAAAAGAGATCGGTAAGGTGCCGCTCTTAAGCGCGGATGATGAAATTGCGCTTGCACAGAGGATGGAGGACGGCGCACAGGCGGCGGAGATCATTGAAGTGCTTAAGGAGGAGCTTGCCGAGACAAAGGAAGCTGCTGAAAAAGAGGATTTAGAGCGCAGGATCGCCGAACAGCAGGAATTGATCGACAGCGGCGAGGACGCTAAGAAGAAGCTTGCCGAGGCAAACCTTCGTCTGGTCGTCAGCATCGCAAAGCGTTATGTCGGGCGCGGCATGTTGTTTTTGGATTTGATCCAGGAGGGAAATTTAGGACTCATCAAGGCGGTTGAGAAATTTGATTACCGCAAAGGTTATAAGTTTTCTACCTATGCGACATGGTGGATCAGACAGGCCATCACAAGAGCGATCGCAGATCAGGCGCGGACCATCCGCATTCCCGTTCATATGGTAGAAACGATCAACAAACTGATCCGTGTCAGCAGGCAGCTCCTTCAGGAGCTTGGACGCGAACCGACCCCGGAGGAGATTGCCAAGGAGCTGAACATGCCGGAGGATCGTGTGCGTGAAATCTTAAAAATCTCGCAGGAGCCGGTCTCGATGGAAACGCCGATCGGCGAGGAGGAGGATTCCCATCTGGGCGATTTCATTCAGGATGATAATGTCCCCGTTCCCGCGGACGCGGCGGCGTTTTCTTTATTAAAAGAGCAGCTCGGAGAAGTGCTCGGAACGCTGACGGAGCGGGAACAGAAGGTGTTAAAGCTCCGGTTTGGCCTGGACGACGGCAGAGCGCGTACCTTGGAGGAAGTCGGAAAAGAGTTTAACGTGACGCGAGAGCGTATCCGGCAGATCGAGGCGAAGGCGCTCCGCAAGCTGCGTCATCCGAGCAGAAGCCGCAAGCTGAAGGATTACCTGGATTGAGTGCGAAAGAGCCGGCGCTGTCGGAGCGTATGAAGCATGTATTGATGCTTGTTTCCCCTCATAAGGCAGTCGCGGATGTCGGATGTGACCACGGTTATATGGCGATAGAACTGATTCGGTCGGGAAAGGTTGGACGCGTTATTGCCATGGACATTCACGAGGGACCGCTTGCACGGGCAAGGGCGAATCTGACTGCATATGGACTTTGCGATGAGATCGAGACGAGACGAAGTGACGGGATGGAGGCGCTTTGCCGGGGTGAGGTTCAGGGTGTGATCTGTGCGGGAATGGGCGGAAAAACGATATGCGGGATCATGGAGCGCAGTCGTCTGCTCGTACGGGAACTGGATGAACTGGTGTTACAGCCGCAGTCCGAGTTACATATTGTAAGAGGCTATTTGCGGGAAAATGGATTTCTCATTGCGGCGGAGGACATGGTATCGGAGGAAGGGAAATTCTATCCGATGATGAGGGTGATTCCCGTGNGTGNCGCGAAGCCGAGGGCGGAAATGGCAGGGGACATCGGTACGGGAGCAGCGTGTGAAGAATGCGCGGGGAAGCAGTTGGAAATCCTTGGCGAAAAAGGACTGTGCGGCATGGAAAAGAAAGTGTCGGGCAGTATGGAAACGGAGAATGCCGAAGCAGGCGCACAAAGACAGCGTGTGGAAGACAAGTATGGTCCGTGCCTGCTTGCCGAAGGACATCCCGTGCTGCGGCAATATCTGCAAAGAGAGAGGGCAGTCTGCGAGGAGGTTTTGCGGAATCTGTCGCAGACAGACACAGAAAGAGGCTTATCACGCAGGGAAGAATTGGTGCAGCGGCTTTCCGATATTGCGATCGCGGAGAAAATCTGTGCGCAGCACGTATCATAATGACAGGAAGTAGATGCTTGGGAGGGGGATTTCGCGTTGGAAGAACAGAACATAAGCATTCGGCCGTTAAGCCCGGAACTTTGTGAAGACTGGTTGTGGTTTTTTGAAAAAATTGCGTTTCAAGATCATCAAGATTGGGCGTTCTGTTATTGCTTGGAGGGACATTTCGATCGGGAAACAAATGAAAAATGGACGAATCCGGAAGAACGAAGAGAAAAAGCGGTCGAATTGATCCGTACAGGCGGGATGCAAGGGTATCTTGCCTATTTCGGGGACAATGTGATTGGCTGGTGCAATGTCAATGATCGGGAGAACTATCGATATCTGACCGAAATGTTTCTGGAAAGTGGGTATCAGACCGAAGAGGCAGACAAAAAAGTGAAGGCGGTTTACTGCTTTTTGATTGCTCCGCAATACCGTGGAAAGGGTGTTGCACAGCGTTTGCTTGATCGGATCTGCGAGGATGCGGTGCAGGAGGGATATGCCTGTGTCGAGGGCTATCCGTTTGCAGACGAAAAGTTTGAATTTCAGTATCACGGCACCGCTAAGATGTATGAGCGGTGCGGATTTGCCGAAGCTGCAGATTTAAAATTTGTAAAGATCATGCGGAAAAGATTACAATAATTTTTTTGTATAGGAAATTGTGTACACGCAGGTTTTGCAGGATCACGTGCAGGAGGTGTCCGGATGCGATGCAGTGAGTTAATTACCAGACTGGAAGAATTAGCGCCTCCGCATTATGCGGAGGAATGGGATAATGTGGGGCTGCTTGCAGGCAGAAGGGATAAGGAGATCAAAAAGATCATGGTAGCAGTGGATGCGACGAGCGATGTGATCGAGCAGGCTCATCTGGCACGTGCAGATCTTCTTTTAACACATCATCCGCTGTTGTTTCGCGCACAAAAACAAATATGCAGCGATGACTTTATCGGGAAGCGCCTGCTACGCCTCATACAGAGCGACATTTGTTATTATGCCATGCACACGAATTTCGACGTCATGGGGATGGCGGATGCGGCGGCGGACGAGCTGGGATTAAAAAATCCGGGCGTGCTGAAGGTGACCTGCGAGGATGAGATTTCCTGCGAGGGAATCGGCAGATACGGAAAGCTGCCGAGTGTGATGACGCTTGCCGAATGCGCGGAATATGTAAAAACGGCATTTGCGCTGCCACAGGTAGCGGTCTATGGCGATTTGGACCGCAGGGTGGAAATCATGGCGGTGCTTCCGGGCTCCGGAGGAGATGAGATCGCGGACGCGCTGCGCGTAGGTGCGGACGTATATCTGACAGGGGATGTTTCCCATCATGACGGGATTGACGCTATGGAGCAGGGGTTATCCGTGATTGATGCAGGACATTTTGGTTTGGAAAAATTGTTTACCACGTATATGAGAGATTATTTTTTCAGGGAGCTTCCCGAACTCGTGCTGTTAGAAGCAGAGGAGAAAGCACCGTTTCAGATGATGTAGTGGTATCGGATAAAAGAAGCTGGTTACGAAGCGCAGGGGATGATGTCTTCTGCCATACGAATAAATAATCTGATGCAGGTGATTGCGAAACGCATGTAATCAGGTTGTGTAGTTGTGCAAAATATGCAATCCAACGTAGGCACGCTTTCGCTACAATTCAACCGCAGCGGTACATAACATGCGAGAATACCGCATGTAAGTACCGGCGGTTTCATAGTACCACTTATGGAATTGTATATTTTGCACAATCCCAAATATCATTCATTGCGTTTCGCAATTACCTATAATCGATGAAAAGAAAGGGGCGCATTATGGTTATGAATCCACAGTATCATCCGGCTTACGGGGGAGCGTCAGCGACGCAGAATATGCCGTACGGAGTGAATGCGCCATACGGCCAGAACGCGCCGTACGGGATGAATCAACCGTATGGACAGAATGCGCCATACGGAATGAATCAACCGTACGAACAGAACGCGCCATACGGGATGAATCAACCATACGAACAGAACGCGCCGTACGGAATGAATCAACCATACGAACAGACCGCACCGTACGGAATGAATCAATCATACGGCCAGAATGCGCCATACGGGATGAATCAACCGTACGGCCAGAACGCGCCATACGGGATGAATCAACCGTACGGCCAGAACGCGCCATACGGAATGAATCAACCATACGGCCAGAACGCGCCGTACGGAATGAATCAACCGTACGGCCAGAACGCGCCGTACGGGATGAATCAACCGTACGGCCAGAACGCGCCATACGGGATGAATCAACCGTACGGACAGAACATGCCGTACGGAGTAAATGCGCCTTATGAGATTGCGCCGGTTTATGGAGCGAATCTGCCCTGTGAAGTGAATCCGCCGTTCGCAGGCGCGGCATCCCATGGACTGCCCGCCGTATATACTCCGACGTGGCAGCAGGGGGTGATGGAACCGTATCAGAGTCCCTATCGCTTTATGCCGAACAATCCAAAGCATACCGAAGGCGGAGCGAAAGAAGGAATCAATCAGCTTTTATGGTTTAGTATCGCAGGCATTATGATCGCGGCTTTTCTTGCCATTATGATCGGCATTGCGATTCATGACGACGGAACGGGGATGAATGTGTCGGAGGCGTTTTCCTCATGGATCGCCGGCTTCTCAGATAAGGAGGAGGGCGGGGAGGAGGATCCGCCCACGGTCAGCTTTATGACTGAGAGCTCAGAAACGATCANAGGAGACCTGTTTGCTGTCGGNGAGGACGGTTCTGTTTTTGTNCGNACGGANTANGGCGTCTGNCGTGTNGCNAAAAACGGAAACNGCTATGAATATAACGGCTGGGCTGCGGAGCTTGCACCGGATGTTACCGTCCGTTCCATGGCAGTCTATGGCGATTATCTGTATCTTGCATGCGGCGAGAACGGAATTTACAGAGTGAACACCGCGCGCAGCAATACGTTGACACAGATCATAGATGATAATGTGTGGTCCTTTGTGATCGCGGAGGACAACCTTTTTTATATTTCTATGGATCATGTGGAACCGAGTTATGATGATTCGTATGTGGCTTCCTGGGGGAAATTGCACATAGCCGGATTAAACGGCAAAGGACAACGGTCGCTTAACGAGAAGGTCCTTTGTCATTCCAAATACTTGAGCAGCGCCGACTTTGTATACGTGGACGGTTATCTGTATTATTTTGATCAGAATGAGAATCTAAAGCGGATGCGTGCTGACGGAACGGGCAGCCGCGTGGTCGTGGAGCGGGAGAGGCAGAAGCCTTCTTTTTCCGGCTGCGGGCTGTATGAAAACGGCGGCATTCTGTATCTTCCGTCACGAAACGGTGGCATTTATTCTTATGATGTGCAAACGGATAAATTAAAAAAAATAACGGTCGTTACCATATCGCCCGGTTCACCGATTTTGTTTGTGGGCAATGCATTGCTTTACAAGGAGGAAACGGAGTGTGTATGGCACCAGATCAAAGATGGGCAGGATACCGTTTATGAAAGTCCGTTCAATGATGCGGAGCTTTGGATGCAGGCAGTCGGGACCGGAGAATTGTTTGCGTTCCATGAACCAAACGATTATTATTCTATTTCTTTTTGGGGCGGGAATATCCACTCGGAAGATCTCATTGCGATAGACTGTGAAACGATGCCCGAGGTGGACATCGAGGTAGAGCAGGATGTGCTGTTACAGGGCACAGAGCAGGATGACTGCCGTGCGGCACAGTTTCTCTATGTTGGACCGAATGGGGTTTCCGCGTACGATCACTATGCCATCTTTCGATATTGGTATTCCGGATATAACGAGGAGATTTCCGGGGAATATGCAGGCCCTCTTATCTGGATTTATGAGGATGAGGGCGGGGAGCATACCGAGCAATTGGTGGAAGGTGAAGTCGGTGCGTTCTTTGTCGAAAATGATATGCTGTATTATACACTGTGGGATGAGAGGTCAGCGAGCTATGCTTTCTATAGCATGGATCTTACAGAACAGGCGGAAGCGTGTCTGATCCCTGCGGGAATGACGAGTAAGTTTGCCTGCTGTAACGGTATGATCTATTATGTGGCAGCAGACGATGGGAGACTGTACGGATATCGTTTGTCGGACGGAGAAAGTGAGCCGATCAGCGAGAACGAAGTCGGATGCTATGATATTTATAATGGGATGATCTACTATGAAAACCTCTCGGATTCGACGATCTGTAAGATGCGGCTGGATGGGACACAGGCAGAGGAAATCGATGCGCCCATTGATTGCAGGGAACCCTTGTGGCAGTTGAAGGTATGCCCGTATGGCGGCAGCATTTATCTGGCAGTGATCATGGATGGGGCGGCGGAATACCGCGGAAACAGCATGTGTCTGTTTGCGGTGGACGGTCAGATGGAGCTCTTTTTCGGCGATGACTTTGGGAATTTTGACAGAAGGCAGACGCTTTATTACAGGGATAACCTTTTATATTATTCCTCAAGTATCGCTTATGAGATCCGTGTATTTGATTTTGAAGAATATTTTGACGGCGGCGGAAGCGGTATCCGTGCAGATTCTTATGATACGGTCTTCTGCGAGGAAAATATCAATACCTTTGTGGTGACGGATGAGTTTGTTTACGTGCAGCTGTATCTGGATCAAGATACCATTGCGGTGTATGACAGGGAGACAGGCGAACTGGTAGAGGAGATCGATTGCAGCGATTTTTGGAGATTCGTCGTTTTACGCTATAAAAAAATTTGACGAAATAAAAGCCGTATGCTATTTTATGAAGTAGGGATGCGAACATGCGAGGGTTACGCAAACTCTTCTGTAAGCAGAATGAACAATCGCGGCTGCATTCGTGCAGGTGAGGAAAGTCCGGGCTTCACAGGGCAGGATGCCGGATAACGTCCGGTGGAGGTGACTCTAAGGAAAGTGCAACAGAAATATACCGCCGTTCGGGGCGAAAGTCCCGTTCCGGTAAGGGTGGAAAGGCAGTGTAAGAGACTACCGTGTGGCTGGTAACAGCCATAGCCATGTAAACCCCATCCGAAGCAAGACCAAATAGAAAGCCATAGACTTGCCCGGTCTGCTTTCAGGTAGGTCGCTTGAGGCTGTCGGTAACGGCAGTCCTAGATAGATGATTGTTCTCGACATAACCCGGCTTATAGTTCTGCTTACTTAAAAGGCAAAGAGAGCTGCGCGCGAGCGGAGTTCTTTTTGTTTTCATAGGGAAATGGGAATCGTCTTATTGTATGCAATGATGTAAATACTGATTAACACAAAAACGANAAAGGAGGNGTTGNCANNNTGTACCTGTATCGTAATNGGAAAAAATCATCGTTATTNTGGAAGAACCTNAGATTATGNATGNCGCTTCGGAGAAAGTGCTGCNATCACGCCNAGAAACTATCCGTTCTCNCTCAAAAACGGTTCGGCGATCCGCACGCGATATGCCATGAACGGTATGGCGACGGTCGTGGGTGACTATCCGCTATACGCGGNGGCGGTNAACGAAAAAGGCCTGGCGATGGCGGGCTTAAATTNCCCGGGAAGCGCAGTCTATTTTGATCCGGCTGAGGGAAAGCTGAACCTCACGCCTTTTGAGCTGATTCCATGGTTTTTGGGACAGTACGAGACAGCAGCGCAGGTGCGGGAGTGCCTTCCGGGGCTGGTCATCACGAATGTGCCGTTTTCCGAAAAGCTTCCGCTTAGCTGGCTTCATTGGATGATATCCGACAAAAACGAGTGCATTGTGATAGAGCAGACGAACGAGGGCTTGCGGTGGTATGAAAATCCGACCGGTGTCATGACGAATAATCCGCCTTTTCCGTTTCAGATGATGAACCTTCGAAATTATCTGAATCTGTCGCCGAATGATCCGGTCAACCGCTTTTCTGACCGACTCACGCTGCTGCCGTATGGGAGGGGAATGGGCGCGATCGGTCTGCCCGGAGATAATTCCCCTGAATCCAGGTTTGTGCGGGCAGCGTTCAACAAGCTCAATTCCGAATGCGCGGAGGATGAGATCAGCTGTGTGACACAGTTCTTCCATGTGCTGGAATCGGTTTCACTCGTGCGCGGAGCGACGATCACGGAGGACGGAAAGCCGGATATCACGAACTATAGCTGCTGCGTGGACACAGAGAGCGGAACCTATTATTACAGGACGTATACAAACAGTCAGATTACGGCAGTCAAAATGACCGAGNAGGAAAAAAATGNCCCAGCGCTGATCAATATCCCGCTTGTGGAAGAACAANAGATATATTATGTAAACTAGACCGTAAAACAGGCCGGCCTACGCAATGCTTTGTAAAGAAACAGCCCATTTCAGCCATTTTTCTTTGTTGTCCATAGGGATCCACCTCCTGTCATCTTGCTTTGATCGACAAATTATTGTATCATAAAATGTAACAGTTCAAAAGAGGCAGGAGAAAACGGATGATACTGGAAAAGAAAGAAACGATCAAGATCAAAGAGCGCGGGAACAGAAAAAAAGCGAAAAGAGGACGGAAGATTCTTTGTCTCTCAGCGCATATCGTACTGCTTGTCCTGACATTTTTATTGCTGCCGCTCAATCTCTTTGTTGTCAATTTCCCTGAATGGCTCGTCGTGCTCTGCGGGAGCGCGGCGCTGGCACTGTTGATCTTTTATCTGATCATGTTTCGAACCAAGCTGGTCACTAAGATTTTGCTGCCGGTATTATCCGTCGTTATCGTGGTGCTCTGTGTGCTTGTGACGTATTGTTGTCCGTATTGGAATTCCTATTCGTTTAAGCAGGTTGATACGGTGTGGCTGAATTTTGATGAAGAATTAACTTATCAACAGGCTGCGGAGGACTTAGCGGCGGCGATGCGGCATCTTGCGCATGTGCATCCGATGTTTCGAGGCGGCTTAACGCCCGAGATACAGGAACGGTATGACGCTTCACTGGGGCGCTTAAAGGAGATGCAGACGATCACGGTAAACGATTTGCGGCGGGAGCTTCAGACGGTGCTCAATCCGATGCATGACGCACATACTACAACGTATAACAGCTGGCCTGAGGACCGTTATCTGTCGGATATTCCGANGATGCNGCNGGNAGGANATACTGTATATTCCGTANNTGGCAGGACAACGGAGGAAANTGTGGNGGCNNCAGCGCCGTACTATTCTTANGAGACAAAGGACNGGATCACGGNGGANGTCGGCAGCCTTGCAGCGCTTTCGTTTTGCGGCTATGAGGAGCCGTTTACCTTTGTGTGGATAAACGAAGAGGGGGACATGATAACGGAAACCTATACCGCGGACGATTTTGTTCCGTGGGAATCCTTATTTACGCCGGAGGATGGTTATGACGGGGAACCGGATGCGGAGGCGGACAGCCCGTTTGTTTTTTATGAAATTGACGAAGAAAAGTCCCTTGCCATCCTGACGCTTACCGCCTGCAATTACAACGATGAATATATCCGTTGTGTGAGGGAGATGTTTCAGGAAGTAAAAGAAAAGCACATTCAAAATGTGGCAGTCGATGTTCGCGGAAACGGCGGAGGAAATTCGCTTGTCGCCAATGAATTTATTAAATATCTGCCGGTTGCGCGGTATCGTGATATGCCGTGTGACTGGCGGTGGGGATGGTTTGTTGTTTCGTTTGACGGCTCGGTAAAAAATAAACAATACGTGGATTTGCTCTTCGACGGAAAAGTTTATGTGCTGACTGACAGCAGTTCGTTCTCTGCGGCAATGGATTTTGCGCTGATCATTCAGGATAACGGGCTTGGGGATGTCGTAGGAATCGCTCCGGGGAATGCCGTGAACAGCTACGGAGATGTAGCGGTGTTCTCGCTGCCGAACAGCGGACTGCTCATGCAGATTTCCACAAAGAAATGGTACCGCATTGATGAGACAAATACAGACGATTATGTGGTGCCGGATTTTCCGGGAGAGGATGCGCTTACCGTGCTGTATTCTGTTTTGGAGGCGGAAAGATGACAAGAAAAGAAGTGTTTTCGTATAGCAGGAAAGCTTATCGGATCGAGCCGGATTACCCGTTTCGCGAGGATTTCGATTCCGCCGTGCTGCGGCATCGGGATACAAAAAAGTGGTTTGCGCTCGTCATGCATGTAAAGGCGGATAAGCTGGGATATGAGGGAGAAGAGCAGATCGACATCCTCACCATGAAATCGGAGCCGATGCTCATTGATTCCCTTGTGCTGCGTCCCGGCTTTCACAGGGCATATCATATGAATAAAACGAAATGGTTCAGTGTAGAATTAAAGGATACGGTTTCCGCAGAGGAAATCAAAAGCCTGATGGATCTAAGCTATGAGCTGACGGAAAAATCTATGAAACGGAGGGGTGAACAATGTGTATCGTGACAATGGATGGGGTTCAAAAAGAATATCCGCAGGGCATCACCTATGAGGAAATCGTGCGCGAGGGTGAGAGCGAGCCGGGCGATGAGGCGGTGCTTGTCAGGGTAAACGGTAAGGTACGGGAGCTGTGTAAGCATTTAGAGGGAGATTGTATCATAGAAAAAATCGGGCGCAGCGATACGATGGGGCACAAGACCTATGTGCGTTCCGCTATTTTTTTGTTTGTCAAAGCGGCAACCGATACGATCGGCGCGGAACATATTGAGGAATTAAAGGTCGAATTTGCGATCGGTAAGGGATATTATATTTCCGCCAGAGGAAATTTTACGCCCTCGGAGGAGCTTGCAGAGCGGATCGAAAAAAGAATGCGTGAGATGACGGAGGCAAAGCTGCCGATCATAAAGCAGACCTATCCGTCGGCGGAGGCGGTCGCCATGTTTGCCGAAAACGGTATGAGTGATAAAGAAAAACTGTTCCGCTACCGTCGAAGCTCGTCCATCAACGTATATACGCTTGACGGCTACCATGATTATTATTATGGATATATGATGCCAAACACCGATTATATCCGCTATTATGAGGTGTTGTGCCACGAGAACGGCTTTATTTTGAATCTGCCCGACATGGGGAATCCGAAAGAGCTTGTTCCTTTTGCACCGCAGAAAAAGCTGTTCGACACGCTTGTGGAGTCGGAGCGATGGAGTAATTTGTTCGGACTTGACACGATCGGCGATTTGAACGATCAGATTTGTTACGGGAATATCAGCGACCTGATCCTTGTGCAGGAGGCACAGCAGGAGCGCAGGATCGGTGAGATCGCGCAGGAGATCGTGAAGCGGGGCAATGTCAAATTTGTGATGATCGCGGGACCGTCTTCGTCGGGCAAGACGACATTTTCCCATCGCCTTTCGATCCAGCTTCGGACACTCGGCATGAATCCGCATCCGATCGGCGTGGATGATTATTTTGTTAACAGGGAAAAAACGCCGCTTGATGAGAACGGCGATTATAATTTTGAATGTCTGGAAGCGATCGATGTGGAGCAGTTCAATGAGGATATGACAAGACTGCTTGCGGGGGAGACTGTGGAACTGCCGAGCTTTAACTTTAAGACGGGGCAGAGGGAGTATAAAGGCAATTACAAAACGCTCGGCGAAGATGATATTCTCGTGATCGAGGGCATTCACTGTCTCAATGACAAGCTCTCCTACACGCTGCCGACGGAAAGTAAATATAAGATTTATATCAGTGCGCTCACAACCTTAAATATCGATGAACATAACCGGATTCCGACAACGGACGGGCGTCTGCTGCGCCGCATGGTGCGCGACGCGAGGACGCGGGGGGCGACGGCAAAGCGGACGATCCAGATGTGGCAGTCCGTTCGCAGGGGCGAGGAGGAAAACATTTTTCCGTATCAGGAGAGCGCGGATACGATGTTTAACTCCGCACTTATTTATGAGCTTGCTGTGATCAAGCAGTTTGCGGAGCCGTTATTATTCAGCATCCGACCGGAGGAGCCGGAGTATGACGAGGCGAAACGCCTGTTAAAATTCCTCGGCTATTTCCTCGNCATCACAAGCGAAAAACTGCCGTATNANTNNATNGTGCGNGAGTTTGTNGNCGGNAGCNGTTTCCCNGNGTAAAAACNAATGGCATAAAACGCCATTNGTTCGNAGAATCNGCTTTGCNNATNCTTCTGGCTTGAGAAATTTCTACGGGTTAAAAAAGAACGCGTTGCGTTTTCAAGTGATTTGTCGTGGGTAGAAAAATGAACAAAATCAGGCGGACGGTCAGGAAAAGAGGACAGAAGGGAATCGTGCGCGCGCGGCTTCTTGCTGTTGCGCTTTTTCTGGCGCTTGCGTGTCTGTGCGGGGTGCTGTATATGACCGGTTTTTTGTCTGTGCAAAAAACCGTTTTCGAGGAGGCTTATGACACGCGGGCGGCTTCGCTTGGCGTTGTTAAGATTGTATGCGGCGATTTTCGCGGCAGCGGCGTGGTGATCGCGCAGGATGAAGAAGGTCTCGTGATCGTTTCGGCAAAGCATTTGCTCATGTATGATGTGCGGGCGAAGGTGAGCTTCATTGGGATGGAAAGCGGAGAACATGTGGCAGGGAACGTGATCGGTTACGCTGCGTCTTATGATCTTGCTTTTCTGCATGTACCGCTGTCGGCGCTTCCGGCCAAACTCGCTGATGATGCGAAAAACATGTGTACTGCGGAAAATGAATCCGATATGACGTGGGCTGCGACGCCGGGTGCAGGCGGGCAGCAGGCAGTGATCCGCACAGACGATGCCTACCGGGAGCTGCGGGCGGGAGATTCCGTCATGCAGATCGGTCTTTCCGAGGATGCGGAATTGGAATACTATATAGGCGTTGCACAGGCAAAAGAAGTTCTGATCAGCGATTACAACGCGTGCATGCTCTTAAACGAATGCTATGCCGAAGCGGGCATGAGCGGCGGCGGCGCNTTTGACGAAAACGGGCGTCTGGTCGGTATCATCATTGCGGGAGATGCACAGNGAACAGTCTGCATGCCGATGACGACGGTGCTTGAGGAGTATCGGGAGCTTATATGGTGATATGGCAAGTCATTATTGCTTTTGGATGCGCTATGTTAATAAAATGCAAAAGGGCGAAAGAAATTATCCTGAGACATGTATGGGAAGAATAAAGCGAGGCAGGCTATCATATCGGAGGGATTTATGATTTTGTATCATGGAAGTAATGTAGTTGTTTCAGAACCAAAGCTGATTCCGCAAAATCGTTTTCTGGATTTTGGTTACGGGTTCTATACTACGACGAATAAAGCGCAGGCTGTCGCTTTTTCGGATAAGGTATTTAAGCGCCGCAAGGGTGGTAGTAAAGTTGTTAATATTTATGAAATTGATGAACAGAAAGCATTTGCAGAATGCTCTGTCCTGCGATTTGATGCACCTGACGAGACATGGCTTGATTTTGTATCTGAAAACAGGTCAGGAAATTATAAAGGAGAAATATTTGATTTTGTATATGGTCCTGTTGCGAATGATGATGTGTATACGACGTTTACGCTTTATACAGCCGGAGTATTAACAAAGGAGCAGACCTTGGAGAGTCTTAAAATCAAGAAGTTATATGACCAGTTAGTATTGACTTCGGAAAGGGCATTACGTTTTCTNAAATTCAAGGGAACCGTNTCAGGGGAGGAGAAGTAATGGAGAAGAAAAAGTTTGAGGCGATGCTTGTACTTCTTGTCCCGCAAGTTGTCCATTTGATAGCGGAGCATTATTCTTGTGATGAAATGGCGGCCTCAAGAGAATTTTACGATTCTAA
>WFLX010095317.1_pt1 | contig 13723 bp, 9 predicted proteins | sample 4967041 | NCBI WGS metagenome assembly WFLX01 (sample SAMN12857096, study PRJNA449069) | gut metagenome | isolation source: stool from male and female vole | host: Microtus ochrogaster | place: USA:Florida | collected 2017
TTTTATTTATGCTATAAGTGGCGCATTACTTTTAAATCCGTTTGTAATTATATTTTCTATCCCATATAGCATAAGTCATATTTTTTTAGGTTTAAGGCGGTTATCTTAATGGCTGCATTGAGTGAGGGAAGGGAAATATTCATTCCGGAGTCTATCCGGCATGTCGCAGCTATATTAGCTCCGATAAAGCCCGAAAAGTCATGCATCAAAGGCGTGATAGAGTCAATGGCAGGCACGAGCTTGACAAACTTTGCAATATTGAAATCCTTCACATCCAGACCGAACCCGAATTGCATATCTTCTTCCTTAGGAGCTGAATATAGGGCAGAAAGCGATAAGTTGCCGAAATCGGAATTTGTTTTCATATCATGAATGCTTACACCTCCGTCGTATATAAGGAAGTCTCCGCCCATATTGATCAAGTCTACATCGCTATACAATAAGTGTCTGGTATCAAGTCGAAGATTAGCGTCGATATTTACAGGTATCAACACCGGCGACGATCTTCCGGGTCCCTTCTTCGAGAGTGCATTGAGTTTTGACTGTAGTGAGGCGTCGTCGTCAGCTTTCAATTCCTTGATTTTACCATTCTTCCTGTCAGATACGTAGGAAGCCCCTGTGAAGACAGATGCAGCCAACTCATTGATGTCAATGGTATCGCTGAGCAAAGAGAAGGTCCCTTTAAGATCATTACGAACTCCAGCCGTAAGAGCACGCCTGACATTCGATATTCGTCCTGACATAGTAATGTCTGAGTGTCCTGCCTCAACTGAAATATTAGAAATATTTACGGTGTCATTATTAAATGTCAGAGCCACTGTAGATATTTGGGTTTGCAGAGGGAAAAGAGGCGTGAGGAGACGTGCATTGTTTGTATTGACCGATCCGCTCAATTTCCACTCATTGAGGAATCTACGGAATTGTGGTGTTAGATTCCATACAAGCACTTCCTCATTTCCGGCGCCTACATCGCCATACACCCTCTTTGTCTTTTTTCTATGGGTTCGCTTATAATATACGTATTTATATACGTCTTTTGGCGCTATGTAAGAATATTCTTTATGCTTTGTCCGACTTGTCTGACTTGTCCGGCGTGGCTGAGCAGTCTGACTTGTCTTGCTTCCTTTTAAGAGAGATGCTTTCACCTTAGTATCATGCAAAAGCACCCGATCCGAAAGAGAGCCGGCAGAGACAGACCCTATATTAAGATCAGCCAATATTTCAGGCATTTTCCCACTTCTTTTAGTTTCCTTTAAGCTGACTTTGCCTCCGATATTTCGTATCTTTGCTCCGGCACTGTCGGTGATAGAGACAATATTGAAGCGACCTACGGTCAGATTTCCCAACACTGGCACCATACGGGTTGTGTCTGTCGCAGTCGAGGCATCCATTCCTGCATTGAGACTTATATTCCCCAGGGCCAGGTCGACACCGCTTACAAGTATTGTAGCCGTATCCACAGCGATTTTAGTCTTCAACAGCGGAAGATCGTTGACTATGCGTTTTGAATCGAGGTCGATTTTAGCCTGCCCTATCTCCACCATCTTGCTTGTGTCGGCAGATAAAAAGTAAACATCTTTTGCCGCCACAGAGCCATCAGCAATCAGGCGATGCATATGTTCCGGCTTGAACATAGACACGCTCCCTTTTGCTTGCAGATCGGCAGTGATAACTCCGGCAAGATAGCCTGATACTTTCTCCAACACGATGGGTGGAAGATCCTGAAAATCAACTTTCCCTTCGACGTTGGCATCGAATGATGGGTCTGACACGGGAGTGGAAACAAAGGCTGAAGCCATAAGCTGCGTCCCCGGACCAGCTATCGTAAATCTCTGTAAATCGACTGTTGTCCCATCCGGAAAATTAGTCACTGTATTGATTGTCAGATCTAAAGCCAGATCCTTCAAATGAGCTTTCCCATAGTCAAGTATAGAAGGAGGCATCGATATGCTGATCTTGGCTGTTGGAAGGGTATCTGTAGCAAGATTCATTGACTTCAGAAGTTCGAGTCGTCCCCCTATTGTGGCATCAGTATTGAAGTAAGGTTCATAAAGCCGATGTTCCTGACGGATTGAATCGGGAAGCAGGGTAAGCAAATCTGAAATGGCAACCGGCTTCAAATCTACAATTCCCTTTTTGACAATAGGACTCTCTGTCAAGTCGATTTCTCCCGAAACGACAGCCTTTATAAATGCTCCTCTCAGCTCCATTTCGTCCATAGCTACTATACCCGGTTGCGCAGGATTCCAATATACTTTGCCATTGACTCCAAAATTGATTTGGTCAAGATTCGTGATTAATGTTGCTTTAGGAGAAGTGACATTTCCGTTGATTTTCAGCCGGTAGGTCGGCTGCTCGTTGCCGTCAACAGCGGCATCTGTAAGCAATAACACAGATGCAGAAGTCGAATCAGCTGCATTGTAAAATCGTATTTCCTTTGGTTGTTCGATGGCAAAACGATCTATACGAAATCCTGGCATCTTCTTTTTTGGGGGCGCAGTAGTGTCTGTTGGAAGTGCTATGATGTCATAATTGGCTTTTCCGTCGTGCGCAATGACAAGGTTTACCCCTAATCCTCGCAAAACGACATTGTGCATCGACAATTCATTGTCTACTATTAATCGCTTGATATCCAGCGATCCCGCCATATAGTTGAGAGAGAGTAGGGAGTCGGCATAATTAGGCAATAGCCCTCGTTTATTATCAGGCAGAGAGNCAAATNCATGCGATATGACGTAAANATCCTCTATCTCTACTCNGNGAATAGNGAAATNGGGATGAAACCCNAGTNTTANTTTGCNAATCTTTANGTGCNCGTCGACATANTCATTGGCAATTTNCTCTATCATAGNGGCAAGACGGTCAGAGTCAATAAACTTTACTGCGCAAAAGAGGAGGATGCACACGATGACCACGACTGAAAGGAGTGTCCAGCCGCACACCTTGAGTATCTTCACGAAAAGATTACCCTTCTTGCTCTCAATCTTATTGTCACTACCGTCCATATATCATTATCTGATAATCCCTTAATCCCACATTCTAATGACCCCCAACTTTCATATGCGAAAGATGAATTACAAAATTACAAAACAGAATCGGAATCCGCAAGTGTTAAATTAATCATTTTACGCCAAAATTAATATTATTTTACAAACCATCGGTCAATCATAGCGTTATAGCGATATAAAAACTCAAAGAGTATTGTCCTCTTTTATTCATGCCGAAGCCATCGTAGCAATAAGATCTCTGATGCATGCGTACGGGAGCGTTTAATATATAGAGAGTTTTAAATCTATTGTTTTTTATCAAAATCTNAATTACTATGAACGNTGCTAATTATCGCTTCGGCGACGCTAAGAGCGAGGCTTTTGGCACAGACGCAATGCTTAAACAGGCTCCTGTAGAGAAAATTCCTGACGGACCTACAATCCCTGAAGTTGCCTATGAAATGGTTAAGGACGAGACTTTTGCTCAGACACAACCAAGATTAAACCTCGCCACATTCGTGACCACCTACATGGATGATTATGCTACTAAGCTGATGAATGAGGCAATCAACATCAACTACATTGACGAGACTGAGTATCCTCGTGTGGCAGTGATGTGCCAGAAGTGTATCAACATTGTGGCTAATCTTTGGAACACACCGGAAACTAACAAGTGGAAAGCTGGTGCACTTGCCATAGGATCTTCTGAAGCTTGTATGCTTGGTGCTCTCGCAGCCCTTAAGAGATGGAAAGACCGCCGTAAGAAAGCAGGCAAGCCTTATGATAAGCCAAATCTTGTAATGTCTACAGGTTATCAGGTGGTATGGGAAAAATTCTGTAATTTCTGGGACGTCGAAATGCGTCTTGTCCCACTGACAACTGAACATCCAACTCTCGACGTAGACGCAGCTATCAAACTCTGTGATGAGAACACAATTTGTGTAGTTCCTATTCAGGGCGTAACATGGACCGGTCTGAATGATGACGTTGAGGCTCTTGATGCAGCCCTTGATAAATTCAATGCTGAGACAGGCAATGAGGTATGTATCCACATTGACGCAGCTTCTGGTGGCTTTATTCTTCCATTCCTATTCCCTGAAAAGAAGTGGGATTTCCGTCTGAAATGGGTATTGAGTATCAGTACATCCGGCCACAAGTTCGGTCTTGTATATCCGGGTCTTGGTTGGGTAGTATGGAAAGACAAGAAATATTTGCCCGATGATATGGCATTTACAGTTGATTATCTGGGAGCAGAAGTAACTCAGGTAGGTCTTAACTATTCACGTCCTGCAGCTCAGATCCTTGGCCAGTACTATCAGTTCATCCGTTTGGGATTCGAAGGTTATAAGAATATTCAGTACAACTCATTGATGGTAGCCCGTTACCTCAAGGAGCAGGTAGCCGCAATGGAGCCGTTTATGCCTTATGCCGATGAGGAACTTCCTAACCCGATCTTCGTATGGCGTATGAAGCCTGACTTCCAGGCTTCTGCAAAGTGGACACTTTATGACCTGCAGGATAAACTTGCGCAGAAAGGTTGGATGGTGCCGGCATATGCAATGCCAAAGAATATCGAGGATATGGTTGTGATGCGTGTGCTATGCAAGCAGGGTTTCAGCCGCGATATGGCAGATCAGCTTCTCTCAGACATCCAGTTTGCTGTCAACGAGCTTAATCAGCTTGAATATCCTACTACCACGCGAATCGCGATGGAGAAGAATATTCCGTTAAAGACTACAATGTTCAATCACACCGNTAAGTAAAGTTTAATGGTTTAATCGTTTAATTGTTTAACCGTTTANTNTTGNCAATGNGCTAAACGATTAAANAATTAAACGATTAAACATATCACCAATACTATGGAAAAGACAATTACAAAATNNCAGAGTNNAGCAGGCTGCGCAGGAGGCGTATGAGGCTTCGAAGGATATAAAAGGAGGTCTGAATGCCCATTATATCCCATATCTTGCCAATATCGACCCGAACCTCTTTGGTGTGAGCGTGACGCTTACCGACGGCACTTGCTATAATTTCGGAGATACAGAATATAAGTTTGGCATTGAGTCTGTTTCAAAGGTCCCGACAGCCATCCTCGCTATGATCCAACATACTCCGGCTGGAGTATTGAAGCAGATTGGTGCTGATGCTACAGGACTCCCGTTCAACTCAATCTTTGCAATTCTTTTGGAAAATGACCATCCTTCCACACCTCTTGTGAATGCCGGTGCAATCACTGCATGCTCTATGGTAGCCCCTCAGGGAGACTCAGAAGACAAGTGGAAAGCTATTACAAAGAACATCACTGAACTCTGCGGCTCGGCTCCTGAGCTTATCGACGAGCTTTATGAGAGCGAAACAGCCACTAACTTCAACAATCGTTCGATAGCATGGCTGCTGAAGAATTACGATAGAATCTATGATGATGTAGACATGAGTCTTGACTTATATACTCGTCAATGCTCACTCGGCATAACTTCATCGCAATTGGCTGTAATGGGTTCTACCATTGCTAATGGAGGTCTGAATCCTGTGACCAAGAAACAGGTGTTTGATCCGGAAATTTCTCCGAAGATTACAACGATGATTGCAAGCGTTGGATTCTATCAGCATACTGGTGATTGGCTATATACATCAGGAATTCCTGCTAAGACTGGCGTTGGTGGTGGAGTTATGGGAGTGATGCCCGGACTCTTCGGAATCGCTGCATTTGCACCTCCTCTTGATGATGCAGGCAACTCCGTAAAAGCACAGGCTGCCATCAAATATTTCATGCAGAAACTNGGCCTCGGCATCTTCACAGGCGACAAAGTCACCATCATCGATTAATTATCAAGATTAATCAGTATAAATCAAGATTAATCAGTATAAATCAAGATTAATCAGTATGAATCAGGATTAATCAGTATGAATCAAGATTAATCAAGAAAAATCAGATTTCACTAATTATTAAAACCTCATTATTATGGCTACTTCAACCGGACAAAAAACAGCGACCGTGAAACAGGCCGCCAAGATGGGGGTTTTTACCCTTATCATAATGAACATCGTCGCGGTGGTTTCGCTCCGTGGGCTTCCGGCGGAGGCTGAATATGGCGTAAGCTCCGCTTTCTACTATATATTTGCAGCAATCGTCTTCCTTATTCCTGTTTCACTCGTAGCCGCTGAGCTCGCCGCCATGTTCCCCTATCAGCAGGGTGGTATGTTCCGCTGGGTTGGCGAGGCATACGGCGATAAGGTCGGATTCCTCGGCATATGGCTACAGTGGATTGAGAGTACAATATGGTTCCCGACTGTATTGACATTCGGCGCTGTGTCGCTCGCCTTCATTGGCATGGATCATGTATATGATGCTCACCTGGCTGCCAACAAATGGTATACTATTGCAGTGGTGTTGGCCATCTACTGGATAGCAACCTTCATCTCGCTTAAAGGCATGGGATGGGTCGGAAAGGTATCGAAGATCGGTGGTATCGTTGGTACGATTATCCCTGTTGTCATCCTCGTGGTTTGTGCTATTGTATATCTTGCTACAGGTGGTAAATCACAGATGGATTGGCACGGCAGCTTTATTCCTGATTTCTCTAACTTCAACAATATTATTCTCGCAGTCTCTATTTTCCTTTTCTATGCAGGTATGGAGATGAGTGGTATCCACGTAAGGGAAATCAAGAATCCGACAGTCAACTATCCTAAGGCTGTGATTATCGGTGCGCTTGCTACAGTTGCAATCTTTATTCTTGGCACATATTCACTCGGCGTGATCATCCCGGCTAAGGATATCAACCTCGTTCAGAGTCTTCTTGTAGGCTTCGACAACTATTTCGGTGCACTTCATATGAAATGGTTTGCTCCTATTATTGCGATAGCCCTTGCATTTGGTGTTCTTGCAGGTGTATTGACTTGGGTGGCAGGTCCTTCGAAAGGTGTGTTTGCAGTGGGTCAGGCTGGTTATCTTCCTAAGTTCTTCCAGAAGACCAACAAGAATGGCGTCCAGAAAAACATTCTTTACGTTCAGGGTATAGCTGTAACGGTCCTTTCATTCATCATGGTGCTTATGCCATCAGTTCAGAGCTTCTATCAGATTCTTTCGCAGCTCACTTGCGTGCTTTATCTTATAGCATACTTGCTGATGTTTGCTTCTTCAATCAAACTCCGCTATTCGATGAAGAATGCTCCCCGTCCTTATCGCCTTGGCAAGAAGGGTAACGGTGTGATGTGGCTCATCGCCGGTGTTGGTTTCCTCGGATCTGCCATTGCATTTATATTCAGTTTCTTCCCACCGGCACAGATTCAGATGGGTTCAAACGCTGTATGGTTCTCAGTATTGATTGGCGGAACTATCGTATTTGTAGTGCTTCCGTTTATCATCCTCCACTTCAAGAAACCATCTTGGGATGCAATGGGAACATCATTCGTACCGTTCCACTGGGATAATTCAGCACAGGCTGTTCAAGAGAGACTTCAGGCTGCTGAGGAATTTGCCTCAGAAAACAGCGACAATCCTGATGCAGCAAAATTTGTGGATTATGCCAAAAGCAATGAAGCAACGACCAATGATAAATGATGAATTATAAATGATGAATTGTTGTGAGTATCCCTGGGCTTCGGCCCGGGGTATTCCCGCAAAATTCAGTTTATTTTATATTCTTCATACCTTAAATCAATCATTCATTCATCATTAATAATTCATCATTATGATACGGACCGGAAAAACACCTATGACACTGATGACTTATTGCGCCATCATGTCGATTTCGCTGATCGTGAATCTTCCAGGCCTGGCAGTGACACCAATGCTCGGGACACTCAGCACCATATTCCCACATACTACCCAAATTGAGAAGCAGCTTCTTACTGCTCTGCCCAACCTCCTTATCATCCCCTTCGTGTTGATGTCGGGAAAGCTGTCGCTCACACGGCATAAGCTGGCAATTATCATCGGAGGCCTTGTCCTTTTCACTGCCTGCGCAGTTGCATATATGTTTGCCCCCTCGATGGCAGCGCTCATTATAATCAGCTGTCTCCTCGGTTGCGCCGCCGGTCTGCTGATTCCGTTCTCTACCGGTCTGATTGCCGACACTTTCACAGGTACCTACCGTATGAATCAGATGGGTATCCAGAGCGGTATCTCCAATTCAGCCCTTGTGGTAGCTACTTTCGTAGTGGGATGGTTGAGCCATGGCAACTGGCATCTTCCTTTTGCAGTATATCTTGTCTGCTTGATCCCTCTTGTGCTTGCATTCGGACTCCGCAAAGTCACTACGTCTGCAGGGGATTCCGGCACTCCTTCTTCCAGCACAGCACCCGCATCAACTCCTGCGAAAGCTGTTTCAACTGAAAAGACTGTCGGTGGCTTCTATATGGGTAGGATTTGGGCTTTGATCGGAGTTTATTTCTTTGTGACTTTCGCATCAATATCCATTTCATATTATTGTCCATTCCTTATTGAGAAAAAAGATTGGAGTGTCTCTCTTTCTGGCACAATCACTGCCATTTATTTCCTCTTCATCCTTCTGCCGGGATATTTCCTCCCATTCTTCATGAAGGTGCTGAGCGGCAACACATTCTTCTGGGCAGCTGTTATGATGCTTGTCGGCCAGGCATTGTTCGTATTCTGTGCTGATTCTGTGACAATGTGTATCGGTGCAGCTCTCGTAGGCCTTGGCTATGGTATATCTCAGCCTATTATCTACGACAAGGCAGCCCAGTGTGTCGACAATGAAAAGAAAGCCACAATGGCTCTTTCGTTCGTATTGACTGCAAACTATCTGGCAATCGTAGTTTCTCCGTTCTTGATCGGTCTGCTCCGCGATATCTTCCATGTGGCTGCAGGTGGCACATTTGCATTCCTCATCAGCTTTATCCTCTTGATCGCATATGCAATCATCACCTTCCTAATGAAGAAGAAATTCGCCTTCTCCGTCTCTGCACAAGACGCCTGATAACCTGATAAAATGTTTTTATTGTAATTTTCAAGATTAATCTCGATTAATCACGATTAATCAAGAAAATCAATCAAAATCCAAAAAAACTTATGAAAACACAACATATTCTTGCAGCAAGCTTGCTGCTCTCTGTGGTAGGCGCTTTCAGCGCATCCGCCCAACGTGACAACCGACATATGGAGTCGGGCGTCACAACCTTAATCCACAATGAAGATGCAAATCCCGACGACGTCGAGAAAGGCATGAAGGGCAATGCCCCGAAAGCCCCAAATGATAATGGTCTTCCACGTTTTGCGATCGTCGGCAAAAACAATGACTTTTATCTCGGTATAGGTGGTCAGTTCTTGGGCGAAGGTGTCTTCACTTGGGGCGACAATAATCCGTCAGCAACGCTCTTTACCCCCTCTTCCTTGACTCCTTCTACTCCGGGCAATAGAAGTAATACCCAATTCGGATGGCAGACATCATCTCTTTATATGAACTTTGTGGCGATGCCGGGCTCTGACAATCAGATTGGTATCTTCTTCAAAGGTACCTTCATGGGAGAACATGATGGATTCAAATTGAAACACTTCTATGCAAAATATCGTGGGTTGACTGTCGGTCACACTACCAGTTTGTTTACTGATGGTGCAGCTGAACCAATGACTATCGACTATGAAGGTCCTAACGGATATCCTTTCTTAGGCCTCTTCACAGCTTACTGGGAACAGAACTTCACGAAGAATTTCTCTGGAGCTATTGGTATCGATGCCCCGACTGCATCTATGACTTACAGCACCACAACTGAGAAAGTCAACCAGCGTATCCCTGCCATTCCTCTCTATTTGCAATATGCATGGGATGAAGGTAAGTCGCATGTGCGTCTTTCAGGACTCGTTCGTCCGATGCAATATCGTAATCTTACCGAAGCTGTCAATAAGTCTGCTGTAGGTGGAGGTGTTCAGGTTTCTGGAATGACGAAAGTTGTGGGTAACCTTGGCGCCAACTTCAATGCTGCCTATGGTCGGGGTATTGGCACTTACCTTCAGGATGACAATGGTCTCGGACTTGACGTCGTGGCTACCTCAACCCCGGGCAAAATGGAGACTGTAAAGACATTAGGCGTAACAGGTGGTCTTAACTATGCTTTCTCTCCGAAAGTTTCCACCAACTTGACCTATAGTCATCTTGTAAACTGGCTTCCGGAAGATGCCGTGGTTTCTGACAGTCAATACCGCTACGGCGACTATGTGGCAGCAAATGTCATCTACAACATAAATAAGTTTGTCTCGGCTGGTATTGAATATGATTACGGTCACCGCAAAGACTTCAACGGCAATGGTCTCCACGCTAATCGTCTCCAATGCCAGTTGGCAGTGACATTCTAATCTTGATCTAATATGTCATCAGGTTCGACCCATTGGTCGTAGTTGATTATAATATAGCAAAACCCAGGACATCACATATAGTCCTGGGTTTTGCTATATTATAAATGCTTAAATTTATTTACCGGCTACCTTCATGGCGGGAGCACGTTTGGCTGAGCTTTCAGAAAGATTGTAAAATACACCTTCATATTCTCCTGTGATAGTATGCCCCTTGCCATCTTCCAAATTGAATTCCAATTTGCGTTCACCTCCATCTGTAGTGGATATTGTCACTGTGCCACCCATAATTGGAGAGATGATCGACTGAACTCCATCTTCATCTGCTGAGTCAAGATCTCCATACCAGGAGTAAAGAATCTGACCGCCGTAATCAATGGTGCCTTCAATTCCGGTAAAGGGTTCAAGGGCGTTGTTGATGGTGTAGACTCCGTCAGGAAGCACCTTTGACTCAGATGAAAGTTCCAACATAATGAAATCTCCATGCTCCATATTCGGTTCGGTCACCATCACTTCAAACTGATACAGTCCCTTCTTGATATAATCGCCAAGGCTATAGCTCATTGCCACAGAGCCGGGGATGAAATTAAGTTTCACGTCTTCAGTAAGAGTGCTGGAATAGTCAGGCATCTTGTCGGGATCTGAGAAATCAAAAATGTTTACCTTTCCATTGTAGGTGGCATTCACTTTCTTTCCGTTGTCAGTCACAAAATCGAATACGAAACTTGTGCCATTGTTTGATACCGTCATCGTTCCATCTACAATATATCCACGGAAAGTTCGACCATTTTTCTCACGCTTGTTGAGATATGATCCAGCAGGATATAGTGTGCCCCAGAAGTCAAGAGTGTATCCTTTGGAATATGTGTAAGGGATATTGGTAGAGTTGGCTATTTGCTCACGAGGCTCAGGATAGTAAATTCCATCTGCAATAGTCGTAGAGCCGTCAACACCATTGACAAGTTTCGGCATGAATGTGGGAAGAGTAAGCCAATAGCCTTCGATTTGATTGCCATCTTCATCAAAATCACCTGTATATAATTGGAGATTTAGGTCTGTCACGAAAGGATAAAACCAGTTGTCGTATAGGCGAGCCTGAGCTCCGGTGAAAGTGAAGTTTTGATCTTCTGCAAATTCTTCTGTCTCCATCATGCCGGGAGAGAATGTAAGCGGACCTTCATAGGCAAGTGCCACAGTGCCTCCTTGAAGAAGGGTCAGCTCGGCTTTAATCTTATAATTATTGCCATCTTTTCTGACGTCAACCGTGCCATCAATGATCGGATACATGTTGGTGCCATCCTCTCCTTCATCAAGGCGTAAGGTTAGTCCCGACTTCTGAATGTCAAATTCACCCGCACTATTGCCTGCTCCGGCACGATAGTATCCTTCGGGCAACTGTGCATTTGTATAGTCGTCGCTCAAGGCTCCTAACAGCTCCAGGGAAAGCTCTGCATCTCCGACGTGAGGAGGCAGTCCCCACTGATCTGGCTGAGAACTTGCAAGTGTGAAGGCGTAGATGCCCACATCTCCTTTTGATGTGTATGCTCCATCAATGAAATATTCAAGTGGTGCATAATCGGGAGCATTCTCAAAGCGGATATTTGCAAGTGATGATGTCTCAAACTCTGTTTTCTCTCCGTCGGTAGTGGTCACCACTACTTTATAGTTTTGTGCAATTGCCGGGATGAGCAAAGATGCGGCAGCAAATGCCGCCATTAATTTCTTTTTCATAGTCAACGGATAAATTTAAATGAGTGCTCAGGCATNNTCANGACATACACGCCTTNACCCAGATTGGCAATATTGACAGAAACACTCNCGNCTTCATNAGCTATCGCTGCCGCAACCAATTTTNCNGCAANATCGTAGATCTNCANTTGTGTNGCCGTTAGCCACCCCTGCCACTGTCAGTATATCATTGGCAGTGGAGATCTTGATTAGATTAGTCTCAGCCACACTCTCAACTTCAGTTGAAGCGGACTTGAAAGTCATATTTATGATATTTTCCATAGCGTAACGCACGCTTTCGGCACTACGGTCGTCGGAAATAATCATTACGTCACCCTCAAAAGTGGCAACAGGAAGATACTCAAAAGCATATTCGACAGTGGCACCGTCTACTGTATTGACAAGCAGCGAATACGAAGATGATGCCTGAATCAATGCTGATGGCATCAATACAAGCGCGAGCAACGCTGCTAATATATGTTTTTTCATATTTGATGTCTTTAAAAGTTAGTTATTATTTTGCAATCATTTAGCAGGGCGAGCCGGCAAAGTTCCGGAGAAGGAAGCTGTCATAGGAAGACCGTTGGAAAGAACTCCATTGACCTTAATTACTGTATTTTCTCCATCTTCTTCCACAGTCACTGTTCCTTCTTTGAAGCTTGAAGAGTCGTTGTAAGGAGAATAGAGGTTGACATAGCTTCCGGCACAACCGTTGTCGGTAGATTCTGAGAAAGTGTAAGTGCCGGACTTTGGAGCGTCTCCTTCAGAGTAAAGGTCGATGCGCATCTCAATTTTCCAGTTAGCATCATTAAACCTATAGTAGAAACCGTTTGGCTTTGGGTCATTTACTTCTACATAAGCAACTCCGGCAAGATCAAAGTTTGCTGTCGGTCCGAAGTTTGAAAGCTTACCGGTATAGGTGCCCTTTAGATTGATGTCGTCACCCACTACAAGATCAACGTTGAATGTGTAGACCTCACCATCGAGCTTAATCTCAAGGCTGCCGCCCTTAAGCGTTTTCTGTTCGCCACCGATTGTGATTTTGGAATAGCCTGGATCAAGGGTAAACTCACCATTTGATCCGTCTACAACATACTTCCCGGCAGACAGCCACATGGTAGATGGTTGATAGAGGTCAAGGTCAACGATATCCCCATTTTCACTCGTGAGAGTCACCTCAATATTTTTAAGATTGTAGGGGTTCACTGCGACAGAGGCGATGTTGAGATCGACTGCGTCATCTTGCGATTGCGCAGGCTCAAAAGTGATTTCCTTCACATAGTCAGCATTGAATCTGTGAGCTACACCATCCTTGTCAGTGATGATGATGGTCTGGGCTGATGCACCCAGCACAGAAACTGCACATAAAAGCACGGTAGATGTAATGTGTTTCATGCAAATTGAATTATATAGAATTAAACAATAATTTTTACCTGTATCTTGTTCAAAAAGTAAAATTTTTCTCAAAATTAATTAAAATTAGTCAAATTCCAAAAATATGATATGTTAAAAACTCTTAATCCTCCATTTCCATATCTGAGTTGTGCACTTTACTTAAATATTTTATGTAGCTCACAAAAATTAATGATATGATAAATGCGAGATAATCTTGAGTCAGGTTGGCTGCGGAGCGAAGGAGCTTAGCGAGCTAAGCGACTGAGCGACAATGCCAAGATGGCCAAGATTAGCCGCAGTT
>WFLX010031606.1_pt1 | contig 13721 bp, 7 predicted proteins | sample 4967041 | NCBI WGS metagenome assembly WFLX01 (sample SAMN12857096, study PRJNA449069) | gut metagenome | isolation source: stool from male and female vole | host: Microtus ochrogaster | place: USA:Florida | collected 2017
AGAAGCTGGACAGAGGTCTTCTCGCCGATCACCTCGACAGGACGACCCATATCGAGCACTATCTTCTGAAGCATAGAGAATTCAGCCCCATCTACGGGAGACACCAGATAATCGCCAAGGAGGTCGACATCCTTACAAATCTCAGTGAGCGGACGCGGGAGAGTGATGACATAAGCATAGCCTTGTGCATAGTCGGCAGCCAGGAGAGTAAGATTGTCGGTAGAGGCTCCCATCAAGGTTCCTGAAAGTCCAAGGTCATCTTTTGTGATGTCTGCCATCCAGTCTATGCCGTAGATCTGCTTGAGGACTGTCTTCCAATCATACCAGTATCCGCCTACTTTTGCACTCCAGTTTCTGATAGGAGTGCCGGAGGGAGAAGAGCCGTAGATCACGCCATCCGAACCGACACACCAGATGCCATAGCCGTCGCCATCAGCATGCAGGGTGATTGCTTCCGGATCAGATGCAGGGCAAGTGAAAGGCACTGAAGCCTCAGAGACCGACATACAAATGCCTGAGATGTATTTTCCATCGGCGGAAAGCACGCATTCTCCAGCTCCTACAATATCGTCATTGAGAGGAAGAAGGCGACCGTTCTCATATTTCATTCCCAATGGATACCATTTTGCCTCATCGCGACGATACATGAATTCCCAAGAAGCATCAGGGAAAGCGAAATCGACAGTACCGATGAGGATATTTCCGTCAGGAGAAACACCGTTGACACGCACATTGAGGTCGGCATCGCTCCACTCTGCAGGGTCGCCACCCTGCTCTATCATATCTTGATATCTGGGATTGGAAGTGATCATGCCGGGAAGCTCTACGAGCTTGAGGGTCTCAAGATCCCACATGCAAGGATATTCCTGGAATAAATCTATGCTCACACGCCCTACTGCATACTTGCCGTCGGGAGTAATCGCCGATACCTGGCCTCCATTATATTTTCTGGCAGGCATCTCCAAAGAAGCCCAGCCCTTCCCTTCTTTCCAGACACCGGGGAGTCCATAGCAACTACCGCCGACAGTCTTGCCGTCGTTGCTGACACAAGATGCTGCAAGAGGTGCTTGCTGGAGCCCTTCCTCCTCGGTGAAGAGTTCTATCGTCTCGCCTGTTGCAGTATTTACTTTTCTTGGGAATGCCATGTAAGCGCTATTGCCGGGATTGGAAGCATCACCGACAGCCCATTGGCCGTTGGCCGACATTGCATTGAGGGAGCCTCCATAAAGGGGCTGAATAGAGAGTATTTTAGGGGCATCTTCAGCAGCTGCTGTCAAAGAGACCGCTGCGAGCGCGCCCAAAAACATTGTCTTTAGATTCAAAATCTGTTTCATCATTTGTTAAGGTTTCTAATTGATATTGGTTCCGGAGAGGAGTGTCACGTCCTCTCCGGATGAGATATGGAGGTGTTAAGATATTATCTAACAATAAACTTTTTGCCGGCAGCTACGTAGACACCCTTTTCGAGAGTCTTGATATCAGCTGCTGTTGCATTGTGGAGCACGATGCGGCCCTGCATGTCATACACATCAGCGCGAGCTGACTCTGAAATTGCATTGACACTTCCACCAGCTGGTTCGATTGTGTAGTTGAGGCGGATTTCCGGATTGCAGATGCCCTGCTCGCCAGCTGACATTGTGAATGCATCATCGCCGATCAGACGAGCTGGAATCACAAATACATACTCGCCCTTTTCAGTGACAGGCTCAGCGAATGTGCAGTTGACCAAGAGGTCGTCGTCCCAATCGAAGAGCACGCTTGCAGTGCCGGCGATACCAGACTCCTCGCCCACTGCGTCAGCCTTGTAAAGGTAAGCGTCGAACATTGCACATGAAGGCACATCGGGGAACCATATTTGAATCAGAGAGAGAGACTCAACTGTAGTGCCCTCAGCGGGAGACACTTCAGTGAAGTTGAATACTTCCTGCTCAGCAGGATCTACACCTGGAGTGTTTCCTTCAGGATCCACTGTATAATGGAGGCGGATTTCAGGATTGCATATGCCAGATTTGCCTTCGCTCATGAAGAATTCATCAGTACCGATCACACGAGCCGGAATCACTACTTCATATTTGCCTTCTTCAGCTACCGGCTGTGCAAGATTGATCACAATAAGGTTTGGATCGCCCCAGTCATACATGCCGGTACCGGTAGTCACCTCCGAACGCGAAGCACTGTAGACCTTAACCTCGAATTCCTCGCAAGCCACCTGCTCAGGGAACCAAAGCAAAATTGAATCGAGAGATTTTACAGTTGCGCCTTCTTCAGGAGAAGAGCTGGAGTAATTGAACACCTCTTGCTCTGCGGGATCTACACCAGGACCAACAGGCTCATCAAGATTGCCAGTGATCTGGAATCCTGAATAAAGACTTCGGCTATTGACTGATGAGAACTCTTCGCCAAACACGAAGCATCCTGTAGAGAAGTTGATTACGTATGATCCTTCAGCCACAATATTGAGAGGTTCAGCTGTCCAAGAATCTCCCACCATCCATTTTGTGAAATGGAATTCTGTTGCGGAGGCTCCGTCACCATCATAGACAAGCGTACCTATTGTCTCGCCAAGAAGATTCTGAATCGCCATTTCTCCCCAGTTATAAGTCATAGGCTCACCATTTTCTGATTTCACAACGATTTCAGTAAGGGAGTCGAGAGTCTCACCATTTTCGGGTGATACGACAACGATTGATTTAGCACCTATATCACAAATCCATTGGCCGACATAGCATGCTTCTTCCTCATCTCCGAAGTCGCCTCTCAGCTGATATCCTTCAAGATCACGAGCATAGATATAGATGACGAGTTCGGCATCTACACTTTTCACATAGTCATTGTCTGAAAGATCAAGCGTCCATACAGTCTTATCTTCATTAGATGAAAGGCTGGATTCAGGATATTCTGTAATGCCAAACTGCCCCATTGGAGTCGCAGCTTTATAGACATTAACTGGGCCAGAGAAAGTATATGTAAACACTGCCTGTGCAGGGTCGCTTATGGTGAATGTAAGTGGAGCCGGATCAACGCTGAGCAAAGTGATGTCGGAATACTTATAGCCTTCTACCTTGCCAGTGAATTCATAAGATTTTCTTGCCACTACAGGAGTTGGGAAACCATCTTCTGAATACTCATCAAGACCGTTGAAGAATACGAATTCAGCAGTGTACTGATGCTCCTCGTAGAACTTGAAGTTGCCTCCGACAGTCCAGCTAATCTCAGAAGCATCACCCAGCTGGCGGCCGATAGTAAAGTTAGAAGAGATGGTAATGCTTTCGCCAGTAGTGTTGTCGGTCACAAAAAGTTTGGTGAGGCCGATTGCATCGNTATGGTTAGTGTTGATTTTCACCAGCTGATCCTCCCAAAGGCCCTGCGGCTGAGAGAAGTCAGGAGAAACAGATGTCACCTCGAAATCGTCGAACATTGCTGCTGCAAGTTCCGGGACCTCTATAGTGCAATAGAATTGCTTAGCATCACTAAGTTCGCCAGCACCATTCTTGAGCATACCTTCAGGGAAGACAATTGTGTATTCACCGTTGACCTTGAAGTCTGCGAAGTTGAAGTCATAGACATAGTCGCCCCATGCAGGATCACAATACTCATTGACCGATCCAATAATCTCGTTGCCATTCTCATCCACGTATTTTGGCATCACATCAGTGGTGGCCAATCCCATATCAGCCGCTATTCTCATGGTCTCAAGCTGATAGGCTTGAGTGATGTCGATATTCAGATTCGGCTGCTGAAGACTCGGATTCCACTCGAAAGCGGAAGCGTCAGCCACAGCTGCTGCCGCAACTGCTACGACAAGTAAATGTCTAATTTTCATAGGCAGTTAGTTTAAAATATGAATTATTTATAATAAGATTCAAATGATTATTTCACTATGACTTTTTTGCCATTGCAGATGTATATACCCTTTTCAGGAGTCGAAACGCGGCGTCCGGTGAGGTCATAATAGACTTCCTCGCCATTCGAAGCCTCGACAGACTCCACTGCAGTAGAAGCAGACTTGTATCTGACGAGGATATCTGAATCGTGATTTAGGCCATCGGCACAAACAAGACCTCCAAAAGTGACAGTAATGTCAGTGCCCAGATCAGCCACAATCGTCGGAGCCACAAGATTATATAGCATAGCATCGTCAGAATCTACAGTGGCCTTAAGATCGCTATAAGGCACAGAGACCATGGCNGGCATGCCATCCTTGACATATGAGAAGTCTACAGAATCAAACAGTATCTTTTGCCCGTTTAGCACCCAAATTTCCATTTCCTCTCCAGCATGAAGCTCGCTACCCGCAGCAGGAATCCAATCGGCAGCAATGCTATACACCACCGACTTCAGAATATAGGCAAAACCGAAGGAATATGGGCTTGATGCATTTCCAGTCAACACATATTGGCCATCTGCGCTTTTAATGCCGAAAACTCTCAAATCAATATATTTTTGGGCAGGCAACCCGGGAACCATTTCATCCGGGAAGCGAGTGACACCCTGAAGATTGACTGTCACACTCTTTCCTTCTACCGACACCGGGGGATATTCTATATACATTCCAATCTCAATGTTATCACGGTCGCCATAAGAAAGCTCGGCGGTAGGAATCGACCGGGTGTCGAGATCTTCGCTGAAGACAAGTGTCACAATGCCTTCATCACTTCCTGGAAGATAATAGGTCAGGAGATCTGTCATTCCGCTATTTGGAGTACCTGATTCCCAGACGAGTTCTGCCGGCTTCGCAGCCATTGGGAAGTTAAGAACCAGTTTGCCAACTCCAAAGCCGAAGTCGGGACGATTGTTGGAATTGCTTGCGTCGCGAATACCGGTAATAGTGAGGGTCAAGATATCGCCAGCGTTGATCTTTCCTTCATCATACCACTTACGCAGCGTATTAAACCAATTGATGATGATATATGAATTAGAGATTACCGGATTGATTTCTGCACTTGTGTCTCCTACAGAAAGAGTGCATTTAGTGCATTTTATTGGAATATTGAATGATAGCGTAGCATTATAGTTGGTGCTCAACGATACCTGCGCTCCATCGGCAGCCGGAGAGACTCCTGCAAACTCTATAGCTTCGTCGCCTACAGCAAAACGAAATGTGCCANNATCAAGAGGGAAAGCGTTGTAGAAATACATCGTCTCTCCTGCATTGACCGAGTAAATGCGTACCTTTTGACCTGANTCACCATAATAACTTTCAATCGATTCGAAAGTATTCTCATGTGATGCCTCCTTATACGGAACAATCTGGTCGCCCACACTGTAGCAACGGATTATACCGCTCTCCGCAGGAGTGTAAAATCCCATCACTGGAGTCATAGCCTCATAGCTATAGACCACTTGCGGCTCCATTTCACCCCAATCCAATATATTGGCAGCAAACAGGGAAGGCGCTGCAGCACACACCACTGAGCAAGCAAGAAGATATTTAAGTTTCATAATTTTATATTAATAAGACGTTTAAACAGGATAATCGATTATCAGGCTACATCCAAACATCAGGAAGGATAGCTGAAAATTCTACAAAAGTATAAAAATTATTTCGAAAATATACAATCTGTAATGTTAAAAAAATAAAAAGGGAAGGCCGCAGCAGCGAACTTCCCTTTCATAAAATAAGCAGGTATGTTTTATTATTTTATGGGGCTTATTTAGAGACGAGCTTTTTCGCGCTCGATATAAGTGTCGATTGAGAGGCCATTGCCAAGCGAGAACTGAGGATAGTCTTTTTTGATGGTCTCATAGCAATTCAAAGCATCATTGTATTTTTTCTGCTCGTCGTATACGACAGCCTGCTTCAGAAGAGCTCGTGGAGCAATCTGAGGATTGCCATCGGCTTTCTTCACGGCAGACTTGAAGGCTGAAATTGCATCGTCGTATTTCTTAAGGTTGACATAGCAGTCGCCAAGAAGCACTTTTGCATTTGCATCAAGCACCTTGTCTTTTGAGCTGAACTTATCAAGATACTTGGCAGCTTCTTCATATTTGCCNCTGTTGTAAAGAGTCTGGGCAGCGCTCAGAGCAGCGAGCTTGCCGGCAGATGTGCTTCCATATTCGTCNGCCACCTTCTTATACTGAGCAGCAGCAATAGAATCATTGCCCATTGTAGAGAGTTCTACTTTGTTGTAGGCTTCCATAGCCTTATTGNCGGTAGGGACCTTATAGAGGTATAGCCAAATGAAAAAGAGGGCAGCCACTACGAGGATAGCACCTAAAGCTATACCCATAGCTTTCTTGTTGGTCTCTATGTTACGTCCGAGGTTTGTCAGCCTGTTGTTGATTTCGTCGAGCTGGTCAGGCTGCTCGGGGGTCTGGTTGGTTGATGCCATTTTTATATAGATATTTCTTTAATTTTCTTAAAAATACGAGAGCTATTGACAGGATACCGACATCCTTGGCTCATTCGAAGCGCAAAGTTAGTGATTTTTTTTGTGGTATGCAAATAAAAAGTGAATATTTTTTTACGAAATGCGACTCCAGTCGATAGATTTGGCGAAGCGACGTTGGAGTTCAGCATTGAGGATGGCAATGCTTTGGGGAGTCAGCANCATTTTGCCATCAAGAAGGCGCATGGCAGTGTCGCGAGCCTGCCCTACTATCTGNCCATCGCGGGCAAGATTCGAGACCTTGAGATTGAATGCNATACCCGACTGCTGTGTGCCTTCCATGTCGCCGGGACCTCGAAGTTTCATATCTGCCTCTGAAATCAAAAAGCCATCTGTAGTCTCAGTCATAATGCTAAGCCGCTTTTTAGTCTCTGCTCCTATCTGATGTTTGCTCATCAGGATACAGTAACTGAGTTCCGCACCGCGCCCCACTCTGCCACGAAGCTGATGCAGCTGCGAAAGCCCGAACCGCTCAGCATTCTCTATAATCATCACCGATGCATTCGGGACATTGACACCTACTTCAATCACTGTCGTGGCCACCAATATCTTAGTCTCACCGGAAGCAAACCTCTGCATCTGTGAATCCTTTTCTGCAGGCTTCATCTTGCCATGCACCAGACTTACACCGACTCCTTGGAATATCCTTCGAATCCTTTCGTAGCCCTCCTCTGCCGACTTCATGTCGATTTTCTCACTCTCTTGGATAAGGGGATAGACTATATATGCCTGACGCCCCTTGGAAATTTCATTCCACAAGTGACGGTAGACTTCATTGCGGTTGTCGTCATATCTAAGCCATGTCTGGATCGGCTTGCGCCCTGGCGGGAGCTCATCGATGACACTGACATCAAGATCGCCATAGACTGTCATAGCCAGGGTGCGGGGAATCGGAGTGGCAGTCATCACCAGCACGTGGGGAGGCACCTTCCCCTTCTTCCAAAGCCGGGCACGTTGCGCCACACCGAAGCGATGCTGCTCATCTATCACAGCCACTCCAAGGTCGCGAAACTCAACGGCATCTTCTATCAAGGCATGGGTGCCTATAAGCATATGGATAGAGCCATCAGCAAGCCCGGCAGCAATTCGCCGACGCTCAGCCGCACGGGTGCTTCCTGTAAGGAGGGCTGTTCCGATTCCGAGCGGCTCTGCCCACTTTGCCAATGCCTCAGCATGCTGGGTAGCAAGGATTTCTGTCGGTGCCATCAGGGCTGCCTGCTTACCATTGTCGACGGCAAGAAGCATCGTCATGAAAGCCACAAGAGTCTTACCGCTGCCCACATCGCCTTGCAGCAGGCGATTCATCTGGCGGCCTGTGCGCATATCCTCACGAATCTCCTTCAGCACACGCTTTTGAGCACCCGTCAGAGGAAACGGAACTACATCAGAGTAAAATTTATTAAAAAGAGGCCCCACTTTAGAGAATACATGGCCTTGAAGTTGGAGATTCCTACGGCGTGANAACTCAAGGATATGAAGTTCGAGATAAAACAATTCCTCAAATTTCATTCTCTCTGTCGCTTTTTGGAGTGCCTGCATTGAGACTGGGCGATGCATATTCCGGATAGCTTCATCCAGAGGCATCAGCGACCGCTCTTTCATCACCTCAACAGGAAGTGTCTCCGGAATTGTGCCGACAGGTATGGAGTCGAGCAGATTTGCCGTCAGAGTCTGCATCAAGCGAGTTGAAAACCCGCGCTTACGCAGAGTTTCTGTCAGGCCATAGATACCGCGAAGTCCTTGCGGAGGACGAGCTGGATCGAAAACCTCAATCTCAGGATGTACAAATTGCCATGCGTTATATTTGAAGGAGGGTTTTCCAAACAAAACATATTCCACACCAGGGCGATAGATACTGGCGATGGTCTGGATTTTGACAAACCATGTCACCTGGCAAAGGCGGTCGCCATCAGTAAATGTAGCAGAAAGGCGCTGCTTACGCCCCTCCCCTTCCTTTACGAAATTGACAAACTGACCCTTCATCTGGATATAGGGCATCTCAGAGCCGTAGAAATCACGAATGTGATAGAAGCGTGAACGGTCTACATGGCGTGAAGGGAAGTAGGTGAGAAGATCTTCATATGTATGTATGTCAAGTTCCGAGGCAAGGAGTTTTGCTCTTGTCTCGCCTACACCACGAAGAAACTTTATGTCAGTATCTAATCGCATAATTAATTATAAATCTTATAAATCATATAAAATTTATAAGTCTTATATGGGATTTTCAGAGAGATATTCGAGGATTTCGAGGGAGGTGGCAATAGGGTCTCCTTCGGGAGCCGAGGAGTAGCCACCATTCTGGAGAGTCCACGGTTCTTCCATAGCATACCAATCTATCACCGGAGCTGANGGNAGTGCCATNGCNAAGAGTTCGGANGANGTCTTNTTGGCATTNGGNCCNGCNCCAAGCGCATCNGGNCGNGGACCTGCATCTTCATCCATCTGAGCTGCCAGCGCATCCATCCAAGCCTTCCATCGAGGATAGTAGAAATCTTTCAGCAGTCCATTCCATTCTTTATTGGCATAGTCGCGCAGTCCGCCCCCATCGGCACATTCACGATTGCCCCACGTAGTGATCTGAGTGCGTGCATTCCATTCATATTGGTCTTTTTCCTCTTCTGTGCCCCCTCGGTTGCGTGCCGCCTCTATCCATGACCCAAGACGAAATTCCGGCATGGTGGCAAGCAGACGATCTTGCATGAGGAGCATATCGAGAAATTTTTGGGATGACACCCCGAAGTCTTTTCGAGAGAATGTGCGATAGTCTGACATCGCACGCTGATATTGACGGCGTCCCTGATCGGCAAGAGCTTGACGCGTGAAGTCGACAAGGTCGTATTCATAATTATTATTTCCACGCATTCTTGGGGCAGCCTTTGCCATAAGGAGGGCAGCTTCAAGAGTAGTAGAAGGGTCGTAATAATTGCGCATTTTCGACCATGATTTCACTTGGAAATTATTGAGCGACGGGCGCCCACAGAATATGCTCTCGTGTGGGCCTTGCTGATTATTGCCGAGCGGNCAATTGTAGATGCCATCGGCAAGCACACGCCAAGCCTCCCGNATGTCGGGATCGTCGGCACCATAGCGAGCCTTCACATACGAATCGAGCCACTCTTCTTTGGTGGGGATATCATCGCCAAGCCAAGGGAGTTCACACATCAGCTCAAACATCACAGGATTATTGCCGGAGCCCTCCATCGTAAGCCCCATGCCCTTCATATTCCGTGCAAGCGGGTTGGTCTTGGTCTGGCGGAAATTATCAAGGAGTTGGTCCATACGTCCATGAAGACCTACATTGGCACCAAAATTCTCCAGCATACAGAAGAGCCANGTATGGTCGTCATAGCCATTCTCACGTCGCCACACCGAGGGAATGCCCCACATTGGGCGNCATTCTGAGAAGAGATCGAGGATGATGAGTTGGCCAGGCTCAAGAGCTTCAAGCATCTGAGGACGTGGGTTTTCAGTCCATCCCTGTATCACCCATTTGGCATCAGGATTGCAACGCTTCATGGCTTTCATCAATTTTGTTCCGGCCTCGCCATAGTCTACGTCGACATCATTCATCTCGTGGAATGGATCCATCGAATAATATTTTGCCTTGCCATAGAGTCGGGTGAGCTCATCATANTATATATCGGCTATCTTATCAAAATTTGGATCGGTAGGAAGCAAATTGGAAGGGCGTACGTAGCCGTTCCAAGGATTTCCTTCTATCACATCGAGTCCAAGTCGGGAAGCCGCATCGTGGGGCATCATGCCGCAATAGCCGGGGAGCACCGGAGTCATGCCAAGGGAATTCATACGGGCAAGAATCTTTTTCTGGAGAGATTCTTGATCGCGATACCAGGAATCTGGCAACGGCCCTCCCCATCCTTCCAGATTGTTCATCGCCCACCAGGCGAGAAATGCCGGACCGGCGATAAACTCACCTACTTCCTTATCGCTATAGCCCAGACGGAGGAGCATATTGCGCCATGCCGATTCCATGCCTACTATGGCAAGAGGCATATTGATGCCATGAAGAGCCATCCAATCAATTTCTTTTTCCCAACGCGCCCAGTCCCAAAAGGGCATGGAATATGAGAAGGTGCAATAATTGAAATCATAGCGCATTGTGAGAGGAGTTTCCTTCCTTATAGGGGCTGTCACTTCGGGAAGCACCTCAGGCAGGCTCGCCTGCATATTATTCCATGTAAGATTAATGCCACAGAGATGCTTGAGATACCAGTTAAGCCCTGTAGATACCGCCACTGAGTTATTGCCTGATATGTGCGGACGCCCATCCTTCATCGAAATTTCGAAGAAATCGATGTCGGGATTTTGAGATTTTTGAAGTTCAAATGTAATGCGCCCCTTTGAGCCTGGAGCCACGCGNTCAAGAAGAGCTTCCGNCGCCCGGTCGCGGGCTGCTGAGGCAAGCAATGGAAGGAGCAAAAGGAATAATGTGAGTTTTATATTAGGCATTGTGGTGATTATTTGAGATTTTTTGCAAAGTTAATAAAATTTTACTTATCTTTGCGTACTAATAACAAAAATGGAATAAGATATGAAGATAATATTGCTATCCGGAGGATCGGGCAAAAGACTTTGGCCTCTATCGAATGATGTTCGCTCGAAACAATTCCTTCAGGTGCTTGAGACGCCCGATGGCCGCAAGGAGTCGATGATACAGCGTGTGGTAAGACAAATAGAAGCTACGGGACATTCCGATGGCATTGTCGTCGCCACTGGAGAAGCTCAAAAAGGGTATGTCAAAGACCAACTCGGGCGAAGCATCGGCATTGTGACAGAGCCATGCCGCCGCGACACATTTCCAGCAATTGCCCTATCCTGCTCCTACTTGGCTTCAAAAGGGACNGATGCCGCCGAACCGGTGATTGTGATGCCTTGCGACACTTATGCCGACGACAGCTATTTTGAGACTGTATGCCGNATGGCNGAAGCCGTGGAGCGCGGAGATGCGGAATTGATCCTTATGGGCATCACCCCTACTTACCCATCAGAGAAGTTCGGGTATATCGTGCCCAAAAAAGGAGTCAAGGAAGATGGGAAGGCCTTGCAAGTGGAAAGATTCACAGAGAAGCCTGATGTGGCTACGGCAGAAAAGTTGCTTCAAGAGGGAGCTCTGTGGAATGGAGGAGTGTTTGCGTTCCGCCTTGGGTATCTGATGAAAATCGTAGATAAATACATGCCAGGCAAAGACTTCAAGGAAATCCATGCCGACTATGAGAAATTTCCTAAGATAAGTTTCGACTATGAGGTGGTGGAGAAAGCTAAGTCTGTAGGTGTTCTTCCCTACANTGGAGAATGGCGCGACCTCGGCACATGGAATACTCTCACCGAAAAACTTCCATCCGAGACCGAAGGAGCTGCCAAACTGCACGACTGCGAGAATACGCACGTAGTGAATGAGCTTGGCATCCCGGTGATAGGCCTGGGGCTTAAAGACATTGTGATTGTAGTGTCGCCAGAAGGGATACTGGTGTCAAGGAAATCCGATTCGGAGAAGCTTAAGAGCCTGCTCTAATTTTGAATTTTGAATAAAACTGATATCATGAGAAAGACAATTTTTGGGGTGATGATGGGAATGATGGCCTTAGGAGCCGGGGCGATGAATCCTTATCTGCCTCTTTGGGAGCATATTCCCGATGGAGAACCATATCTATTTGATGATCCTGACAATCCGGGAAAACAAAGAGTGTATATCTATGGGAGCCATGACATGCTGCGCCATATGTATTGCGGCACCGACCTCGTAGTGTGGTCGGCAGATCCTGATTCTCTCAACAATTGGCGCTATGACGGCATAATCTTNAAGAGCGANAAGGANGGNAACGGNAATGCNCAACCGGCNGANGTGCTTTTNGCNCCCGACGTNGCNGTGAAGACANTNNCNGACGGNACNAANGAGTATTACCTCTACCCNAACAACCAGCGTGGTGGACGCAATGGACAAGTAGCAAAGTCGAGCCGACCAGACGGGCCATTCGAAGTAATCAACTGGGATAAGCAGAATCCAGATGTATGCGACGGTCCTTTCGGTTTTGACCCTGCCGTATTCGTAGACGATGACGGCAGAGCATACGGATATTGGGGATTCGGAACAAGCTATGGTGCAGAACTTGACCCGAGCACTATGTCGAGTGTCAAGCCGGGCACTAAAGTGATCGAAAAGATGATACCAGGATTTGAGGATGGCGACGGAAATGATTTCCGTTTCTTTGAAGCCTCATCAATCCGCAAAATCGACGACAAATACGTGCTTATATATTCCCGAATGACCAAACCGGGGGAATGGGGCTTGCCCCAGACCAACTTCACCTTGGCTTACGCCTACAGCGACAATCCGCTTGGTCCCTGGACATATGGAGGCACTATCATTGATGGCCGCGGACGCGACACTGATGACAACGGAAACAGCATCTATACCGGCACTCCAAATGGCAATACCCACGGGTCGATCCTGAAGATAGGAGATCAATGGTGGGTGTTCTATCATCGCCAGTGCGGCACCGACGAATACTCGCGTCAGGCGATGGTGGCTCCAATTGAAGTGAGCGTAGAGAAAGGGAAAGGTGGAAAGGTGACGATAAGCGAAGCTGAATACACTTCTGAAGGTTTTGAGATAGATGGGCTTGATCCTTTGAAACTTTATCCGGCCGCTATCGCTTCGCATTTCACTGGTAAGGATGGGGCTTACCAGACTTATCCACGCCTGCACTACAGCGGATCGCATTTCCTGCCGGTATATTTCGACGACCACAATATAAGCAACCCCTATCACCCGGATATAAATATCAACCCTGTCATCAACAATACCGACGGAAGCATCGTAGGATATAAATATTTCAATTTCGACAAGTTGAATGGTGCAGAAAAGGTGAATCTGGTATTAGACCTGATACCCAATGGCGTTGATGGCACCATCACAATCTATACGGAGGCCCCGTGGAAGGGCAATCCTGATCCTGTTGGGGAAATTGAACTTAAAGCAGCCGATCCAATCAAGCCTATGAAGATGAAGGCTGACATATCATCGATAANGAAACTTAATGGGAAGCATCCTCNCTATCTTGTATTTGNGNCTCCGANTGGAGAGTCGCTCTGCACTTTGGNAAGACTTNAGTTCGAAAAGAACTGATAAANCCAGGCACAATNTCNAATNGCCTCTCTGAGGCTACTGNCACATAGCAAATTACCCCAGGCTCAAGCCTGGGGTAATTTTTGTCATTATATCAAGTCTCCGCCCTGAGTATAATATGTTTTACTATTCACTGTTCACTATTCACTGTTCACTATTCACTGTTCACTATTCACTGTTCACTA
>WFLX010335507.1_pt1 | contig 13718 bp, 12 predicted proteins | sample 4967041 | NCBI WGS metagenome assembly WFLX01 (sample SAMN12857096, study PRJNA449069) | gut metagenome | isolation source: stool from male and female vole | host: Microtus ochrogaster | place: USA:Florida | collected 2017
AGCTCGACGATTGCTTTTTCGTCCTTGGAGGCGTCGAAGGGGAAGTGGCCCAGGTAAATCCATGTGCCGCCGCCCATGCGCTGGTTGATGGTGAAGCGGTGAGCGCCGTCAGCAGCGTTGACGGTGTACTCGGCGGCCTTGGTGCTGTTGGGGGTAGAAGCATAGCTCACGTATACGGCATAGGTGCCCTTCTCGGGGATGGCGGCATCCCAGGTCACCGACGCGGTGGTCTTGTTGCTGCCGGAGAGGTTGGCCTGGATGGCGCTGCCCATTTCGAAGGGATGCTCGCCGTTGTGGAGGTACTGCGTTGTGTAGCCGAAGCCGTTGCCGTCGGTCTTGGTCCAATTGCCGTTCTGAACCATCTTGCCGGACACGAACTGCGAGGCGTCGTTGTCGATGATAAGCTCGGTGGTGTTGATGTCGCGCTCGCGCGGGCTCATTACGTAAGCACCGGCATTTTCAAGCATCGGCATCAGGAAGGGCATCACATAGCCCTGGGTGTAGAGGTCCTCAACGGTTTGGAAAATGCGGGCGCGCTGCCATTCCCAGCGGTTGAGTTTGGGCTCGAAGTACCAGCCGTGGCTTTGCCATACGGCGATGTTGGTTCCGTCGAGGCCGGCGGGGGCGGGCTGCGCATCGTGCTTGATGATGAAGTTATCCTTTTCTTTGGGACCTACGAATTTCTTGTTGGAGAAGCGGGCCAGCTTGTCGAAGCTCTTGCCGTCGCCGGTGATGTTCACTTTGTACTTGGCGTACCCCGGACCCATTGCCTGACGGATCTGCTCCTTCATGTCGGCCAGCTGGGTGGCGTCGAAGCTCAGGTAGGTGGCGTTGGTGTTGACGGCGACATCGATGGTCTTGGCCTTGTCGTTGATGGTCAGATTCTCAACCTGAAAGGCGCCTACGCCCATTGTGCCGGGGCGGAAGGAGTCGAGGATCTTTACGATGGCGTCTTCGCGGACGCCTGCAAATGTGTTGTTTGAAGTCAGTAATGTCGGACCTGCGATGAGTGCCGATAAGACAATTGCGCGTAGTATTTTCATGATAAGCCGGAGGGATTTAGGGTTAATGCTCCTCTCCGACTACAAAAATAGGAAAATAAATCGGAATTTCACAAATTAATGTGTAACTATTCTGAACGATTAAACATTATTTAAGAAACGTATACACATTTTCAGTCGTGATGGTACGGTTCACCCCTTGAAATGGTGCCCGCGCGGTAGATTTGCTCCACGAAAAAGAGGCGCACCAGCTCGTGGGGGAAGGTCATCTTCGAGAGGCTCATCTTGGCCGACGCGGCCTCATAGACCGCCGGGCTGAACCCGTAGGGCCCGCCCACCACGAACACTAAGTTACGGGCCACCTCCACCGCCTTGCGCTCAATGAAGGCGCTGAACTCGCGCGAGGTGTATTCGCGCCCGCGTTCATCCAGGAGCACGACGAAGTCGCCCGGCCCGAACTCGGCCATAATCTTCTCACCCTCAAGCTCTTTCTGGCGCTCCGGGGTCATGGAGCGGGTGGTGCGGATGTCCGGCAGGCACACCATCGAGAAAGGCCAGTAGAAGGGGATTCGGCGCGCGTAGTGGTCGATTGCTGCGGCAATGTTGGCCTCCCGCACGCCGCCCACGCATACTAATTTGATTTTCATGATGCAAAGGTACGCTTTATTTGGGAAAAATCACTACCTTTGCATCACCTAACCATAAAACAATCCCCCAGACAATGAAGACAAGAGAAGAACTTATCGACGACCTGCTGACGCTGGCCTTTGCCGAGGACATCGGCGACGGCGATGCAACCACTTTGAGCACCATTCCCGCCGACGCCAAAGGGCGCTCGAAGCTCATTGTCAAGGAGGAAGGCATCATTGCCGGCGTTGAAATCGCCAAGGACGTGTTCCACAAATTCGACCCGCAGCTGAAGATGATTCAGTTCCGCGCCGACGGCGACCACGTCAAGCCCGGCGAAGTCATCTTCATCGAGCAGGGCCCGGTGCGCTCGTTGCTGCAGACCGAGCGGCTCATGCTCAACATCATGCAGCGCATGAGCGGCATCGCAACCACGACAGCACTTTATCAGAGCAAGCTCGAAGGCACCCATGCCAAGGTGCTCGACACCCGCAAGACCACTCCCGGCATGCGTATCCTCGAAAAGGACGCCGTGGCAATCGGCGGAGGCGCCAACCACCGCATGGGCCTCTACGACATGATTCTGATCAAGGACAACCACGTGGATTTCGCCGGCGGTATCGACAAAGCCGTTCAGGCTGCCAAGGACTACTGCAAGGCCAACGATAAGGACCTCAAAATCGAAGTCGAAGTTCGCAACGTAGATGAAATCAATCAGGCCATCGAGGCCGGTGTGGACCGCATCATGCTTGATAATTTCACCCCCGAGCAGACCCGCGAAGCAGTGGAAATCATTCGCGCGCAGGCCCCCGGCGTGGAGATTGAATCCAGCGGCGGCATAACCCTCGAAACCATCCGCGCCTACGGCGAAGCCGGTGTGGACTTCATATCCGTCGGAGCCCTCACCCACAGCGTCAAAGGCCTGGACATGAGCTTCAAAGCCGCGGACTGATTCCCATCCCAAGACAAACCATAAGCCCCTCGTGAGCTCTTGCGGAGCGTCGCGAGGGGCTGAATTATCGGCAAGCCGATTTAGAACAGCGGCAGGGTGGAGTTGGAGGTTACGTAGATGCGCTCGAATTTCTGGTTGTCGATGCAGAACATGTAGATGCCCTGCGCGAACATCACGGCGCCCCAGGCTCCGCAGGTAACGATGCTCAGGAGGATGGTCAGCAGGCCGGCCGTGGTATTGCCCAGGTAGAAGTACTGCACTCCGATGGAGCCGAGGATAAGGGCGAAGATGGCGCAGAGGCCGCGCGATTTGCCCTGCGGACCCGATGCCATGGGGTCGTTGTTATAGTAGCCGGGGTCGGTCGGCATCTGGTTGGGATACTGATTGTAGGTCATATGAAGCAGATAACTAAAATTTGAGCAAGAATAACGCGCGAGAACATCGTGAGCGGGTACACGGTGGCATACGACTCCGCCGGTGTGTCGTCGCCGCCCATGATGTCGCGGCAGTAGGTCAGCGCCATCGGGTTGGCCATGGCGCCGCACACCAGCCCGCAGGATGTGGCGAAGTCGAGCTTCCATACCCGCATGGCAAGCACAGCCATGAGCATCGACGGCAGCAGGGTGATCATGAATCCGAGGCCGATCCACATCAACCCGTCCGGACGCATGATGGTGGCTACAAAGTTGGCGCCAGCGCTCAGGCCCAGGCACGCAAGGAAGAGAGAGAGGCCGATGCCGCGCAGCATCAGGTTGGCCGAGCGCGTGGTGTAAGTAACGATGTGCCACGAAGGCCCGAAGCGGCCTATGAGTATGCCTACAATGATGGGACCTCCGGCCAGACCGAGCTTGATGGGCATCGAAATGCCCGGGATGGCGATGGGAATCGAGCCCACGATTAATCCGCAGAGCAGGCCGATGAATATAGCCGCAAGGTTGGGTTCCTTGAGGTCGGTGGTGACGTTGCCGAGGATTTTTTCCACCTGCTCGATGGCCGCTTTCTCGCCCACGACGGTCAGACGGTCGCCTAATTGCAGGGTCAGGTTCGGCGAGGCCAGCAGGGTCACGCCCGCACGGATCACGCGCGTGATGTTTATGCCGTAGCTGTTGCGTAACTTCAACGACCCCAGTTTCTTACCGTTGATTTCCGGGCGTGTCACAACCACGTGCTTCGAAATGAGCGTGGTGTCGATTGCGTTCCAGTCAATGTCTTCTTTATTCCAGTCAATGTCCTCCTGCTCGCCGAAAAGCATGGCCAGTTTCGGCCCCGCATCGTCGGTGCTGACCACCAGCAGACGGTCGCCCTGCGCCAGGCGTGTGGAGGAGTCGGGGATGCACACGGAGCCCCCGCGCCAGAGCCGTGAAATGACGAACCGCAGAGGCGTCAGTGCGGCCACTTCGCCGACGGTCTGGCCGTCGATGCCCGGGTTGGTCACGCCGTACTCGCCTACGAAAGTGCGGTTGGAGTCGTCGTGGGCCTGCGTGGTGAGGTCTTCGGGACGTGTCCACCATTTTCGCACCAAAGCCAGGGCTATGATGACGCCGACCACACCGAGGGGGTAGGTCACGGCGCAACTGAGGGCGGCCCCGTCGGCCGGAAGTCCCAGTTGCTGCAGGGCCTGCTGGGCAGCGCCCAGGGCCGGAGTGTTGGTGGTGGCTCCGGAAAGGATGCCCACCATGTCCGCCATCGGAACGGTGCACACCGCTGCCAGAAGCACCGCAAAGGCAGAGCCCAGCAGTACTAAGCCCAGGCACAGCAGGTTGAGCTTGATGCCCCCCTGGCGGAAGGAACTGAAGAAGCCCGGACCAACCTTCAGGCCAAGTTCGTACACAAACAACGCCAGACCGAAACTTTGGGCGAAGTCCAGCATGGCGGGGTCGATGCTGAGGTGGAAATGGCCGGCAAGGATGCCCATGAAGAACACGAAAGTGACACCCAGGCTGATGCCGGCTATGCGCAGTTTACCCAACCCAAGGCCCAGCGCCACTATAATTGAAATGACGATAAGTGCCTGGAGAGCACTGTGTTGCGTAAGTAAAGCCTGAATCCAATCCATAGCCTTATTTTTTCCAACCCGCCTCCGCCTGGGCGAGTTTTTCGGTGGTGCCGATGTCGAACCAGCGGTAATCGTGCTCGGGAGCGAAACCATGGATGTTCATGTCGGCAGAATGGTCCAGATAGTAGTCAACGATGCTGAAAGGACGGACCTCCTCGCGGGCGATGGTCTGCAAAAATTCCGGAGAGATGATGTGCACCCCTCCGAAAGCGGCCTCCGACAGTCCCTCCGGGTTGAGTCCCGCCGGTTTTACGATGCCGGCCTTGGAATTGCGCCACCCTTTGAGCCGCCTCTCCCCGCCGAAGAGGAACTTGCGGGAACTCTCGCGCGCCGGGTCCACCAGGATGGTCGAGTCCGCGTGGGCGCCCTTGTGGGCGGCTTCCATTTCTTCGAGGGAGAAGTCGGTGAGGATGTCGGCGTTATGCACCACGACGGGAGCCTTGCCGGGGTGGGCGAAGATGCGGCTGTGGCGCCCGATTTTGGCCAGGGCGCCGCCGGTGTCCAGCAGCTGGTCCGACTCGTCGCTGAATTCCACATCTATGCCGAAGTTGTCGTTGGCGCGGAAGTAGTCGCGGATTTGCTCCGGGTAGTGGTGCACGTTCACCACCACGGAGGTAATCTGCGCCTTGAGCAACTTGTCCATTAGGTGGCCGATGACGGGCTTGCCGCCCACCGGCGCCAGTGCCTTGGGGTGAGCGTCCGTGAAGGGTTTCAGGCGAGAGCCAACGCCGGCAGCGAAGATTATGGCTCTCATTCCTTGATGTTGAAGTTCTGTTCGATGTCCTGCTCGCGATGCACCAGCTCGACCTTGACATTGAACTTCTTGGCAATGTGTTCGGCCGTCCGTTGAGCGCAGTAAACCGAGCGGTGCTGCCCGCCGGTACACCCGTAGGCAATCATCAGGTTGGTGAATCCACGTTCGATATATCGCGCCACTGAGCTGTCGGTCAGCGCGTAGCAGTGNTCCAGGAAGCGGACCACCTCCNCGTCGTCCTCAAGGNACTTGATTANCGGAGCGTCGAGGNCGGTGAAGGGCTTGTAGCGCTCGTATTTACCCGGNTTGTTGATGGCGCGGCAGTCGAACACATATCCGCCCCCGTTGCCCGAGGCGTCGTTGGGTATACCTTTTTTATATGCGAAGCTCATCACCTTGACGGTGAGCTTCTTCTTGCCCGGAGCGTCGGAGAACTGCTTGAGGTTCACCAGGCGGGTGAGCAGCTCGTTCAGGTAGGGGTATTCGTGATAGGGCTGAGCGAGCAGGTCGCGCAGGTTGGCGATGGCAAAGGGCACGCTCTGCATGAAGTGGGGCTTCTTCTCAAAGTAACCGCGGAATCCGTAGGCCCCCAGCACCTGAAGGGTGCGGAAGAGCACGAAGTGGCGCAGGTTGCGGCGGAAAGTTTCCTCGTCGATGGGGTAGTATTTGTTCAGCACTTCGAGGTAGTCCTTCAGCAAATCGTCGCGCAACTTGTCGGGCAGGTTTGCCTTGGCCTGCCACAGGAAGGAAGCCACGTCGTAGTAGAACGGCCCGCGGCGGCCGCCCTGGAAGTCGATGAGCCACGGTTGCCCGTCGCGGATCATCACGTTGCGGCTCTGGAAGTCGCGGTACATGAATGTTTTCGAGTCGCAGCTCATCAGCACCTTGGTCATGGCCTGGAAGTCGTCCTCGAGGCGGTCCTCCAGGAAGTCCATGCCTGTGGCCTTGAGGAAACAGTACTTGAAGTAGTTCAGGTCCCAGAGAATTGACCGCTCGTCGAAACAGGTGGTGGGATAGCAGATATCGAAGTCGAAGCCCTCGGCACCCTTGAACTGCACTTCCGGCAGCAGGCGGATGGTACGTGCCAGGAGTTCCTGCTCGCCCTTGGAGAAGGAGCGTGTTGCGCGGCCCTTTTCGATTTCCTGGAACAGGAGCGTATCGCCCAGGTCGGTCTGGAGGTAGAGCATTTCATCGTCGCTGACGGCCACAACCTGGGGAACAGGCAGCCCCTGACGGTGGAAATGGTCGGCCATGTAGATAAATGCGCGGTTTTCCTCCAGCGACGTGCCCAGCACGCCGATGAGGCTCTCAGAGCCGTCGGCGGCGCTGAGGCGGAAATAGCGGCGGTTGGAGCCGGAGGAGGGGAGTTCGTCTACCTTGGCAGGCAGCACGCCTTTAAGTTCGGCGTATAGTTTTGAGAGGGTGGTAAGATGCATGTGGTCAGTTAGTTACCGAGGTCAGAGAGGAATTTGATTCGCACCAGGCGCACCTCCTCTTCGCTGAAGTCGGGGCAGAGCTCCTTGTATGCGGCGTTGAGGTCGCCCGAGTGGCTTTGGCGGAAATAGTCGAAGATGTCGCCCTGGTCGTCCGGGTCGATAATCTCCGATATATAATAGTCGATGTTGATACGTGTGCCCGAGTTGACCACAGCCTCCAGCTCGTCCAGGAGCTGGTCGAAGTCCAGGCCGTTGGCCTCGGCGATGGCCGGCAGGTCTATTTTGCGGTCGATGGCCTGAATCATGGCAATCTTGTGCTTGCTCTTGTTGGCGATGGTGCGCACGCGCATGTCCTCCGGGCGCTCGATTTCGTTCTCCTCGACGTAGTTCTTGATCACGTCCACGAACTTTTCGCCGTAGCGCTTGGCNTTGCCCGAGCCCACNCCNGGGATNTTGNCCNGCTCCTCGATGGTGNCGNGGTANGTNGTGGCCATGGCTTCCAGCGACGGGTCCTGGAACACCACGTAGGGGGGCAGGTCCAGGCTCTGGGCCATCTTTTTGCGAAGGGAACTCAGGATGGAGAAGAGTTCGGGGTCGGCGGCGCATGAAGAGCCGCTCTTGGGCAGTTCTTCTTCAACGTCGTCGGAGAACTCCTGGTCCTCGACTACCTTGAACGAGCCGGGGTTGCGCAGGAAGGCCCGCCCTTTGGAGGTGAGCTTGAGAATACCGTAGTTTTCGATACCACGGTCGATGTAGCCGGCAATGATTGCCTGGTTGATGATGGTGCCCAGCGAGCGCATGTCGTAGCCCTGCAGGCATCCGAACACTTCCAGTTCCTGATGGTCGTAGGACCGGACATCGGCGCTGGAGCGGCCCACCAACACATCTATTATATGTTCGGTTTTGAATTTTTCTTTAACTGCGACGATGGTTTCCAACGTCGCCAACAATTCATCTTTTGCTTCCACTTTCTTTTTGGGATTAAGACAGTTGTCGCAGCTCCCACAGTTTTCCTTGCCGAACTCCTCGCCGAAGTAGTGCAGCAGCGAGCGTCTGCGGCACAGCGACGACTCGGCGTAAGCGGCCGTCTCCGTCAGCAACTGGCGTCCGATTTCCTGCTCGGCCACCGGCTTGCTCTGCATGAACTTCTCCATCTTCTGGAGGTCCTTGCGGGAGTAGAACGTCAGGCAGATTCCTTCGCCGCCATCGCGCCCGGCTCGCCCGGTCTCCTGATAGTAGCCCTCGAGGCTCTTGGGGATGTCGTAGNGGATGACGNAGCGCACGTCGGGCTTGTCNATGCCCATGCCGAAGGCNATGGTGGCNACNATGACNTNCACCTNCTCNNGNAGGAAGGCGTCCTGGTTGGCCGNNCGNNTGNCNNNGTCCATNCCNGCNTGNTAGGGCAGNNNGCNNATNTNGTTNANCNNCANCAGNTCGGCCAGCTCCTCCACCTTCTTGCGNGAGAGGCAGTAGACGATGCCCGACACGCCCGAGCGCTGCTTGATGAAGCGGATGATGTCGCGGTCGATGTTGGGCGTCTTGGGGCGCACCTCATAGTAGAGGTTCTCGCGGTTGAAGGAGCTTTTGAACACTGCGGCATCGCTCATGCCCAGGTTCTTCTGGATGTCGTGCTGCACCTTGGGGGTGGCCGTAGCCGTCAGGGCGATGACCGGCCTCGGTCCTATGGCGTTGATGATGGGGCGGATGCGGCGGTACTCGGGGCGGAAGTCATGGCCCCACTCCGAGATGCAATGAGCCTCATCTACGGCGTAGAAAGATATGGGAACGGTTTTAAGAAACTCGATGTTGCTCTCTTTGGTGAGCGATTCCGGCGCAACGTACAGCAGCTTGGTCCGTCCGGCCACNACGTCCTCCTTCACGCTGGCGATTTCCNCCTTGGTGAGCGACGAGTTCAGAAAATGGGCCACGGAGTCCTTCTCGCTGTAATTGCGCATGGCGTCCACCTGATTCTTCATCAACGCAATGAGAGGAGAAATGACAATGGCCGTACCGTCCATCATGAGCGAGGGTAGCTGNTAGCAGAGCGACTTTCCACCTCCGGTGGGCATGATCACGAAGGTGTCGCGGCCGCTCATGAGGCTGCGGATCACTGCTTCCTGATTGCCTTTAAACTGGTCGAAGCCGAAATGTTCTTTCAGTGCCTGGTGGATAGAGGTACGGGGTTTGTCCATTGTGTTGATTTTGAGGAAGATTGGTGAAAGAGAGAAGNGANGTCAGACGGCGTTGGCGTCGAAATGGGCCGCCTCGAGCTGCTCGGCGCAGAGCTCGGGGGTGACGGTCAATTTCTTGGTCGTGCCGGAGGGGATGTCGAACATCGAATTCATCATGATGGTCTCGACGATGGAGCGCAAGCCGCGGGCGCCGAGCTTGAATTCGATGGCTTTGTCGACAATGTAGTCCAGCGCCTCGGGTGTGAACTCGAGGTCTACGCCGTCCATTTTGAATAGTTTCTTATACTGCTTGATGATGGAATTTTTAGGTTCGGTAAGGATTGCGCGCAAGGCCGTGCGGTCCAGCGGCAACAGGTGGGTGAGGATGGGCAGGCGGCCGATGATTTCGGGGATGAGGCCGAAAGTCTTGAGGTCCTGCGGAGCCACGTGGCTCATNTACTGCTCGCGGTCGATGCGCTTGTTGCCCTCCTTGGTGGCGAAGCCCACGAAGTTGGAGTTAAGCCGGTGGGCAATAGCCTGTTCGATGCCGTCGAAGGCACCTCCGCAGATGAAGAGGATGTTGCGGGTATCGACCTGAATCATCGGTTGCTCGGGGTGCTTGCGGCCGCCCTGCGGGGGCACGTTGACGATGGAGCCCTCCAGGAGCTTGAGCAAGCCCTGCTGGACGCCTTCGCCCCCGACGTCGCGGGTGATGGACGGGTTGTCGCCCTTGCGAGCTATCTTATCGATTTCGTCGATGAATACGATGCCGCGCTCGGCACGCTTTACGTCGTAGTCAGCCGCCTGAAGCAGGCGTGTGAGCAGGCTTTCGATGTCCTCGCCCACATAGCCGGCCTGGGTCAGCACCGTGGCGTCNACNATGGTGAAGGGAACATCGAGCAGCTTGGCGATGGTACGCGCTATGAGCGTCTTGCCCGTGCCGGTGGGGCCCACCATGATGATATTGCTCTTTTCGATTTCAACATCCTCGGCGTCCTGAGGCTGGTCCAGACGTTTGTAATGATTATATACGGCGACGGCCAGATATTTCTTAGCCTGTTCCTGACCTACGATATATTGGTCCAGGAACTCCTTGATTTCTTTGGGTTTGGGGATTGCCTTCGTAGCGGGAGCNTTTGCGGCACCGGTTGCCGAACCTTTATGGGCGGCGCGGGCGCGGGCTATGGTGGTGCGGGCAGTAGTCGCATCGTCGTCGGGGACGATGCCGAGCATCTCCGCGGCGGTCTCTACGCAGTCAATGCATATGCCGCCNTCGCCCATCGGTGAAGGGATNATCTGTACCCCCGGGCCTTCGGGACGTCCGCAGTAGCTGCAATGAAGGGAATGTACGTTCTTTTTTGCCATAGATTGAATTGGAAAGGGAGTGCACGCAGGCGCGCACTCCCTTGGAAGTTATTTCTTGGAGTTAACCAGAATGCGGTCGATCATGCCGTACTCGAGAGCTTCTTCGGCAGTCATCCAGTAGTCGCGGTCGGAGTCGCGCTCAACCTTTTCGAAGGGCTGGCCNGAGTGGTCGGCGATGATTTGGTAGAGTTCTTTCTTGAGCTTCTGGATTTCACGTGCGGTGATTTCGATGTCCGAAGCCTGACCCTGAGCGCCGCCCATAGGCTGGTGAATCATCACGCGGGAGTGCTTCAGGGCGAAGCGCTTGCCNTTTTCGCCCGAAACCAGCAGAACGGCTGCCATTGAAGCGGCCATGCCGGTGCAGATGGTGGTCACGTCGGAGGAGATGTACTGCATCGTGTCGTAGATGCCCAGGCCGGCGTAGACCGACCCGCCGGGGGAGTTGATGTAGATGCTCACGTCCTTGCCGGGCTCNGCGGAGTCCAGGTAGAGCAGCTGGGCCTGGATTACGTTGGCGGTGTAGTCGTTNACGTCCGTTCCCAGGAAGATGATGCGGTCCATCATCAGGCGGGAGAATACGTCCATCTGGGCTACATTGAGGGAGCGTTCCTCAATGATGGTGGGGCTGATATAGGATGCCACGGGGGCAGCCGTGCGCGATACCACGTCGGTGTATTGGTCGAGGGCCGAGCCGCTCATGTTGAGGTGGTGTACGGCGAAATTTCTGAAATCGTTGTTNTTCATNNCTNTGTTCTTTCTTTTTGGCGGGANGAGGGCCGCCTATTTTTCATCANAATTAATCATTATTTTCGTCTTATGCAAATCTTATGCCAAAGCGCAAACAAAAATTTGCTAACTTTGCCTCCAAAAATGCAAAAAATGGACTCTTACAACCCAATGCAGGCCATAAAACGCCGGATGTTTGCCATGCGCAACGGTGTTGTGGCCGATGCTCTGCGAAAAGGCGGCTCTCCCTTCGCNGTGATTTTTGGCATAAATCTGCCCCAGCTGGTGGAGATATCCGCCGAACACGGACCCTCGCGCGAGCTGGCCGTCCNGNTGTGGGCTAACCGCACTACCCGCGAGAGCCTGNTGCTGGCGCCGATGCTCATGCCGCGGGAGGATTTCAGTGCCGATGATGCCCGCCGCTGGGGCCGGGAGGCAATGGACCTCGGCGTGCCGGAAGTTGCGGATATNCTATGCCACCGGCTCCTGCGCCACATGCCCTACGCCTGGGAGCTGGCCGAAGAGTGGGCCGGGACCTACCTTGGCCTGCGGCTTGCCTTCAACCTCGTGGCTACCNATCCTGTCCGTGCGCGCAAGTTGGCCCAGGCCGCTATGGACAAGTCCGACCTGCAGCCGCTGGCCCGAAACCTGCTCGAGGAGGTGGAGTTTATTCTTGGCTGAAATCGCCGCCCCACAGCAGCTCCGTCTGCCACCCGTAGGGAAATCCCAGCGACGGCGGCTCCACCAGGTGGCANTCGTCAATCAGGGCTGTCACATCCGCGGCAAAAGTATTGTCAGGGTCGACGCTCTGCAGGAAGTAGAGAATTATGGAAAGGACGAAGTAGAGGTTCTCCGTCTTATCCGGACGCACGATGAAGGGACGGTTCAGGTGNCGCGGCACGGCGGCATTGATGCGCAGTGGCCGGTTCCACAGCAGGCAGTGATGGGCGCAGATGTTGCGGATGTACACCAGCGTGTGGAGCCACGACTCCATCACCGTGTCGGCCATGCCGTAGAAGCGCGCTATGTCGCGCTTAGCCCGGCCGGCCTTCAGCAGACAATATAATATGGATATGCTGCCGAAGGAACATATCTCCATGGTCATCCACCCCGGCGGGAATATGTTCGACCCCTGGCGGCGGAAGTTGATGATGTCGCGCTCGTCGCTGCGGTTGAGCTCATGGCGAACTTTCTGGAGCACGTCGCGGTGGCGCGCCGCATCGGTGAAGTTATCTGCATTCTCCACCCAGAAGGGTCCGTCGGCCTCNGTNATCACCTTCGAGAGCTGCGTACGCAGCGAAATTTCGATTTTCTCAAGCTCGCCGTAGATGAGCTGGCGCAGGGCCGTGTCGAAAGTGTAGAGCTCGAGCGCCTGTTCGAAGCACGAGCCTTCCTTGAACATGCCGCTGTGGGGGTCGGTGAAGTACTTCAGGTAACTGCGCATGCGGAAAAGGCTGATATGCCGCAGGGCTTTGGCAGCTTCAGTTTCGTCAATAAACGACAGCCCCTGCTCGGCGAGCATGGTTATCTGTGAGTCCACATCGAGGGGATGGCGGGGGTAGACGGGCGGGCGCATAAAAAATAAACTTACCCTAAGCGCGCTGGTCTACGGGAAGCGGGGTAAGTATGTTGATGCAAAGATAACACCTTTTGGCGTGATTTCCAAATTTTTTCGCCGATTTTTTGCAAAAAAATTGCACCGGCTCAGCATGGTGTCAAATTGTCAACTTGACAAACTGAAATCCTACCGGAAATACGGATTGGTGGCCTTCTCGGTGCCGATGTTTGTCATGGGTCCGTGGCCGGGGAGCACCAGAGTGTTGTCCGGCAGGGTGAAGAGTTTCTTGCGGATGCCGTCGATGAGGGTGCGGTGGTCGCCCCCGGGGAGGTCGGTGCGCCCGATGGAACCCTGGAAAAGCACATCGCCCACAATGGCGAAATGCCCCTCGGGCGAGTAGAGCACGATGCTGCCGCGGGAGTGGCCGGGCACATGGAGAACCTGCAACTCGCTGTTACCCACCTTAATAACATCCCCCTCCTTGAGGGGCACGTCAATCTCAACAGCCTCCGATGGGCCGCTGAGGTGTATGCCGAACTCTGCTGCCTGCGTGCCGATGCTCTTGCCAAGAGGGGCATCCTCGAGGTTGGCCGCAACCTTCACGCCGTATTTGTCGCGCACGTAGTTATCGCCAAAACAATGGTCCAGGTGCAAGTGGGTGTTCACTACCTGCTGCACCTTCAGGCTGTTCTGCGCAATGAAATCGTCGAGTTTTCGCTCCTCGGCGGCCGATGTCATGCCCGGGTCAACTACTATAGCGTCCAAAGTGTCCGGGTCATAAACCACAAACGTGCTCACTTGAAAAGGATTGAATGCAAATTGCTTGATTTTCAACATATCAGTCTTGTTTTAAATAGTACCTAACGCCTAAAGCCTAAAGCCCAACGCCTAAAGCCTAAAGCCTCACATACACCACTTCCTTGGTCTCGAAGAAGGGCAGGTTGAAAAAGTCGGTAACGGGTATTTCTATAACCGTCCGGCGTGCAGCCGCGATTTCCTCGCTGAGGTCGCCGCCCTTGAGGCACACCAGCCCGGGCGCATAGCGGTTGCCGGGCGTGGGCGTGGAGGTGAT
>WFLX010029767.1_pt1 | contig 13714 bp, 13 predicted proteins | sample 4967041 | NCBI WGS metagenome assembly WFLX01 (sample SAMN12857096, study PRJNA449069) | gut metagenome | isolation source: stool from male and female vole | host: Microtus ochrogaster | place: USA:Florida | collected 2017
GAAACCAAGCGCGATCAGCGCTTAATCAAAACTCTACTAGCACGACTTATCGGCGTAATCAATGCCGAAGCGGAAGCCGCACAGAATTGCGGCGTGAAAGCAAAGAGCGTGGAAGATTTTAAGGTGGAATACGACCAAAACTCGTCTGTGCCTATGCGCCAGTATGTAGAGTTGAACACTGACCTACTAAAGTTGTTCGCGCCNNANCCNGCCTTNCGCGCGGGGAGTAATGCCTATGACGGAAAATCGCTTTGTATTTAAGCCTAACAAGGGCGCACACCACAGCGTCTTCCGTCATTTTACCCACGGGCTAGAGGAAATCACGTTCTTGCCAGTAGAAGGTACTACGATCAAAGGCGAGCGCACCGTGAAGGCGATAGTAAAAGCGAAGATGGGGCTTAAACGCGCCAGTCAACTGCGCCGTACCTCTAGCGACCTCACCATCCACTGCTTTCCCGAAGACTTTGACGACATAGTGAACATCCAAGATGTACTCCACTCGGCGATACGCTGGAAAGGTCGCAATTACTCGCTAGACGGCGCTACTCTCGGCAAGAATTACGATACTGGCGAGGTGGAGCACATCACTTTCAACTGCTCCTTGGCTATTTATACGGACGACCGCCCGAAGTTCTGCCTAGAAAACTCGCGCGCCACAATTCTCACTACGGAAACTGGACGTATCTTTATGATAGAACAATTTGGCGAGATAGAGGGCGTAGAGATACCCGAAGAACCGATGGAGGTAAGCGTAGCNGATAACTATAACAACGAAGCCGCTTCGGTTATGACGACGTTAGCNGTAGCAAGCGTTGAGTAAGGAGAAAAATGCTAGTAAGTGAGAATAACCGGCAAATAGTAAATCAACATCGCAAGGTGTACGAGCGACGAGCCGACCGACGAAGCCCCGCGGGACGCGCGGCGAGTGAGGGCGGCGAGGAGTGCGGGGGCAGTGGAACAATTAAAGAGGAGAATTAGTTATGGAAGCAATAAAGTTTAGCGAACTACCGAGCGGAGATAAGCAAGATCTTAACGANGACGCTGGCTTGCCAATTATTCANAACCAAGAGAACCGCCTGCTGTCGTGGGGNGCGCTTAAAAANCAACTTGCCAAGCAGACCCATACGGANGCAGTAGATATTAGCACCGAGGAGAANAAAACTAAAGTGCCGACTAATGCTGCTGTAGAAGCACGTATAAGCGGGCTAGAGAGCGAACTCGGTGAGCGTATGGATGACTGCGAAGCCACCGCGGAGGGCGCAAAAGCCACTGCGAATAGTGCGCTGGGCAGTGCTGGCTCGGCTTGTCGGGACGCGCAGGCGGCTTTGAACGAAGCCACTAATGCGAGCAATAATGCGGCGGACGCGGTAACGGCGGCGAATACCGCAAAAACAAACTCGGAAAGTGCGCTTGCTATGGCAAACGAAGCCAAGAGCACTGCTACTGAAGCCAAAACTACTGCTGACACTGCCAAGACTACGGCTGACGGCGCACTAGAGCAGGCAGAGAGTGCTAGCACCATCGCTAATACCGCACAGGCTACCGCCAATACTGCTAAAACCGCCGCAGAAACCGCACAAGCGACTGCGGACGGCAACTATACCGAACTCAATAACAAGATTACTGCGAACACTANTAGTTTAACTACTCTGTCTAGTAATCTTGAGGCGGAAGTGGAAGCCCGTACTGCTGCCGTAGCCAATGCTAATACTGCCATTTCCAGCGTGTCTAGTCGTATCGGGGCGATAGAAACTAAAATTGCTAACGGCGAACTTGGCGGCGGTGGCGGAAGCGGTGAAGAAACTCCGAGCGTAGATTTAACACCAGTCAACAACCGCTTGACTGCGCTGGAAGATAAAGACATCTCCCACGAAAACCGACTGGACGCACTGGAAGCCACCAAAACTTCACAGGCAAACGCGATTAATGAACTTACTAACACGCAGACCGCTCAAGCCAATACACTCACGAGCCAAGCGGAAGCGATCGCCGCACTCCAAACTAGCACTACACTAACAGATGAAGACGGCAACTCGGTCAATGTCAACACTGCCATTAACGAGAGTAAAGCGGCGACCGCGACCGCACAAACTACCGCGAATACTGCCAAAATCACCGCCGAGAACGCCCAAACCATCGCAGAAGCGGCGCAGACGGCAGCAGACGTGGCAAAAGCGGCGGCAAATACCGCACAAAAATATGGCGAGAACGCACAAGGTATGGCATATGAAGCGCAAACTACGGCTGACGAAGCGAAGGCTGCGGCAACACTTGCCACTAATCAGCGTGTCTGTAAATTGCTCCGCTGTAATTTCTCGCCTATTGAGAACGGAGATCTTGAAGCGTCTTCTGATATAGAAAGCGACCGCCTAGTGGACACGTTCTATAGCCCGCAAGCCAACGAACGTAACCTCACTGGCTTAACGCAACTCTTTAATGCTAACTTTACTCGTATTGCGGACGCTATCAACAAGGTGTCGGAAGAAGCCGCTGGCGGTGGTGATGTGTTAGGTAAAGAGATTACTATTAGCGAAGGTTTACGAAGTTTCAATGTATCGGAAGATGAATACGGCTACCTTACTGGCTCGTATAGTTATTCGCCGATTTCAGAAAACTACCCGCTGGAAACTACTATTGAGGACGCATTAAAACTACTATTCAAACAACAACTCACNATGGTNAANGTNNTGATGGACTTCAGNANTAGNATTAGTNCTCGTGATCAAGATATTTCTACTATCGTGAATAGCATTACTAGTACGCTTAATTCGGTGGTGGCTTAACGGAAAAAGGAGAAAAATATGGCTAGACCCTCAATAAGTGTAGTACTTAACTCCGCTCCGCAGGTAGATACCAGTGGTTTCAGCGAACAGGCGTTAGAGTGGGGCTGGAATACAATGACCCAAGACCTCTGTAATGCGCTGGCGAAAGTATTATCTTTAGCCAAAAATGTCAACGACTTTGAGCGGGCGGACGCACGCAATACTAGTTATACCCACCTTTACGGAGCGGAAGATGTCTGCCCGAACTTATCGGTCGCAACCCGACGAACGAAGCACGATACCACCTCTACTTCTGCTTACTATAAAACTTACTACACTGGTAGCGAAGGCTTTTATCTCGCTGGGCTTCAACTCGCGACTAATATGTATGGGCTAACAACTGGCACAGATGGCGACCTGCCAACTACTGACATTTACCCTTCTACGCTCTCTAGTTATAATTCCTCTACTGACCAATACAGCCGCATAATAGCATACCTAGAGAACTTTGGGTTAACTATTCACTCTGGCTGGAAGATAGATCAGTATTTGACTGACATTGCGTATAACGAAGATGTTACTATCAACGACGAGAACTCTTTTTACGACGGCACAACTATCAAGAAAACTAGTAGTAGCAGTTCTACTACTTACGGGCTTGGCAACGGTTTCCAAATCTTCCGCACACTCTATCATATTGTCGGGCATTTTCATATCTTACGGCGTATCGCGGAATTAACCCCGACCACTCGCGGCGGGCGTGGTGGCACGGCTTTTAACCCTAGCGCAACCCCACGTGCCAGNCAGATTATGTTTAGNCGNCAATGCCTNCCACACGAATTGGTAATTATTCGGCAGGCTCTCTCGGAAGTTCACTCCNANCTTCNCGCCAACGGCTATGACCCTTACAGCCCTGGAACNNCTACNACTAGCATATCTANNGGGCGTATCAGAAACCGCATTAAGAANGCCTTGAGNAACCGCGGNATCNCTTTNGCCAGCGCAGAAATTGCCGACAAAACCCACGACATCACGAAAGGTGGCTATAGCCTTGCGCCTATCATTAACGATCCGTTGATTATCGCGGCAGCAGGTTTCGCTTGTGTGGAAACGAACGACACCGTAGGCACAAACGGCTTCTGGGGCGCATTAGTACCCGCCGTCCATCTCTGTCGGAAATATCTAATGCGCGCAGCGATGGTAGCCTATGATTACAAAGAAGCCGATAACCCCAACGCTTTTGAAGCGGCTGGTGGTAAGGTGGAATACTTTAAGTCTAATATGTATGTCTTTCTCAATAGCCGAGCAAGCAGTTATTACAACTGGAAGATTAATACTCACGATTACGACGCCTATTGGAGTGGCAACCAATACCCATATCTCCAACATCTCTCCAGCGTCTTGCGGTGTAATATCGCCAAGACTGCGCTCGGCGTCAACCGCGGGCAAAAATTAACTGATCTCACTAATGGCTATGTTACGTTCCGCAACCAATGGGCCTTTCTGCCGTCAATGAAAATGTTTGGCACACCCAATAAATTATCGTCGCGCCGTTTCAACAGCAATGCCGTCGTATTCGGTATAGACGGCGGAGAATACACCGATGAAGATGGCGATGTTTATTGCGATGCCCCAGGCTACGAGGCCGACCTTAATGGTGATAGTGTGGCACTGGAAGAACCAGAAGCGTGGAACGACCTTATAGAGAACTCGTGGGAACTCGGCGCGCGAGCATATAAGTTTATGGTAAACCCAGAGTGTAGCGACGCGTCAACCGCACGTACTGAACTTTATATTCCGAGTTCTACGCCAGCGAACACTACTACCGATAGTCGCGATACCTCAATTCCGAACCGCATTGCGTGCTGGCATTTGGGAAAGGTTGATGGGACGGCAACTAGTAATAGTTATGGCTGGTCTAGTCCATATAACTATAACCCTTTTACGCCTGCGTTCGCACTCATACCTTTCTACACGTCAGAAACCGACAATACTTACAAAGATTACACTACTGAGCCGTGGTCTGATTACGGCTTGAGCCAGTCGGTGGACGACTTGTAATCTATGACGTGAGCGAATAGGTGCTTGACGCACGTGCCTTATCGTTTTCACAATTCAATTCAACCAACTTAATGCGCAATAATGCGCAGGAGAAAATCTCTATGTTTGACAAAATCAAAAGACTNCTGGGAAAACCAACCGAGCCAGAACAACCNGATACGCCAGATGTCGGAGCATATAACGGNTACATNGGCTATATACCAAACTTTAGNAAGTCTGCCTTCGGACTAGCCAACGGCAGTTATGATAACACCTACCCTAGCATTTCGCGTATTGCGGACGCTATCGCTGAAGTTCGTCCAATCGCGATCAACGCGCGGGGCGAAGAAGTNAAGAACGCGCACNTNCTGGAAGTNTTAAATCACCCTAATCGCAATATGTGTAGCACNGACTTTATGGAAGCNCTGGCGGTAATGCTNCTAGTNCATCCGAAAGTTTATCTACTGGTGTGGCGTAAGGGCGAAAACGGCGAGCCAGTAGCAGGCGGAGAGATTACCGAGCAGAACATTAGCGGGCTGACCTTTATGGAAGGTGTGAGTGAGCGTATCGTGAACGGCAAGAGCGAATATGGNATTAACGGCAAGGTNTTCACCGANCGNGAAGTTATTACTCTGTCGCTNGCNGTGAACCCATATAACCTCAATGATGGCTATTCNCCGAGNGTAGCCGCGAAAAAATGGGCGACTACNGACGATTATATNGCCGANTATCACAACGCTCAATTTCGCAATAATGCTCGCCCTGCTGGTATGATCACCATCGTAGCAGACAGCGAAGATGAGTTTAATGACGCCGTAGATACTATTGAAGCGAAGTTCCGCGGTGCGCGTAATGCTGGCAATACTATCTATAATATGCGCCCCAGCCAAACACTGGATGGCAAGCCTGCTCCTGCCAAAATTGAGTGGACACCTTTCACGATGACAAATAAGGATCTAACGCTTAAACCGATTTTTGAGCAAGCGAACCGCAAGATGGAGAACGTCTTTGGCGTGCCTGACGAGGTACGCGGACATCTCCAAAACAGCAACTACGCGAGNGCCGAGGTAGCCGACTATATCTTCTCACGCCGCGTGATTTACCCAATGCTGGTGAAGATTTATGCCAAACTTAACCACGGACTAAATATCGTAACTGGCGGTATGGGCTACGCCCTCACTTTCCATTATGAAGTGCCGATGTTGACCGATACGCGCAAACTTCAAGCCGAGGCCCTGAAGACAATGATAGACGCTGGCTTTTCCGTGGAAACCAGTGTAGAAGCCCTGCGCCTACCAGAAAGTTATAANGGCTTGAAATGGCGAGAAAAGACGGAAGTCGCCAAGCAAGACAAAAGCGCAAGCGATAGTAGCGGAATTGCCGTAGGCAATGTAGCGAATAGCGCGGTAGCGACAGCGCGTAGCGCAGACGCTATGCGCCCAATGAAGAAAGCAGAAGAAGATGGGGATGCCGAGCCGCTACCTAAAGCCGATATGGTATCACCTAACCTACTTATTGCCTATAACGATATGACAAGCCACGTTATCAGTGCCATAGAGAATAGTATTACTGACCTGCTCACTATCTATGACGAAGATGGCGAACTAGATATAGAACACGAACTAGACTTATTAGAAGGCAGGCTAGAGCGTGATTACCGATACGATCCTGACCTAGACGCTGACATCAAGGAAATTACTACTGACCTAGACCACTTACGTATCGGCACTATCACTAGCCAAGAAAAAGAACTCGGCTCGCAACTAGGCGTGGAGGTGAACTATACTGGTACAGACATTAAAGAACGTGTTGCGGAAATAGTAGCGGACGACTTATACGATAGTTATCGCAACACCGCTCACAACCTACTCAACTCTACTGCCACTATACTCTACGACGTTCTTGGTAAGGACTACGAGCAGAACGCCACAACCGACGAACTAGAAAATCAGATTATTGCTAGACTGGAAGAACTTGCCAAGAAGCAAGAGTGGCGTGCCGTTCGCTTCGGCTTTACCGAGCAACAACTTGTAATGGCTATCACCGCGCAGATGTTATGGGAGTGGGCGCAGAAAGAATATAACTTCAAAGGCTATAAGACTTGGCATATTAGCCCATTATCACTAGCGCCCTGCGAGGAGTGTATTAAGACTAACGGCGAGCAAGTGCGCATAACGGAAAAGTTCAGTAATGGCGCGATGTATCCGCCATTACATCCGAACTGCTATTGCTACCTTACCTATTCTACGGAGCGGGTCAGTAAGCAGACTGGGCGGGTGGAGCGGAGCGCGAGCAGCGACGAAGCCGANCGACGAAGCCCCGCGGAACGCGCGGCGAGTGAGGACGGCAAGGAGTGCCAGCGCAAAGCGGCGGGGCAAGCGGACGCGATCGGCGAAGCCTGCGAGCCGACCACGGACGCGCAGCAACCTATAAAAATTACTTGCCCGAAATGTGGACGCTTTCTGATGGACGCAAGTGAAGCCAAAATTGCCAAAATGATATGCCCCAATACCAAGTGTAAGGCGCGGATCAGTATAGACACGATTAAGGATGGCGCAACCATCGTGAGGGAGATAGAAAAATGAGCGAAGTAGTAGTCTGCGCGCTGATTACTGGCACTTTCGCGTGGCTCACGGCGCGCACCAATGCGCGTGCGAGTGCGGACAATAAGGCTATATTAAATCGCCTGGACGCGGTAGAACAACGCGTGGCGCAGAACGGCGTTATCTCGGAACGTAACGACTTGCTTACCGCTATCAAAATTGACGAAGATAATAGCGTGGAAATAATGCGTATCGCCAAGCGTTATTTCCTAGAACTCAAAGGTAATAGTATTGCTAGTAAACCTTTCGCAGCGTGGGCGGTGCGACATCATATTGATATTAGCGAACTATATACCGAGCATAACGATCTGAAGTTTTACGTAGATAACCCGCAGTTATGCTATGAAGCATATCACAAAGTAATAAAGTAAAGGAGCAACCAAATGGAACTATTATTTGACCAATATCTCACCCTCGGAGCGTGCGTTGGGGTACTAGGCATACTCTATCTCGCGTGGCTATCGTCTGGCGTGATAAGCGTGGCGTATAGTAAAACTCGCGAGTGGAGTTGGAAGATTTTTCGTGAAGACTTACTCAAACTAATAATTGTCATATTCTCTATGGCGGCTTTCGTGCTGGGGATGGACTTATTGGAGTGGTTGGCTACGCGCTTCGGTGGCNACATNAGCGTCTTNACGCAGAGCGTTAGTGTGGGCGGACTGGCTGTCGCCTTGCTCAAGACTGGTGCTGGTTATGCCACTAAAGCCTACACTAATTACAGCAATTTTCTCTCCGCTCGTCATAGCGACGATCCACCGCTAGAATTAAACCCGAATAATGTGGACTATAAGGGCGTAGCAGAAGATNTAAAGAAAANGTNTAAAGAAGTGGCGGACGCNCTCACGCCAGAACACCTACAAAACGACCAGCAGACGGACGATAGCGCAACTATTACNGATGAAGAAATAGAACAGATACTGGAAGCCGAGGGGCGAGGAGCAGATATTAGCCCGCTATCACGTATTTTGCCCGACGGCGACAATGATGGCGGGAAGGGCTGGCAGTGTAGTAAATATGCTGGCTATCTTGCGACTGGTAAGCGAGAATACTCTATCAAGAACCCTGACTACGGCCCAGTCAATGGGCGCGATATGGTGAACTATCTGATCAATACTTTTGGCTGGGTGGCGTGCGCGAAACAGGATGGTGCGATATTTTCATACGACACTGGGCAATACGGACATACTGGTATTGTCAAAGACGCCAAGAACAATATCGTCAACGACGCTAACTGGAAGCCGCTCCAAGTTAGCACTCACTACCTCAACCTAGACGCNGTAGGAGCGCGNTACGCCTGTCCGAAGTCTATGCTAGTATCAACTACCACAAATACGGCTAACGCCCCGCAGAACGCGAATACACAGCCCACAGCAAGTGTTTCTCAACCAGTAATAAGCACCGATCCGAATACTGGTAAGATTTATGCCGATAAGCCATTGATTTACCATAAAGGCGAGATGGTCGTGCCGCTTCGCAAGGTAGATTATGATGGACGGAGGCTACGCCAATATGACGACCAATACTATATCGTTCAAGACGTGCCAGAAGGTTGCGACCGCGTGGTGCTGGGAGCGCGTGGGCAGATATGGGCGGCGATGAAGATTAGCGACATTAAAAGATGTTGAGTAAGATTAAATGAAACTTATTTTTCTATTGACAAAATGGGCTTATCGTGCTACAATAGACATATAACCACATATATTTTATAGTTTGAAGTTTAAGGTTCAGCGAATTCTCGCTTGTTTACCTCAGAAAGGGCTACCATTACGCCTGAGAGGTAAACTTCTTAGACTTTATATATGTGGTTATATATAAAAATGGTGGCCCTTTTTTGTATAAGGGTGGAAAGGAACGAATATGTTTATCGCCTCAAGAGATACCAGTTGGAAAGGGATACTTTTTACGATGATTTCTGCTGGTTTATTTTTATGGCTAGGAGCATCTGGCTATTGGATAGCGATCGGTGTTATCGTGGCTATTGTATTGGTTTTATTACTGATTATTGGGCTTGCCCCATCAGGCAATAAAAACAAATAAAAAATAAGGGAGTAAGGAACAAAATGAAAAAGGATGTGAGTAATAAGAAAAGCGTAATTGAACATTTAGGCAGTATCACGGCGTGGAAAGTAATTACGATAATAATGACAATTTTCTCTTTCTTTGGCGCATTTATGCCAAAAGATGATACTCCTGCGCCTGGGCCAGGCTATTTGAGTAAAGAGGCTTTAGCCCGACAGGCTGGAACTAATATGTTCATCACTATATTCTTCTTGGCTTTGGCTATTTGTGGCATTGTAGGTCTAGTAAAAGCCTTCGGCAAGCGGCGTTCNGCCATNACATTTATTAAAGTATATCACTATGTTTTTGGCNTATTTTTCACATTAGGNACTCTCGTAATGTTNCTNCCAATGCTTGCGACNGCTTCTACTGCTGCTGGCGCACTAATACTTATGCCGTTCNTGATAATGCTAATACCAGCCGTATTTTACCTCGGCTATGCNATATATTTTAGTAAGTCCGAGCGCGTAAAGCAGTATTTTGTCTATGATTAAAGGGTAGCAAAAATGACGAGCGGTAATAGTAATAGCGTAGAAATACCAAAAGACAAAATCAAGGGCTGGCTGATAGCGGGCGCTGTGATACTTGGGCTTGGTGCTTTTATACCATTTCAACGTGATCACGAAGACGATTTAGGGTTAGTNAANCACGGCAATAANCAGACTATCACCTATAATACTATAGAAAAGTTCCAGCGCTACGAAATGNTATCTACGCCGTGGCAAGAAGATGTGATTTATGCGACCGTNCTATTATTNTCTAATAATGGCGTATGCGACACTACGCACGAGTGCGCNATGTTCTATTACCGCCCTCAAAGTAAGAAACTAGCACGNTANTTGGACGATGATAAGACNGATTTNAAGATTAGTTATGGTAAGCAAGCACTCGGTGAAGCNACAATTTATNCCTATTCTACTATGTCTTGNTATATTTACGGCNTNTATTGCCCGAACNACGATGGGCTGAACATNAAACAAAGNACAAGCCACGTGGAGATAACTTTCGCTCCTGACGCAACTATAAAAGAATATACGGCACTATGTAACGCAGANGACAAGANAAAGGCTGCTGGCGGTTGGGTAAATTGTAACAAAGATAAAAGTCAATACAAGACCATTACTGCTAAATCGTTATTCTAACATACTAATTTTACTATAATGACGAAAAACTATTTACATTTTNTGTAAGTGTGCTATAATGTAATTACTGGGCTGGGCTTAATGCTCTTGNTCCAACCGATCGGCGGGGCTAGCCCCCGCCACTTTGGTGCTTAAACAATAAACTTATAGAGGATTTGGCAGAATATGACACAACCACCAAAAGAATTAAGTATCTTCATTGATGAAAGTGGTGATTTCGGTGCGTATGATCCAAAATGTCCTTATTATATCATTAGCCTAGTTTTTCATAATCAGGCGGACGATATGTCTGCTCTATTCCAAAGTTTTGACCGCGCTCTCGGCGAAACCGCTCTGCGACGCAATTTCGTCCATATGGGACCGCTAATTCGGCGCGAATATGAGTATAGTAAACTTTCTGTGGCGGAAAGATTACAAGTCTATCGTCGTACAAAAGCGTTTATTGAGAAGGCGAAGTTTAGTTATCAGAACTTCATTGTAGAGAAGAAGCATATAGAAACAAGTATGGAACTTACTGCTAAATTAGCCCAGCAGATTACTAATTTCATCCGACAACACTATCAGTACTTCATACAATTTGATAAGGTGAAGGTCTATTATGACAACGGACAAGATGGCGTGGCTAAAATCATTATGGCGGTATTCACGGCATTATTCAATAACCCCGACATCAAGGTTGCTAGGCAAGAAGATTACAAAATGCTTCAAGCCGCAGATTTCGTCTGTACCGCAGNGCTNACTGAACTCAAAATGNACCGACGCAGCCTCTCTCGGTCGGAGCGACATATTCTCGGTGATGACAAAATGATTAACAGGTATATGCTCAAGNCGCTCAAAAAGAAGNAGTTTNAAGAATNGGTAANTTTTCAGCNACGACGCGACCGACGAAGCCCCGCGGGACGCGCGGCGAGTGAGGGCGCGGAGGAGTGCTAGCACAAAAGATGGTGTCCGATATGACACCACCTCTCGTTTTACCTCCGCCATATGTTCAGTTTTTCTATTAGCACATTACGGCTTCGTGTATTTTCTTTAGGCCTTGGTTAGTAAAATGAAGATAGATCTTCGTTACATCTAGACTTTCGTGTCCAAGGAACTTACCAACGAAACTTATATCTACGCCCTTATTGATTAAAGTCGTTGCGAACGAGTGGCGAAATGTATGCGGATGGACACCTTCAAAATCTGACATCATACAGGCGCGTTTGAAGATGTTGCGCACACTTTGGTCGCTCAAACGCTTTTCTTCTTCTGTGGAGAGAAACAGGGCTGGGTTCTTGTCCTTGCGGGTCGCTAGATACTCATTGAGGGCTTTTTCGGCTCGTGGCGATACGAAGCACGGACGAGCCAGTTTACTCTTGCCGACAACGGCGAACTGACGCTTTTTGATTTGTTTACGATTAAGCGACACTAGTTCCGATACGCGCACGCCACTAGAATACAGCAACTCACATATTGCTACATTGCGCAGGCGTCCCTGCTCGGTTAGATTTAGCCGAGGCTGGCGCACGACATCTATAAACTCAAACACTTCTTCCTCTGTCAGATATTTCACCATACGCTTTTCGTGCTTCGGTAGTTTTATGAAGTCGGGATGTAATACGCGATAACCTCGCATAGCNCACCAACGNAATACACACTTCAAATCAGTAAGGGCTTTGCGCACGGTGTCGGGGCGTAGCCACGACGAGAGATGGTCGTGATAGTTTAGTACCTCATCCGAACTTAATGTAGTCATATCTTTTTCTTTTCCGAAGTAATCTATTGCCAATTTTTCAATATACTGGCAATGACGCACGGTCTTCGGGGCGCACCCAGCAGCGACTACATCGTCGTCTATGCGTTTATCAAATGCGTCTTTTAGGCAGATTTTTGGATCTTCTGCTACAACTATTGTTGGTGGCACGCCCCACGATACAAATTGGTTTGGTAGTGGTAACGTAGCCGTCTTTTTATTGTTATACATAGTGAACTTATCTCCTTATGATTTACTATTTTCTTGGAGATAACAGGTTGGCTACTTGGCTTTATAGATACCAAGTTTCACTAACTCGTTTACACATATTCGTCCAAAATAGGCGGCTTTATTCCGAATAGGGTTTCTCGGCCGTGGACGAAACGCGTTCTCAATAGCACACTCAATAAAGTTTTCCGATAAGTATCGGGCGCAGTCGCAGTAAAATGCGCGACTTTCTGGGGCGTCAAACTTCGCTACCAACCTATCAGCCTTCGCGTCTATATATTGTTCCGATCGTGAAACAGGCTTGCGGTTTTTCTCGCGTAGTTCTGCCAAAATTGTATCTTTATCTATCATTGACAATGATGACTTCTTTTCAGAAGTCCCAATGCCATTGACATTGAGTGGGCTTGCCATCTATTACCTCCAAATTATGCGCGTCAAAAACCCTCCGCTTCATAGGTTAGTGAGCGTTTATCTTTCTGTGCTCAGCCTCACGCGCCAAGCGGTTGCGCGCGGAACTTCGCTATTTTTTAGTGTTTCTGTTTATAGTCCTGATTAAGACCACTCTACTTCTTCGCAACTCCAGCCACGTCCATCGCGCCAAATATATAGGTATTCAGCGAAGCATTTTTGGGCTTGCTTGCGAAGTTGATCTATTCCGATGGCTTTTATCGCGTCGGTGTGCTTATCGCCTCTATCTCGGTACGCGAAAGACGCGTTTTTAGTAAATAGTCGTCCTATTCGGTTATTACATCCTGTGTTTTCCGCAAGAATAGACAAGTCGCCTCTTTTTATGAGCCTCTTGATCTTTTTTCTTGTGNTATANTGTTCTGTAAGAGTTTTACCGNCACCATCAGGGTATCCGTCNTGATNGCAGTATATGCTTTTGTAGATTATCTGCTTGCCCTTTNTTGTAGCAATAGCAATTCTACTCCTAGTGCTCATAGCACTACTCCTTTCTTGTAATTAGATTAGTATTTTGAAGTGTTTATTCAACGAGAAAAGCCCCGTCAAGGTGGAAAGGAAGTATTAAATACCTCCAGTCGCCTTTCAGGGGCTTTGTTCTAGTCCGATATTGTCTTTATTATAGCAAGACAAAATGCTTTCGTCTAGTCTGATTTTTTATTTTTGTTGGTAGACTTCCAGCGCGAT